>ENA-OPDD01001599-OPDD01001599.1-human-gut-metagenome-genome-assembly--contig:-NODE-1599-length-15039-cov-1.446610_pt1 | contig 15039 bp, 9 predicted proteins | sample MGYA00241574_ERZ501499 | MGnify/ENA primary metagenome ERZ501499 (study PRJEB25962, sample SAMEA2042576) | human gut metagenome | biome: human gut; feature: human-associated habitat; material: faeces...
TACCCTTAAGTTTTATATGGTAGTTTCAGGAGGAAATCATTATGTTTCAAATCGAACGTCAGGAACAGATTCTTGAGTATATCAATCAGACTCAGAAAGCTAATACTGCTGAGCTGGCAGCAAAATTCAATGTATCTAAAGTCACCATCCGGCGTGACATCGAAGCTCTGGCTGCCTCCGGTCTGATTGTCAAAACACATGGAGGTGCACTAGCAACCAACAATAGTCTTATTCATGAAATACCTTACTCTTACAAAGCAGAGCGTAATCAGTCTGCCAAAAAAAGCATCGGCATAACTGCTGCTCGCTATATCGACGATGGTGATATTATTATCTTAGATTCCGGATCTACCACTTTGGAAATCGCCAAAAATATCACTCAAAAAAATATCACGGTTGTAACTGATGACATAAAAATTGCCATGGAACTGTCTGGCAAGCCAAACGTAACCGCCATCGTATGCGGTGGAACACTCAGTGATCCCGTTTATACACTGACAGGTAACGTAGCTGTAGATTTTTTCTCTCGACTTCATGTGAACAAAACATTCCTCGGATGCGATGCTGTCGATCTGGATTTTGGAATTTCAAACCGCACATATGGTGAAGTAGACATCAAAACTGCAATGATTAATGCAGCTGATGAAATCATTATGGTAACAGATGATAGTAAATTAGACAGAAAAGTTTTTTGTTATCTATGCGATATTTCAGCTATCAATAAGCTTATTATCAATCAGATTGATGACAGAAACCGGCGTGGTTTTATTGAAAAAGGTGTAGAAATAATCACCACTGAATCTTTGCCATCAGAATAATCAATACAAAAAAATGTTGCTCAATCATCTTTTTTGATGGTTGAGCAACATTCTTTTTTAATCTGAAATCTTAACTTTCGTTGTTACTGCAGGTAATTTTTATTCACATATCCGCTCTTATTAAGTCTGGAGGAATACACATACCAATACGTACTTCCGCTGGAATCTTTAACTTCTACCTTATCTCCATTATTCAACTGTCCGATCTCATTTGCATCATCATACGCTTTTGCATTACGAAGTGCCAGATAGCCACTCTTGACTTTCACTGTCTTTGTAACAACCGCAGATGCTGTATTGTCTTTATTTTTTACCAGATAATCTTTGTTTACATATCCGCCTTTTCCAAGTCCCGGTACATATACCAGCCAGTAGGTGCTGTCACTGGAATCCGCAATCTGTACCTTATCTCCTGTATAAAGTTCCGCAACTTCATTGGACGATTTAAACGCCTTGGCATTACGAAGCGCCAGATATCCACTCTTGACACTTACATAACGTTCACTTGAAGAATTCGCCAGATATCTGCGATTTACATATCCGGATTTCTTGAGTCGTGATGCATATACATACCAGTAGGTGCTTCCACTGGAATCTGTCACATCAACGGTATCACCTGTATAAAGCTTACCGATCTCATTCTTGTCATCATAAGCCTTTGCATTACGAAGTGCCAGATAGCCATCCGCTACTGTAACTGTGTAGGAAGTGGTGGCCGCCCATCCTGTCTGCACCGTCATCGGCATAGCAAGTGCAAGTGCGATTACACATGTGAAAATACGTTTCAGGACTCCTGACCTCTGCATTGTGGAAAATCTCTTCTTCATAATGTTGCCCTCCTTTGTATTTAGTTTTTGCTCCCCGTGACAAGTCTTCGAGCAGATACGACACCGAACCGTTCTTGTCAAATTTTTTATTATAGTTTATCATATAGGAAACAACTTTCTGTAAAATAAAATTTCTCGGGAGGATATATATTCATGCGCAAACTATTATCTGTTTTTCTTGCCGGATGTCTGCTTTTACTGCTTCCTGCCACAATCTGGGCTTCTGCGGAAACCACCTATGAAAGCGAACAGGGACAGGCCATGATCAAGGCTCCATCTTCGGCTTCTCCAAATGCTTCTGCCAATACTGAAGCCGATGTCGATTCTTCAGATGACTCCGAAGGTACTTTGAGTCCTTCCGGTTCTTCCTCAGGCATGGACTGGTCTGCCGCAAACACGGCTTCAACTCCGTCTTCCGGTTCCAGACAGTTTACCGTCTGTATTGATCCGGGACATCAAGGAAGCTGGGTAGACATGAGTGCACAGGAACCTATGGCTCCAGGCTCATCTCAGACCAAAAATAAAGCTACGACCGGTACTGCCGGTAACTACTCCAAGGTTCCGGAATATGAAGTCAACCTTGAAGTTTCTCTTGTCCTTGAAAAAGAACTGGCATCTCGCGGGTACAAGGTTGTCATGACCCGCGAGGATAACGACAAGGCCATCAGCAACAAAGAACGTGCAGAATTCGCCACAGAATCCGGCGCCGATATCACGGTCCGCATTCATGCAAACAGTGACAACAGTGCTTCTGCTGCCGGTGCTCTTACCATGGCCCCAACCAGTTCCAATCAGTATCTGGACAAGGAACTCATCGAAAAAAGTAATACGCTTGCATCCTGTATCATCGACAATTACTGCAATGCCACCGGCCTTGCAAACAAAGGCGTCATCTCTGCCGACAATATGACTGGTACCAACTGGAGTACAGTTCCGGTTGCCATCCTCGAAATGGGGTTTATGAGTAACCAGAATGATGATCTTTACATTACCAATTCCGCAAATCACGAAACTATGGCAAAGGGAATTGCTGATGGAATTGATGCATATTTCAATACTGTCGAACCAGATATTACTACTGTCGGAGAACACCTCGCCGATCTCACCTCACAGCTGGAAAAGAACTATACGGATCCGCTTGAACAACAGGGAGAACTCTGGGCAATCGCAGCTATGGATCTGAAGACGCAGGCCTACAGCACAGTCAATGCCGAACAGTCCATGCAGTCTGCCAGTGTTATCAAAGCATTTATCATGGCCGCTGTTTATGACAAACTGATATATCCAGATGAAGGAACTACGGTTTCATCCGATTATGAAAGTACTCTGAAACCTCTCCTCACCAGTATGATCACAGTCAGTGACAATGACTCTGCCAACGAACTGGTCCGCAAGCTCGGTGGAGGCGATTTTCAGACAGGAGCTGCTATTGTCAATGAGTTCTGTCAGGAGCGGAACTACACCTCCACGCATCTTGGCCGCGAGTTCCTGGCTTCTGATCCAACTGATGACAATTACACAAGTGCTTCCGACTGCTGCCGACTGCTCTCTGATATTTACAACAGTTCTCTGGTAAACGCAGAAGCATCTGCCGAAATGCTTGCGCTCCTTACGAGCCAGACAAAGACAGCCAAGATTCCGGCAGGTGTTCCTTCCGGCACCGCAACTGCCAACAAAACCGGAGAACTTGCAGACTCCGGAAAACTCGGTGTTGTCGAAAACGATATTGCCATTGTCTTTGACAAAGAGCATCCATATGTGCTCTGTGTACTCTCCAATAATATCAAGAATAATTCCAGTGCACAGAATACGATCAAAAAAATCTCTGCAGATGTCTATACATATATGACCAGTCAATAAGATTTCTACACAGATACACAAAGTTCTCCATATCGTCAGACTAATTCTCTGACAATATGGAGAGCTTTTCTTTAACTTTTTATGGAGGTTTCATGTAATTCCTGTTTTTGGATTCTTAACTACTTTCTCAATATACGATCAGTGTCTTGATCTCAAACGGTCTGATCTCAAGAGAAGCTTTATTCTCTTTCATCGTAATTTCTTCCTTCTTTTCTTCCAGAAGATTAGTCTCATAAACATGTTCTACCGGTTCGGACAGCTGTAATTCAAAGCGGCTTCTTCTGTTCCAGCACTCATACATACGAATGATCATTCCATCTCCGTCCTCTGCTTTCTTGACTACTTCAATGACTACGTTCGGTACATTTACAGAAACTGCCGAATATGTTTTTGTAAGGCTGCCGCCGTCCTTCTGTTTAATAACTGCCCTGTACGGATTATTCAGAAGATAAGCTTTGGCTACTATCTGATTCTCCTGCCATCTTCCGCTGTGCGGGCACAAGGACCAGGTAAAGCTGTGGTGTTCTTTATCGGCATCCGGATTCGGATAGGTCGCAGATTTCAGCATGGTCAGACCGATTCTTCCATTATGGACATCACATCCATATTTACAGTCATTTAATACGCTGATTCCATAGCCATCCTCGCTGACATCCAGCCATTTGTGTGCACAAACCTCAAATCTTGCCTCATCCCAGGAAGTATTATAATGTGTCGGGCGCTTTACATTTCCATACTGAATCTCATAAGTTGCCTCGTTTGTATGAATATCGACCGGGAAATATGAACGGAGAAGGATTTTTTTCTCATTCCAGTCTATCTCATTGCGGATATCGATCTGACACAGATCACGGTAGAAATATACATATTGCACAACAGTAGATTCCAGATATTTCCGTTCAAAACGTACACATGCACGAACCGGTCCCTGCTCTTCTACAGAAACAGAAGTCACGTCATCCACTTCCCATGCTTTCTCAGTATAGTAATGGTTGATATCCCACGCATCATAGTTGTGCGGACGGTCTTCATAGCTCATTATCACATTGCCCTTCTCTCCCGCAGGAAGAAGTTCACGGTCTGCCTTTTTGTCATAGATGCTGATAAACTGTCCCTTCTCATTCCATGCCACATGGAAAAACGGTGTCTCTGCATGACTCTGATCCACACAAAGGATTTCTTCATCCTCATCCGACTGTTCCACAACTTTAAAGGCTGCATATCCCTTGGAAGGAACGTGGTCTACAACTGCCAGCTTACTTCCATCGATTTCCTGTATCTGATAGCTTCTCTCTCCGTCTGTTAGTGCATTTCCACGGATTTCTGACGGCAGGATCACCGGTGCCGGTACACTCTGGCTGTTCGGGTTGAAGATCACCAGATCCCCAACTTCACCTGTGATTGCGGTCGTCAGGCCTTCCAGGAGATCTTCTGTTGCTGCACTATTCTCTTTGAACAGTTTCTGATACTCTTCTTTGGATTCTTCATAGACTTCTTTGATTGAAGAACCTGGAAGGATGTCATGAAACTGGTTACGAAGCAGTACTTTCCACATTTCATGAAGTTTACTGCCTGGATATTCTTTGCCCGCTTTCTCTCCGAGGATACCATATAATTCCAAATCCTGGCAGTCAAATTCCGCGCGGCGGTTGAAGCGCTTATTACGTGCCATCGAAGTATAAGTTCCACGATGGTATTCAAGATAAAGTTCCCCTACCCAGCGCATCAGTTCTTCTTTGCCTTTTACATTCTCTTCAAGCTTCTCAAAGAACTGTAATGCCGTACATGGTTCCGTCTTCGGGCATCCCGGAATTCCTTTCGCAAGTCGTCTCTGATTTTCCAGCATATCTCTGGTGACACCACCACCGCCATCTCCATAGCCGTAACTCATAAGTACTTCATGGTTCAGTTCTTTCTGGCTGTAACGCTGCCATGCACCCATGACCTGGGACGGATTCAGATAGCCATTATACGTTGTAAAATGCTCGGTCTCCGTTCCGTCTTCCTGTGCCTTGGCGCCATAATCTCTGGTCGGGATAAAATGTGTCAACACATCTGTACCGTCGATTCCTTCCCACATAAAAGTATCATACGGCATCTTGTTGCGCTCGTTCCAGCTGATCTTGGTCGTCATGAAATAATCAATGCCACTCTTTTTCATGATCTGTGGAAGTGCCGCTGAATAACCGAACACATCTGGAAGCCATAAGATTCGATTCTTTACCCCGAATTCCTTTTCAAAAAATCTAGTTCCATACAGGAACTGTCGTACCAGTGCTTCACCGGAAGAGATATTGCAGTCTGCTTCCAGCCACATACCACCCTCTGCTTCCCAGCGTCCTTCTTTAATCCTTGCTCGAATCTCTTCGTATATTTCAGGTGCATTCTCTTTGACATATTCATAGAGTTGCGGCTGGCTTGACATAAAGACATATTCAGGATAATTTTTCATCAGTTCCAGCACGGTCGTGAAGCTTCGGACTGCCTTGTCCCTGGTTACGCCCAGTGTCCACAGCCACGCTACATCGATATGGGTATGTCCAACACAGTATACTGTCGGTACAACCTGTCTTCCACAGTATTTATTGTAAAACTCTTCCTGTATATAGCTTTCCGCTTCTATCAGGCTGTTGTAAAATTCTTTTGAATATGCTCTTCGAAGGTCAAGACGGCGCAGAGACTGATCCAGGCATCTTATGATCAGCGTCCTGTTTTCATCGGTCTCCGGCAGAAGTCTTGCCACCTGATATGGCACTGCCAGATCATAATAATACGTCTCAATCTCTGAATCGAGGATCTTGATTTCAGATTCCATATGCAGGAAAAAATTATGATCTCCTGAAAATGCCTGTAAAAGGATTTCAAATCTCTCACCGCCTTCTGCGCATTCCGTGAGCAGGATTTCTCTGTGATTCACATCCAGTCCCATCCGCGGCACACCATTTACATATGCATAAAACTGCGGATTGATCGCATCCCATTCACCTTCCCGTCCTGTACGAAGCTCATAGACTACTTTACATTTTTTCCATTCCTGCGGAATTACAACTTCTGTCTGAAAATAAAAATATTCACGGTGTCCCCCCCAGATTTCCTGATTCTTAAGCGTATCCCATGAAGAAATATCTTCTCTATCAAGCGCAATCTTCTGTACACCTGCTTTTTTGTAGAGATATGACTCCACAGGTTTTCTTTCACGGTATATCAGTTCTTCCACATCAGAGATCAGTTTCCCGACATGTTCTTTCATCAAAAACATACTTTCATCCTCCTGCTTTTTTCTTATTTATTAAAGAAGACCATAAGCAATCAATCTCACCTATGGTCTCCTTTCTGCCTTTACAGGCGAATTCTTATTGTTCTGTGTGCTGCTGCCGGAATTTCTGTCGTTACCTTTCCGTCCGCAACTTCTATTACTTCTGCTACCTCTTCAAGAATATCGGTAAACTCTGCGCTTCTGACAGAAGTTCTGCCCGCGCTCAGAGTGATTTCTGAAGGTTCTTTTTCAAGATTATACAGTCTAATAATGATGCCGTCTCCGTTTTCTGCCTTTTTGAGTACATCTACTTTGACATTTCCTGTTACATTCAGAAGATTCTCTGACAGTGGCAGTGTTCCTTCATGTACGCTGTTTGAAACAGCATATAAAGGATGAATGAAGCGGTCATATTTTTCTGTCAGATTTTCTTTATTGTCAACTGCTGCAATGCCGATCTTCATGAAATGTTCTCCCTGATCCGGGGTTGGATCTGGATCATACGGAGCTCTCTGTAATGTCAATGATATACTATTTTCATATCCTCTAAATCCGTACTTACAATCCGTCAGCACTACAAGAGATGATTCTTTTTCATTATTTAATGCTGCCATATATCCCAGACACGGAACATCCTGCGCCAGCTCTTTTCTGTCGATCATCCCCCCCGGAACTGCACATCTGTATATATTTGTATAATATGAAACCGGAACAGTAAATGCTAACTGCGGTATTCCTTTCGTTTTATTTCCAAGTTCATGCCAGTCAAGCTTCACATCATATTCCAGGATACTGCTTCCTTTTCTAAGTGAAATCTCCACCTGAATACTAGATGCTTCGAATTTTAATTCATAAGTAATACTCTGATAAATATCGCCATCTTTTCTATCCAGAATTCTCACTGCATTTGTTTCATTTAACAGAATATTTTTTTCATATGGTCCTACTCGCCAGGCTGTCATATCATTTACCGGATTTTCCAGTATATATCTAAAACCACCGGCACCTTTTTCTGTCATTTCTTTACCACTTGATTTATCTTTAAATGATGTGATCAACATCGTTACCGGATCAAAAACAGCTTTCACTTTATCATTTTCCAAAATGACAGGCCCATCATTGTATTCATCCAGTCGCGGATCCATTCCACCTGTAGTAGAAAACATCTCCCAGTCAATATCCAAATGACTTTTTTCTTTCTCACTAATCACATATGTAGCATAACCGAATGCAGGTACATTCACATCCATCATAAGTGTAAAGTACTTATGCGCCCAGTAGTTCTGAGTTTTTTCAACTATCTGAACCGGTATCTCGTTTTTATCTGCATCAAAAGCACAGATTTCATCCATATCGCCGTCCCAATCCCAGAGAACAACTCTCATACATTCCTTTCTCTGGTATTGTGTTGGGTTAAATACCGTCATGATACGAATGTTACCATAACTGTTACTGACAAATCCGGCCAAATAGCCTGATTCGTCGCCTGTTCCAAAGCCAACACCGGCACCTAAAGAATAATCTTCTTTATCTTTTATACCAAGCGATGCCGTATTAATTCTCGCACAAATTTCATTCATTGCATGACTCAAATTAACCTGAGCAGAAGCCATTGCGCGCTGCATTTCACCCATTGCATACTGATAAGTTCCTATTACACCAGATCCGGGAAGGATATCGTGAAATTGGTTAAACAGTATTTTTTCCCACGCATCTTTAATATCTGAAGGTGCTTTAAAATCTGGTACAAGAGCCTTGGCTAATACATCAATGTTATCGACCTCACCTAATCTGTCCTCACCAAGTTTATTTGCGCGTTTAACCCGCGCCTGTGTCGTATAACATCCTGAAAAAATATAATTTAATTCCTGTTCAACAATATGGAACTGCTCTCTTTTTTCTTCAAGACTTTCGTAAAATTCTCTTAACGTTCCAAACTGAATTGTCGGCATCAGCGGCCATGTCTGCATTTCCAGCCAGTGCTCGATCTCTTTTCTTGTCGGTCCACCACCATGGTCACCGACACCATAGAATTTCATGGTTTTTGTGATGCCGTATTCCTTGCAGAAAGAAGGTACAAATCCCAGAGAATCATATCTTGCAAGCTCATCATTGTACCATACCGGTTCACGATAAACCAATACTTCTGCTCCAGATGGTGCTCTCCAACGATATATATGTTCTTTATTATAACCGCGGCAATGATAATAATATTTTACTCCTCCCTGCGAAAGAATCTCTGGAAGATTTTCTGAATGACCAAAAGTATCCGGTTCAAAATCAATATTCAGACTCTCTTTATCAATTCCCAGTAATTCTGACAGGTAATTTCTGGTATACAACAGATGTCTTGACATAGACTCTGCTGAAGACATGTTCTTATCATTTTCTACCCAGGTAGATGCAGTTACTTCCCAACGTCCTTCTTTAATTCTCTTTCGAATAACCGGCAACAAATACGGTGCATATTCTTCAATAATTCTGTAGACAGATGCCTGTGACTGTGAGAATTTGAATTGCGGATATTCATCCATCAGTTTGAGCATAGTTTCAAATGTACTCACTGTAAGTGAAACAGTCTCATTAAATCCCCACATCCAGTTCATGTCAATATGCGCATGTGCTATTAAAAGAACTGTCAGTGCCTTCGCTTCTTCTTCCATATCAGCAAGATTATTTTCCACTGTCTCGCAGATTTCTTTTGTTATGCTCCCGTTTTCCTTTACATAAAAATTTAGTCTTTCTATCTCTGTTTCAAGTATTTCATCATATTTACCATCTTTGGCTTTTGATAATTCAAGAAGATACTGAAGCTCTGAGAGCAACCGTTTCCCCCATATTCCTGACCAGGAACTTTTCCTGAGTCTGTTATAAACATCTATCATGGTCATAAAAATCTATCCTCCAAATTGTTTATCTGAACACCAGACGTTCTTTTTAACAATCAGCCTTTTGCTCCACCTTCCATTGCAAAGCCTTTAGACATATACTTCTGTGACAAAACATAAAGAATAATAGAAGGAATTGCATATATAATTGAAAAAGCTGCCAGAGAACCATAAGAAATCGTATGGCTTCCAAAGAATCGATACAGGGTTACTGATGCCGGCATCTTTTCACTGGTGATCAGCAGTAAGAACGGTGCCTGGAAATTTCCCCAACAATTTGAAAAAACAAAGATACCTACAGAAGAAACTCCTGCAAACATAAGAGGAATAACAACCTTTGTAAGTGCCTTTAATTTGCTCGCACCATCAATCCATGCTGCTTCTTCCAGCGCAATTGGCACAGAATCCATAAAATTTTTCATCATCCATATCGCATAAGGAAGGTTTTCTGCTGTCATAAACAATGTCACACCTGCAATATTGTCGTACAATTTTACCATAACAAACAATTTATATACTGGAACCATAACTGTGGTAATCGGCAAAGACGTCATAAATAACATACCCAACATGAAAATTCTTTTATATCTCATCTCATATCTGGAAAGAGGATATGCAATCAGTCCTGCAAGGACAACTGTAAGAACAGCAGTTCCAAGTGATAATATCAATCCATTTTTCAATGAATACCAGGTTGTACCGGATGTCAGAATTTCTTTATAATTATTAAGTGTCAGTTCTGGTATTTTGGCTGCAATATTTGCATTAGAATCTAATGATGCGAGGATAACCCAGCATAATGGCAGAACAAATAATATCGCAAATATAATCAATACAATGTATGAAATCTTTTTCTCTTTTTTTCTGTTCATATGTCAGGCCTCCTTTCCGTTCATCTTTGTATAGATCAGACCAAAAATTGCCGAAACAAGCAGCAGAATCATAGAAATTGCAGTTCCGTATCCAAGCTCGTAGTTCTTGAATGCCTTTTGATACATAAGGATCGGAAGTGTCTGCGTTGCATCGCCAGGTCCGCCTGCGGTAATGATCCAGATAAATCCGAATGCACCGAGTGTCATCAGTGTGGTAAGCATTGCATTTGTCATAATTGTATTCTTAATCAGCGGCACAACTACGTACAGAATCGTCTGTAATTTACCTGCGCCGTCGATCTGTGCCGCTTCTTTGACATCACCGGACACATTATCAAGTGCTGCCTGATATACCATCATGGAGTAAGCGGTTCCTCTCCAGATGTTTCCTACGATAATCGCAAACATCGGCATTTTGTAAAGCCAGGATATTTTTTTGATTCCGATCACTGCAAGGATCGCATTTAAAGTACCCTTATCTGTGAAGAAGGAATATACACAGACCGCACTTACAACCTCAGGCATAACCCAGGCTGCAAGAAATACCGGTCCTGTGATCTTTCTGAAAAGGGAGTTCTTTTTCTGCATCAGATATGCGATTGTAAAGCCAAGTATGTTCTGTCCGATTACAGAAGATACAGTAAAGATCAGCGTTCTTACAAGTGCTCCTTTTACTGCGGTATCTTTAAAAAGTCGTATGTAATTCTGTAATCCAGTAAATTCTAGATTAGCTGCTTTGCTTCCTGTCAGTGACAAGTTTGTAAATGAATAGAAAATCGTCATCGCTACAGGAAGGGCAAAGAAGAAAATCATTACCGCCAATGCCGGACACATGAATGCTATAATTAATTTTTTGTTTTTATTACCAGTCATCTTTTCCTCATCTTTTCTTCATTTTGTCTGCTTTGCTTTTCATTTCTGTTTTAATTCTTAATGGGGTCACCGCCCAGTCTTTTTTCAGCTTTGCGATGGCCCCATTATCATTAAACTACAACATTTTCGTCAGAGAATGTGTATCAGTGTTCAATTGTATTCTCTTCTCCAACCACGCTGATTACATTATCTTTATATGTATTCATTGCACCTTCTGCATCCATACTTGTTGCAGCATCTTCACTCATCTGCGCGATGTAGGTGGATACAGATGAATAAACTTCGCTCTTCGGACGGAATAAAGCGTTGTCAAGGAAGGATTCAGCCGTTTCCATAAATGGTTTGGAAAGTACGTCCGGATACTCACTCATATCGATTGTAGGAAGGTTAGACTCAGATGTAATATATGTGTAGTAATTTTCCGGTTTCATCATTTCAGTAAGGAATTCAAATGCAAGTTCCTGATTTTCAGACTTTGCAGGTACAGCCCATGCCCAGCCGCCTGACATTGTGATAGTTCCATCACCGGATTCTGTAGGCATTGGGATGAATTTCAGGACATCTGCATAATCTGCCCATTCATAACTTCCCCCTTCCTGGTAGTTTGCCGGGAACCAGCTTCCTACAAGGTAGATACCAAGTTTACCTTGACGAAGGTAATCACATGCATATCCATCGCTTCCTGTATCAAGCATTTCAGAATATTCACCGGTAAGTTCTTCATCAAACAAAGTTGCCACAAACTGGTTTGCATCTTTAATGCTGTCGGAGCTTACAACCCATTTTTCTTCTTTTGTGTCATACAGAGAATCGTTTCCGTCTTCTGTTCCGTAAAGAATCATTTCATATCCGTTCATGCTGGCTGCTTCGCCGTTTGCTTTACCAAGGATCATCCAGAATGGAATAACATCTTCACATTTTTCTTTAATCTGGCGGCATCCATCAAGTAATTCATCCCAGCTTGCCGGCTGCCAATCAGCACCAAGACCTGCTGCTTCCAGAACTTCTGTATTTACTACAAGTCCTCGGGAGTCTGTACAGGATGGAATTCCATAATAGCTTCCATCATAATAAGTAGCTGCTTTTGTTGCCTCTACATAGCTTTTTCCATCGTTCCATGCATCATAATCTGCAAGATAGTCATCCAGGTTTGCAAGATATCCTGCTGCTGCATCAGATGTCAGCTGGAAAGTATCTTCATATACAAGGTCGCCACACTGTGAGTCATCCTGCATCAGAAGCTGGATCTTTGTAAGATAATCGCTGTCTGTAGATTCGATCTTATTTAAAACAAGTTCTACATCATCTTTTTTGTCCCAGTTTTCATAAGTCTTGTTGATGTATTCCTCGTAGGTATCTCCCTGCTGAGTAGTTACCGGACGATAGGTAATTGTCAGTTTCTGTTTGCCGTCTGCTCTTACAGTCAAACCACCGCATAAGGAACTAATACAAGCTGCTGTTAATAATATAGCCATAACTTTTCTTTTCTTCATAAAATAATCCTCCTGTCTTTTCATCCATTAAGATTGTTTTTGCTTCTTAAGTTTTCCCTCATATTCAGTTTTCAGTCTCATCATGCTTACCTGTAATTTAAAATGCATCGGCCGATCTGATGTAATATTGCATAATAAATTACTTTTTTTGTGTGTTTCTTTGTTTTATTTGATGATGCTATTGTAAAACTTCTCCATTGGATGTACAATAAAATATATCTGAAATACGATTTTAAATATCTGTTATATTTTTATCATTATCAAGAAAGAGGTTTTCATGAACAATCAGGATAATATCCAGCAGGAATATATTGAATGGGAAGACCATTTTCAGACAACAAAAGAAAAAGTACATCTCACATACAATGAACTGAAGATCCCCGGTTTACGACTTTTCGGTATGCTTCATCCTCTGACCGCTTCTGCACCACTGAGGCTGCACATCCACTCCTCTGCCTTTGAAATCACCTTTGTAACGCAGGGTGAAATGGCTTTTTACACAAATGGTAAAGACTATACCGTACCGGGTGGCAGTGCTTTTATCTCTTATCCAAATGAACCCCACAGTACCAACCAGATTCCACTTACCCCAAAGCAGATCTACTGGTTCCAGCTCGATATCAGCGACCCGGAAAACTTTCTGTTTCTCAGCCCGCCGATTGCCCGCAAACTGATCGATGACCTTTACAGCATTCGGAAACATATGGTCAACACCGATAACAAAGAAATCACCCAGATCATGAAACATATCTATGACCAGTGTATGGGCGAGCGCAACAGCCTGGAGATTGCCAGCTATATCATTATCTTTCTCCAGCGCCTGATCTACTTCTCTCAGAATGAAGTTCAGCATCGTTCTTTTGATATTGACCTTGCTGTATCCTATATCAACAAACATATCACCGAAGAACTGAACCTCACGGAAATTGCCAGACAGAGTATGCTGTCTCTTCCACAGTTCAAGCAAAAATTCAAAAGCTACACCGGTACTTCACCGAGAAACTATATAAATATCAAGAAGATTGAATATTCCAAAGATCTGCTCCGAAACGGTACTTCAATCACAAACACCGCAATGCAGCTCTCCTTCAATACAAGTACTTACTTTGCAACTGTATTTAAGAAATATACGCTACTGACCCCATCGGAATATGTAGCCAAGTGCAGGAACAAGCGCAACGCTTCTCCGTCTTCCGGTGACAGTTCGCAATAAATTTCTGTTGCACATGGATGTAAAATATAGTAATGTTGGTATTAAGAAGTATCCCTCATACTTCATTCAGTCCATCCCTTGAAAGAACACATAAAAGGAGACAATATTTATGAGCAGTTTCTCTTCAATCGATGCGATGATTTCCAAAGTAAAAGAAAGATTTGGTGCTGAGCACAAAATCTCTGTAATGTTTGAAAACTGTATTTCCAATACTCTTAATACAACGATCCACCGTGACGAGCAGGGACGCATTTTCGTCATTACCGGAGATATCCCCGCCATGTGGCTGCGCGATTCTTCCTGCCAACTGCGGCCGTTTCTCTTATTTGCCAGAGAAGAACCTGCGATCCGTGATATCATTGTCGGTCTTCTCCAAAGACAGATGGAATGTATTCTAATTGATCCGTATGCCAACGCTTTTAATGAATCTGCAAACGGCAATGGTTTTCAGGACGATGATACACAAATGAAGCCGGAACTCTGGGAGCGCAAATATGAGATTGATTCTCTTTGTTTCCCATTCCTTTTGTCCTGGCAGCTCTGGAAAAACGCCGGCTGCACAACTCAATTTGATGAGAACTGGTACCTAGCCGCCCATACGGTTCTCGATCTGTTTCACACGGAGCAGTATCATGAAGAAAAATCCCCTTACAGATTCCAGCGTCATAACTGCGTCTATACGGATACCCTGTCCAGAGACGGCAAAGGTGCTCTCGTCAAAAGCGGTACCGGCCTGATCTGGTCCGGTTTCCGTCCAAGTGATGATGCCTGCACCTACGGATATCTGCTTCCTTCCAATATGCTTGCTTCTGTGGTTCTTACGGATATGACAGAGATTGCCGCTAAAATCTATCATGACGATGCTTTTGCCAGACAGCTTCGCGCCCTCGCATCCGAGGTAAAAGAAGCCATTAACAAATACGCCCTCGTTCCGGGACA
>ENA-OPDD01001600-OPDD01001600.1-human-gut-metagenome-genome-assembly--contig:-NODE-1600-length-15038-cov-2.650671_pt1 | contig 15038 bp, 10 predicted proteins | sample MGYA00241574_ERZ501499 | MGnify/ENA primary metagenome ERZ501499 (study PRJEB25962, sample SAMEA2042576) | human gut metagenome | biome: human gut; feature: human-associated habitat; material: faeces...
CAAAGGGCATGGAGCAGGATAAGATCAATGCTTACATGACACTTTACACAGCACTTGTTACAATCTGTAAGGCTGCTGCACCGATGATCCCATTTATGACAGAAGAAATCTACAGAAACATCGTTGTGAATGTAGATAAGAATGCACCGGAAAGTATCCATTTCTGTGACTTCCCTGAAGTGAATGAAGAATGGATCGATACAAAGCTTGAAGAAGACATGGATCATGTTCTCCAGATCGTTGTACAGGGCCGTGCCTGCAGAAATACAGCCAACATCAAGAACAGACAGCCGATCGGCAAGATGTATGTCAAGGCTGCATTTGAACTGTCTGATTTCTACAAAGACATTATTGCAGATGAATTAAATGTCAAAGAAGTTGTCTTCACAGATGACGTCAGCGCATTTACATCTTATAGCTTTAAACCGCAGCTGCGTACAGTTGGTCCGAAATACGGCAAGAAACTGAATGCTATCAGACAGTATCTTGGCAGTGTTGACGGCAACGCAGCCATGAACGAACTGAAGACAACAGGCAAACTGACATTTGATGCAGATGGTGATCAGGTCGAACTTTTGGAAGAAGATCTGCTGATCGATGCCGCACAGATGCCGGGTTATGTTTCCGATACAGAATACGAGACAACCGTTGTCCTTGATACCAATCTGACACCTGAACTGGTAGAAGAAGGCTTTGTCCGTGAGATTATTTCCAAGATCCAGACCATGCGTAAAGAAGCCGGATTCGAAGTAATGGATCATATTCGTGTTTATTTTGCTCAAAATGATAAGATCAAAACTCTGGTTGACAGCAACAATGCCGAAATCAAAGATGAAGTATTGGCAAATGAAATCTGCTTTGATACAATCAAGGGGTATAATAAAGAGTGGAATATCAACGGCGAAACCGTTGTGATCGGTGTAGAAAAGGAGAATGCCTGAATGAGTGATATAGCAGCAGTTGGTGAAAAGAGAGTATTCGAACCATTTGATAAAGAAGCATTTAAGAAGGAAATTCTGAACAATATCAAGTATCTGTTCAGAAAGACACCTGAAACAGCCAGCCAGCAGGAGATTTTCCAGGCGGTGGCTTATGCATCAAAGGATATGATCATTGATGAGTGGCTGAATGCCCACAAGGAATACGAGAAACAGGATGCCAAGACCGTTTATTATCTGTCTATGGAGTTCCTGATGGGCCGTGCCCTGGGCAACAATCTGATCAATCTCTGCTGTTATAAGGAAGTGGCAGAAGTCCTTCAGGAGATGGGACTGGATATCAATGTCGTGGAAGACCAGGAGCCGGATGCGGCTCTTGGCAATGGCGGCCTTGGTCGTCTGGCGGCCTGCTTCATTGAATCCCTGTCCACATTGAATTATCCGGCTTACGGCTGTACTATTCGTTATAAATACGGTATGTTCAAGCAGCAGATCGTGAACGGCGAGCAGGTAGAGATCCCGGATGACTGGCTCAAGAACGGCAATCCATTTGAGATTAAGCGTCCGGAATATTCTCAGGAGATCAAATTCGGCGGTTATGTCAGAATTGAATACAATGAGAAACTTGGGCGCAATGTGTATGTTCAGGACGGCTATCAGTCTGTCATGGCTGTGCCTTATGATCTGCCGGTTGTGGGATACAACAACGGTATTGTCAATTCCCTGAGAATCTGGGATGCAGAGCCGCTGGTACAGTTCAATCTGGATTCCTTTGACAAGGGTGATTATCAGAAAGCGGTTGAGCAGGAGAATCTGGCCAAGAGTATTGTTGAAGTCCTTTACCCGAATGATAATCATTACAGTGGTAAGGAACTGCGTCTGAAACAGCAGTATTTCTTCGTATCAGCCAGCCTGCAGCAGGTGATCAAGAAGTTTAAGGCAACACATGATGACATCCATCAGCTGCCGGATAAGGTTGTTTTCCAGCTGAATGATACCCATCCGACGGTTACTGTGCCTGAATTGATGCGTATTTTGATCGATGAGGAGAATCTGGAATGGGATGATGCATGGGATATCACATCAAGATGCTGTGCTTATACGAACCACACCATCATGGCTGAAGCCCTTGAAAAATGGCCGGTTGATCTGTTTATGCGTCTGCTGCCGAGAGTTTATCAGATCGTGGAAGAGATTAACCGTCGTTTCCTGATTCAGGTTGAAGAGAAGTATCCGAACCAGTATGATAAGATCCGCAATATGGCGATCCTCTATGAAGGTCAGGTGCGTATGGCGAATATGGCGATCATTGCAGGCTTCTCTGTCAATGGTGTAGCCAGACTGCATACACAGATCCTGGAAGAAAGAGAACTGCATGATTTCTATGAGATGATGCCTGAGAAGTTCAACAACAAGACAAATGGTATCACTCAGAGACGTTTCCTGCTTCATGCGAATCCGCTGCTGGCACAGTGGGTAACAGATAAGCTTGGTACAGACGAATGGATCACGAATCTGCCATTGCTGAAAGGCCTGGCTCCGCTGGCGGATGATTCCAGAGCCCGCAAGGAATTCCAGGAGATCAAGTATCAGAATAAGCTGCGTCTGGCAAAATATATCAAAGAGCATAATGGTATCGATATCAATCCGGATTCCATTTTTGATGTACAGGTCAAGCGTCTGCATGAATATAAACGTCAGCTGATGAATATTATGCACATTATGTATCTGTACAATCAGCTGAAAGACAATCCGGATATGAAGTTCTATCCGACAACATTTATCTTCGGTGCCAAGGCTGCAGCCGGCTATAAGACAGCCAAACAGACTATCAAACTGATCAATGCTGTTGCGGATGTGATCAACAATGATCCGGCTGTCAATGACAAGATGAAAGTTGTCTTCATTGAGAACTACTGTGTGTCCAATGCAGAGATCATCTTTGCAGCCAGCAACGTTTCAGAGCAGATTTCAACAGCCAGCAAGGAAGCTTCCGGTACAGGCAACATGAAATTCATGCTGAACGGTGCCATTACACTGGGTACAATGGACGGCGCCAACGTGGAGATCGTTGAGGAAGTCGGCAGCGAGAATGCCTTTATCTTCGGTATGAGCTCCGATGAAGTTATGGGCTATGAAGCCAACGGCGGTTATAATCCGAGAGAGATCTATGAGCAGGATGCAGATATCCGCAGAGTCATGGATCAGATGGTGGACGGCACATATTCCAATGGCGATACAGAGACATTCCGTGAACTGTTCAATTCGCTGATCAACCAGGATGTTTACTTCATCCTGAAAGACTTCAGATCTTATGCTGAGGCACGTGCGAAGATCAATGAAGCTTACAGAGACAGCAAGGCTTGGAACAGAATGGCCATTCTCAATACAGCATGCTCCGGCAAGTTCTCCTCTGACAGAACCATTGAAGAGTATGTAAGAGATATCTGGCATCTGAAGAAAGTATTCGTGAAATAAATAGCTGCGAACAGCAGATGAATTAATTCAATAGACATGAAAAAATAGAGAACGCCAATGCAGCGGGGACGCTGTATTGGCGTTTTGTTAATCAGGAATTGCTGATAATTTCCTGGACTTCTGAAATGTCTTTCTTGACGATATCAGCAATTTTTTCTAATGAAAGACCATATTTGTGCATATTTAAAATAAGTTCCTTTGTGGTTTTTTCGATAGTTTTTTCAATAGCTTTTTCTTCGATCCATTCACCTAAGTTAGACATAACATGCTCACTACTTTCTTTGTGTTTATTATAATCAGTGTAAAGATACAATGGAGTTATTGATAATCTCTTCAATTTCAGAAATATTTTTCTTAGTTACTGTAGCGATTAGTTCTAAGTTACATCCATTTTGATACATATCCAGAATAACTTCTTTCTTTGTTTTTTCAATGGCTCTTTCCTCAATTCCTTCACCTAAATTACACATATCGTTCACTCCTTCCTCTAACTCTACGCTTAATGGAATATGGTATTCGGTTTCTATGATTGCAAGTTTCTGTGTTACGGTCAATTCTGCAGATAACAAGGTGCCGATCAGGCGATGTAATTCATATTGCTCTTCCTGAGGCGGCAATTCGCGGCCAATGCCGAGCAAGACAATGTTCAATAAGTCGAGATGACCGTTCCAGTTATAATGTTCGAGAATGTCTTCCTTGGTGAGGTGGACATAGCTCATGCTGTTGGACGGCATGTTCATACACAACCAGATACTGAATACACGCTTCATATCATTGTAATTCTGATGGACGAAATCTCTTCCTTTTTGTGAGGAGACCATGCGGCTGACATAGAAGATCGCCCTGTTCAGAAGAAAGTACTGGGTGGGCTCGTCTTTCTGAATTTCGATGTTGATGATAACCTGTGCAAGGCCATCCTTCATGCGGACGTAAAAGATGATGTCAAAGCGAATCATACCTTCATTGATCTCGCTGTTCTCAGTGTTGAGTCCAATGAGCTGGTCTACGGATGAAGCGTTGTAGTTGATATTAGTCATACCGGGGTCAACGGGGACGATGCCTACCTTGGGATCGCCTTCGATGTGGGCAACAATATCTTCTGGCTTCATATCTCTGAATTCATCGACTGTTTTGGCAAGTATATGGGCTAATATAATCTTCTGTGCGATCAGACGCTTGGCGTATTCATCATACTGCGCTTTGTCATTGGCGGCTGCAACTGTGTTCGCAATTGCTGTATTCATATCGGTATTCCTCCCTCTGTTCTCTGGGGATTCAGTATCTTCGGATATCGTTCGGATCAAACAGAGTGTACCAATCTATCCTTATTATATCCAAGAGAATTTATGGAATCAACCCAAAATGAGTATGTAATCGTGCATCAACGTTGATAGATTCATTATAAAGTAACAATAGAATCTTAACAAATATCAATGTTCGACAATGTTCGACAATTCGACGTTAAAAATCGACAAAAATAGACAGAAAGTCGAGCGGTTTTAGGTGCATTTTAGCTGTACAAATATTGACAAAGACCTTAGAAAAGGGTTATCATTTTCTTATGAATGTAGGGGATAAGCTGATACGGAGATAGCGGAATACCGTGCGTTATAGATTGCATGAAGAGATTAGAGGAGTGTGGCGCGTATGAAAGACAATTTGCCGATGTTGGAGGTAAAGGCCCTAGGCGGCTTTTCGATGAGATATGGAGAGAAAACGATTTCGATTGGCAGTGGGAAATCGACAAAGGCAGTGAAGCTTTTGCAGATTCTGGTATGCAGCGAGGGACGTACTGTTTCCAGAGAGCGATTATTGGATATGCTGTATGGGAATGAAGATATCACGGATGCTGCGAATAATCTGCGCGTGACTACATTTCGCCTGAAGAAGATGCTGGTGACGGCGGGGCTTCCTCAGTATGATTATATACAGATCAAGAGCGGCATGTATTCCTTTGCTGCACCGATGGAAGTGGTGCTGGATGCAGACCGGTTTGTGTCACTGAGCGACCAGGCAGATGAGGCGGAGAATACCGAAGAGAAGATCGATCTGCTGAAGAAGGCCTGTCAGTTATACGGCGGGGATTATCTTCCGGATTTTATCTGTGACGGTGTGGTCCTGGCGAAGAATTCTAATTACAAAGAGAAATATACAAATGCATTGAATACATTGTGCGAATTACTGATGGACAGAGGCGAATATGAGACAGCCATTGAAGTCTGTGAACCGGCCTGCAGAATGTATCCCTTCGATGAGTGGCAGGCTATTCAGATCGACTGCCTCATGCGCATGAAGAAATACGATGAGGCTCTGAAGGAGTATGAGAATACGGCCAAGATGTTTGTGGATGAGTTGGGAGTGTATCCGTCAGAACGAATGATGAAGCTTTTTGAGCAGATGAACGGGCGGATGAACTTCAAGACTCAGTCGCTGCCGGAGATGGAGAAGCGTCTTAAGGAGACGGACAAGGGCAGCGGGGCTTATTTCTGCAGCCTTCCGGGGTTCCGTGATACATACCGCTTACTGGCCAGAATCGTAGAACGCAACGGTCAGTCCGTTTATCTGATGCTCTGCAGTATTACCAACGGCAAAGGGCAGCCGATGAAGAATGAGGAACGGCTGGATATGATGGGCAAGGAGCTGCAGGACACACTGGCGCATTGCCTGAGAAGAGGTGATTCTTATACACGGTACAGTAAGTCACAGTATTTGCTGCTCCTGGTGGGAACCAACAGAGAGAACTGCAGTCTGATTTTTGAGAGAATCCAGAAGTATTTCTCAAGAGAGCATAAGACCTGGAGTAAGTATCTGGAGTATGCGGTATCATCCGTGGCGGACAGCGGATTTAATAGTGAAGATAATGAGAATAAATGGAAATGGGGCAAAACATGGGACAAATAGTAAGACAGCAGAATTTCCAGCGTTCTCCCAATCTGATCAGTATTTGCGTGGATGAGATTCGGAATGGTGAATTGTCAGGGCGTCTGTATCATTGCTACAGCGAAGAAGCCTGTCCTTTCTCAAATGTGGCTCATCTGATCGAGCTGGCAGAGAATCTATTTGACCAGATTAAGTTTCCGCAGGCATCGACACAGATGCGGACATTTACAGATAAGAGCCGGAAGACGGTACAGCCGCCTGAGAAGAAGAAATCAGCAGAAGAGCTTGAGAAGGAGCGCGGCAAAAAGGGGACGATGTTGCTGTATGTGCAGTATCGTCAGCGGTCAACCTGGCAGGGCATGGTCAAATGGGTAGAAGGCGATCAAGAGTGGAAATTCTTCAGTGAATTGGAACTTTTTAAGATTATTAATCAGGCGATACAGTAATAAGCCAACAGAACGAATGAAATAACAGACATTGATAAGCAGAGGGTTTACTAAATCTTCTTCGACATGACAAAACGACAAAGAGGCGGACATCCGGATCGATTAAAGGATGCGCCTCTTTTTGTGTTCAGAAGGGGAAATAGGGCAATCTTCCGGATGTAAAAAAGATAGATAGAATTAGGATGATTTCAGGAATATTACGTCATGCACCCGCATATAATGGTTGAGATGACGGATCGGCCGAACATTACACAAAATATAATCGTCACAATGTCGAATAATGAAATAATCATTGAAATGTGTCGGGAAAATGCATTAAGGGAAAATTAAAAAAACTGCAAAAAATGTAGTTTTGTAATGGTTGGCGTAATGGGTGATTCGCTATAATAAAACTACAATAACGGAGTAATCCAGAAAGGACGATGAAGGTACTGTCATGAAAGGAAGAGCGAAGAAAGCAGATACATTTCTGGTCAAGATTATGGATCATGAGCATGCAACATGGCAAGGGAAAGTGACATGGATTGAAGGACAACGTGAACAGTACTTCAGAAGTGCACTGGAACTCATCAAACTGATAGATGACGCTGTTGAGAAAGAGCAGGAAATGGAAGGAGGAAATGATGTTGAGTAAGTTTAATAATAAGAAGCATAGACGATTGACAGCCTTGTTGCTGTGTGTAGCATTGATGCTTGGCAGTGTAACCTCTGTTTCCGCAGATATCTCTGCAGCAGATTCAGAGACAGAAGTTCAGAATTATGCAGAAGAGCCGACGACAGAAGCGGTTTCCTATGGGGCACCGGAGGCTCAGACAGAAGTTCAGGAAGGGACACCTGTTGCAGAGGAGACAGAAGCACCTGCAGCAGACACTCAGCAGACAGAGGCCCATACCGAAGCTGCAACAGAAGCCCATACAGAGACGGCAGCTGAGACACAGGCGGCTGAGACAACAGCTGAGCAGCAGGTTCAGAAAGAAGCTTCAGAAGAGACAAAGGTATCTGAAGAAGTTCAGCTGACACAGGATATGAAGAATGCAGAAGGCAAGACAATCTGCAAGGTTATTGCTGATCTTCCGGAAGGTGCGTTCAATGCGGATGCATCTGAGATTACTATGGAAGTGAAAGCTGTTTCATCAGAAGATGAAGAAGCAGTTGTTAAGCTGATCAAGAATGCATTAACAGAGAACACCTCTCTTGGCAACTTTGTGATGTATCATGTGTCATTTAAAGTGAACGGACAGGATGCTGAGCCACAGAAGGCTGTTTCAGTTACTTTTAAGGATACAGAGCTGGATGTTCAGGATGTGAAGAATGCAACAGTTTTCTATTACAATCCAGCTAACTCAGATGCGGGCAATAAGGATGCAGAGTTGGTTCCAATCATCCAGAGAGATGAACTGATTAAGGATTTACAGAAGGAAGAACAGGAAATCCCAGATAATTTCGATGAGATTTACGATACATCAGAGATTACATTAACAGATAAAGGTGCTGCTGATGAAATTCAGATGGACGTCTGGAAGAATCGTATTTATGGCTGTTATGTAACAGAGACAACAGCAGGTGATACCGAAGCTGATGAGACAGCAGCAGAAGAACCGAAAACAGCGATTAATGCAATTGCAGCAGTTGCAGAAGATTCAGCGAATAATGATAATGTTACCCTGACAGAGTCTTATGGTAAATTGACAGCCAGTTATACAGGTAGCATGAGTGCTTCTGATTATAAATATGTATGGTATAGAAGCGTAAACGGCGGTAATGCTGAAGTGCAGAAACCGGTTCAATATCAAGATGTGAACACAGGAGCCGATCTTGGCCAGGATATCAGCACAGATGGCACCGAACTTTATATTGCATTAAACGGCGGTGCGCTTGGATGTAATAACAACAAGAGTGTTTCCTACCATGTAAAAGTGTTTAAAACTGCTGATGTAAATAGTGATGGCACACCGAAGTCAGAAGCAGAAGCATTAGCAACAAGTCAGTCTGTAAGTGTTACATCTTATTATGAACTTCAAAATGGCGGATTTGAGAAACCGGTGCTGCAATATCGAAATTGGCAGCAAATTTCGAATTCAGATTATAAAAAAGATGGTGTATGGCAGACAACGGGCAGCGATGGAGCAATAGAAGTTATTAATACTGATTATGAAATGAGCCAATATTATAACTGGTATGGTACAGGAGCAGCAGCTGAGGGTAAACAATTCGTAGAATTAAACTGCGAAGCAGAAGGTTCTTTGTATCAGGACGTTTTGACGACACCGGGAGAAACTTTGAACTATCAGTTGGCACATAGAGCAAGGGGATTAAAGCCAAACTCAAAGTCAGAAAAAGATACAATGTATGTTGTGATCATGCCTACTCAGACGGCCATTGAAAAGAATGTGACAACACAGACTCAGGTACAAGATGTTATTAAAAATCAGGAAAAATATCCTGGCGCCATGGTTGTTAAATATACAGACAATGACCAGCAGTGGACGACGCATCAGGGAAGTTACACTGTTACTGCATCAGGACAGTATTCGACAAGATTCTTCTTTGTTGCTGGAGAAACAGCAACTAACAATGTTAAAGAGGGAAATTTCCTGGATGATGTGAAGTTTACAAGGAGCAAATTGACACCGGTTCAAGGTACAGCGAATGTAACTGTTGAGAAAGCTATTGTTGGTCTGGATTATGTTACAGCACGTAATTTGGCACAGACACTGACGTTTACAATTGGTTCGAAAACGGTTTCTGGAAGTGAGATGAACTGGAGTTGGGGCGATGGAAATACATTGACCGGTTCTACTATTGTTACCTTGAAACAAGGACAATATGGCAATAATTTGAAGCTAGAAGAAACATCGAGTGGTTCGCTTAATGTGACTAATTATACAAGAGCAAGTTCTATCACAGTCGATGGCACAACAACGGATGGAACGCAGCGACAGTTTTCTATCAGCCAAAATCAATCGAAGACGGTATCTTTTAGAAACGTCTACACGGCTAATGGTGGTGGCTCCGGGGATGAACCGGAAGCAAGCCTTTCCCATGAGAAATATATTAAGGGAAATGTTGATGGTACATATGATATTACATTGAATGCATCAGGAACAGTCGGTTCGAAGACGAATCCGGCAAAGGTAGATATTGTACTGATTGTAGATACATCAGGAAGTATGAAGGATGATGGGAAATTAACTACTACAAAAGCTGCGATTGAATCTTTGATTGATGTATTTAATGCGAAAGGTGATTCTGTCGATGTGCAGTATAAGTTGGTAACGTTCGCAACCGGTGCTTCAACTGTTACCAATCAATGGGTGAATGGCAATACACTTTATGGTAAAGTGGGATCACTTACAGCAGAGGGTGGCACCAATTATGATCAGGGTTTCCAAAAAGGTAAGACAGCGATTGACGATGCCAGACCAGATGCTAAGAAAGTGGTTATCTTCCTGACAGATGGTCAACCAACATATTATGGTGAACCAACATATTCACCATATTATGGAACAATAGCTTCTGGCCTCGGAGATGCTACAAGTACAAATACTTTGACTGCGGCACTAAACTCAGCTGCTACAATCACATGTACTGATTTTTATGCTGTAGGTATTGGTTTGCCGAATGAGGTTCCTGTCTATACATATGATAATAGCTACCGTTACACAGACAAGAATTACAAGGATCTGACAGGACAGGGTGTTCTTGATCTGATCAAGAATAAAGTTAATGCAGCCACTAAGGATGCTTGGAATTTAACGAAGGATGCAAATGGCACATATTCATCTTTGACCGATAAGTTCCAGCAGATTGCCGGTCAGACTTTAACAGCAGCCTGCAGTAATGTCGTTATTACCGATCAGTTAAGTGAATATGTGGATGTGACTAATAATAGTAAATTGAGTGTGAAGGTTGCAGAACGTAATACAGAGGGCACTTACAGAGAAGAGTATTCACGGGAATTTGCATTAGATGTTACAGGTGATAGTGCAAAAGTTACAGTTGATGGTAAGACCATTGCAACGGTAAGTTATGATGCAGAGAATAAGACGGCAACATTAGATTTTGAAGACAGCTATAAGCTGAAAGCAGATTACTACTATTACCTGACAATTACTAATGTTATTCCAAATGAAACTGCATTTAATGAATATGCAAAGAATAATTATAGTTATGGTACAACAGTTGGTGATGTTTCAACGGATGAAGGTACTGGCGGCTATTTTGCAACAGACAATGCGAATACGGCAACAACAAGAGTGATTACATCTTCTGGTAAGCCTGGATTTGTATCGAATGCAAAAGCAACGGTATCTTATAAGAAGAAAGATTCCGGTTCGACCATAACAGAAAATTATGCAAAACCAGTTGTTCAGGTTCAGACAATTCCTGTCAAGAAAGTTTGGTCTGGTGCAGCACCGGATGATGGCACAAAGATTCTTGTTCAGTTAGTTGATCAGGCTGGTAATCCGGTTGATGGAAAGATTCTGGAACTGAGTAAAGACAACAATTGGCAGAACAAACTTGTTGTAGAAAAAGCATCCAAGTATGATAACTACAGTTATAGAGAACTTGTAGCTGATGAAAATGGCTCAATTGAGTATAACGATCATAAATATTCAATGGCTAATGACAAGTCGGATATTGTCATTAATCATACGAGTTACAAAGTTACCTATTCATATGAAGGCGATACACGAGTCATTAGGAATACAAAGAATGACCAGTCAATCAAGATTGTGAAGCAGAATAATTCAGGTATCAATCTTGAAGGTGCGACATTTACTTTGAAGGATGCGAATAATCGGTCAACTGAGTATACATCCGATGGAAAAGGTGTTGTATTCAATGATAAGATCAACTATGGTACTTATACATTGACTGAAATTAAAGCACCAAATGGATATGCATTATTGGCTACGGATATCACGATTACCGTTGATCAAAATGGTGTTTCGGTATTTGATAGCGATAAGGTTTTAGTTAATGAAAATGATGGAATTTATACAGTGATTGTGAAGAATGATATGCTCTATAGTCTTCCATCAACCGGTGGTTCCGGTATTTACTGGTTCTCAATCTGTGGTATGCTGCTCATGATGGCAGCGGCCTGGATTATTTATAAAAACAAGTGCAGGGAGGTGCTGGTGAAATAGAGGGATGAACTTTAAAACCAGCAGTCCCTGGACTGCCAGGATAAAAAATCAACGTAACATGTCAACCAAGAAATAATATCTAAGAGAGAAAAGGAGAATATTATGAAGAAATTAAAGAAATTATTTGCAGTGATGTTATCACTGGTTATGGTACTCGCAATGGGTATGACATCGTTTGCAGCAGACAATAAAAACACCATTACAATTAGTGGTAAAGGCCTTGACGCTGAAAGTGCTGGCGCTAACTACGGACAGATTATAAAAGAAAATCGCGAATCTACACTCGGATGGCAGTTTGCAAGTGATGATATTGCAGATAAATTTGTAGAAGCATGGAATAAAGCAAATGATCCTGAAACAAAACTGGATGCTAACGGTGTAATTGCTCAATTAATTCAGCTTGGTGTTCTTGAAGGTGGCTCCAATAAAGACGAAAATGTAAATGTTGAAGCTGGTACAATTAATGGTTCTGCTAATTTAAGTGCAGCATTAGCAGCTGTTACATCTGCAGCAACCAACCCCTTAGATCTTAAAAATGGTGCTGACGTATCTGCTACCGGAAAAGGTCTTTACATTGTAACAGCACACAGTAATGGATATACTTACCTTCCAATGGCAGCTTACATGAATACTAATGGCGATAACGTAGCTGTAGTTGCAAAAGGTGCAAAAGACCAGCTTAACAAAAAAGTAGCTGAAAACGGACAGTCTGTAGCTCCTGGCGATGAAGTTAATTACACAATCGATGAAGAATATCTCTACATCGCTCCAAATGCAAACCCGAAAACATTTACAATCACTGATAAATTAACAAATGGTAAATTCAAAGCAAATACTGTTAAAGTTGTTCTTAAAGACAGCATCAACGCTGCAACTGAAACAGAATTAGTAGCAGATACTGATTACACAATCAATAACTATGCGGATGGTACTGATTTAACAGTAGATTTTAGCAATCACTATAACAGTGCTTATGCAGGTAAAATTGTTGTCATTACTTATACAGCAATCGCTGGTGAAGTAACAACAGCAGCTCCTCTTACTAACAATGCACATTCAAGCAACGGAACTGGAAAAATCGTTGCAGTAAAACCGGTTAGCTTTAAAGTAATCAAGATTGATAAAGACGATACAACTAAAAAACTTCCAGAGGCTGAATTCCAGCTTTATAAAGAAGCTAATGAAGGTGATACTAATGCTGTAAAACTTACCTTAGAGGGCAAAACAACTGTTTATGGTATCCCAGTAGGTAGCGTTATTACAACCGACGGTAATGGTGAAGCAAGTGTTAACAACTTAGATGCACAGGTTACATACTATGTAAAAGAAACAAAAGCTCCTAACGGATATTCATTAAATGATTTTGCTTATCAGCTTACAGGTGCCGACGTACAAGCAGCAGGTACAACAACTAAAACTGAAGGTAGTGTAACTTATACAATTCAGACCTATACTTATACAAACTTCGCAGACATCACTGTTAAAGATAGCAAACTTTCCGCTCTTCCATCAACTGGTGGTATTGGTACAACTATCTTCACAATCGTTGGTTGTGGTATCATGATCGCAGCAGCAGGTTTATTCTTCGCTAGCCGCAGAAAAGAAAACAGATAAGTCATAAATAAGTCTTTTGGTGAATTCCGGGGCGTTACCCGCCCCGGAATTTATCAGATTAAAGGCATTTTTTCAGAAACCTTTTAACCCATCTCTTTAGGAGAGACAGATACGTATACAACAATAAGGAGAACCCGGATGAAGAAGAAAACGTACAAAATTTTAATAGTCATTATATTTTTAGCCGGTTTGTCCTTGCTGCTGTATCCATTTGTAGCGAATCAGTGGAACAACTACAGACAGAAACAGCTGATCAGTGATTATGATTCTATTGTTTCTGCTGAAGATGCCGCAGGTGAGATTGATTACGCAGCAGAGCTTGAAAAAGCAAGGGCATACAATGAAGCATTATTACCGAGCATCCTGCCTGACTCCTTTGCTATTGCAGAGGCGACGGAAGGGGAAGACAAAGCTTACATGGATTGTCTGAACATTGCAGGTGACGGTATTATGGGTATCGTGGAGATTCCGAAGATTGATATCAAGCTTCCAATCTACCATACCACCAGGGAAGATGTCTTGCAGGTGGCAGCCGGACATCTGGAAGGGAGTTCCCTTCCGGTAGGCGGAGCCAGCACCCATGCAGTTATTTCAGCTCACAGAGGCCTGCCGAGTGCATCCCTTTTCACAGATCTTGACAAACTGGAAGAGGGCGACCATTTCCTGATCCATGTTTTAAATGAGACGTTGTGTTACGAGGTGGATAAGATTTCAGTGGTCAAACCGGAGGAGACTTCCGGGTTGGCAGTGGAAGAAGGCAAAGATCTGGTGACACTGCTCACCTGTACACCGTATGGTGTCAACACGGAGCGATTGCTTGTCAGAGGACACCGTGTGGAATATGTGGAGCAGGAAGTCGAAGCAGAGAAGACGCTTTTCAGCGGTATCAGCATACACACCAATTATTTGTTGTGGGTAATCGTAGGATTACTTGTGACGGTAGCATTTATTGTGGTATTATATAAGAAAGAACAGAAGTTAAAGAAGCGCCGTGCCGAACAGGCGACAGACGGACAGGAGGCACCGGCAGTACAAGACAGGGCAGTGACCGGGGATGCCGATACGGAGACTGAGAAGAAGGAGTAGAAGCTCATGAAGAAGAAGATTTCCGCCATCCTGTTTGGGCTATTGTTTCTGGTGGGATTTGGCATTCTGGTCTATCCGACGGTATCCAATCAATGGAACACTTACAGACAGAGTCAGCTGATCAGCAATTATCAGAGTGTCGTGCAGGATATGACACCTGAGGACTTTACACAAGAGTGGGAAAAGGCCGAAGCCTTCAATGCGACGATCACCCAGAACAACCTATACAGTGATGTGTTTGGCGAGAGTACAACAGATTTACAGAGTACGGAATACTGGAAGATATTGAATGAAGCCGGAGACGGCGTCATGGGTTATCTTTCCATTCCGAAGATCAATATCAAACTGGCGATATACCACGGGACAGCCGATGATGTGCTGCAGACAGGTGTGGGACACTTAAACGGTACGAAGCTGCCGATTGGCGGTGAGAGTACCCACTG
>ENA-OPDD01001607-OPDD01001607.1-human-gut-metagenome-genome-assembly--contig:-NODE-1607-length-14969-cov-3.659045_pt1 | contig 14969 bp, 12 predicted proteins | sample MGYA00241574_ERZ501499 | MGnify/ENA primary metagenome ERZ501499 (study PRJEB25962, sample SAMEA2042576) | human gut metagenome | biome: human gut; feature: human-associated habitat; material: faeces...
GTTCTCTTCCCGGGCGTCTGTCTCTTAATGAATTAAATAGTAAATTCTCTTGTTGACTTTTTCGATTTTATGTGTTAAAGTTTTTATAGTTTATACAGTTAAAGCGTCAAAGTATTCCATTAAAAAACTGATGCAGGCTGTGAGGCATACAGATTACTGATTTTTTTCAGATATGCTTTAACGACTACAAAGAAAAGAGAGGAAAAATGTATGAAACTACTAATCTTGATTGCTTATTTTATTGTTCTCATTACTATCGGTTTTGTCTGCCGACAGAAGGCAACTGATGTGAATGGCTTTGTGCTCGGAGGACGTTCTGTCGGGCCGTGGCTTACTGCTTTTGCTTATGGAACTTCGTATTTTTCTGCCGTTGTATTCGTTGGTTATGCCGGACAGTTCGGCTGGCGTTTCGGAATTGCTGCTACATGGGCCGGTATCGGTAATGCTCTTATAGGCTCCCTCCTTGCATGGGTGATTCTCGGACGACGTACCCGAATCATGACACAGCATCTTGACTCCGCAACAATGCCGCAGTTTTTCGGTGAGCGTTTTCAGAGTAAATCTCTTAAGATTGCGGCATCTGTTATCATTTTCATTTTCCTGATTCCATATACTGCATCTCTCTACAACGGTCTTTCCCGTTTATTTGGTATGGCATTTCATATTGATTATTCGGTATGTATTGTCCTGATGGCAATTTTAACTGCAATCTATGTTATTGCCGGCGGTTATATGGCAACTGCAATCAATGATTTTATTCAGGGAATCATTATGTTAGCAGGTATTATTGCCACTATAGTGGCAGTACTTCATAGTAAGGGTGGATTTATGGCTGCTTTAGATGGTCTTGGCCATGTGAGTGATCCTACGGTCTCTTCCACTCCAGGAGTCTTCGGTTCTTTCTTTGGTCCTGACCCAGTCAGCCTCCTTTCTGTTGTTATTTTAACTTCACTTGGTACCTGGGGTCTTCCTCAGATGGTTCAGAAGTTTTATGCAATTGATAATGAAGATTCCATTAAAAAGGGAACGATTATTTCTACAATTTTTGCTTTAGTCGTTTCTGGCGGGTGTTATTTCTTAGGTGGTTTTGGGCGTCTTTTCTCTGATAAGATTGATATTGCTGCTAACGGTTACGATTCCATTATTCCAACTATGCTTGAAAATTTACATCCATTACTTATTGCATTGGTTGTTATCCTTGTTTTATCTGCTTCAATGTCTACCTTATCTTCACTGGTCATTGCTTCAAGTTCTACGCTGACCATTGACCTGATCAAAGATAATGTTGTAAAGAATATGAGCGATAAAAAACAGGTATTATGTATCCGTGTACTTATTGTTATTTTCATTGCAATTTCTGCGATTATCGCCGTTATCCAGTACAAGAGTGCTGTCACATTTATCGCACAATTAATGGGAATCTCCTGGGGTGCACTTGCGGGTTCTTTCCTTGCACCATTCCTCTACTCCCTTTACTGGAAAAAGACAACAAAAGCTGCCTGCTGGACATCTTTTGTGTTTGGATGTATGATTATGGTTCTGAATCTTGTTGCAGGCTCTCATTTTCCAGCATTGTTACAATCCCCGATTAACTGCGGTGCTTTCGCAATGCTTACCGGATTAATCGTTGTCCCTGTTGTCAGTCTCTTCACAAAAAAACCAGACGCAGCATTAATCGAGAATACATTTGCCTGCTATGACAAGACCAGTACAGTAACTCAAAAAACTGCACTTGGAAAATAAATGAGGTAATATTATGGCAAGTAAAAATACAAACATTGTATCCAAAACACTGGTTGAATCCTATATTCGCAAACAGGTAAAAGCATTAAAACAATCTCCTACAGAGACGATTGATACTCTCACAAAGCAGCTTTTAGATAAACCAAAAGGCTCTTTGGAAAAGTATCTTTTACATATCACACCTGAAAAACTTCAGGATACACAAAGTGGATATTATAAGCTTTTCCATGATATTCTTCCAAAAGTAAATACAGATCATCTCGTTACTTTAGGAATGAATATTGGATATAATGGTATTTTTACCGCTTCAAAAAACACACAAACAAACTCCCCAGAGAGCAAATCAGACGCTCTCTGGGCTTTTATGCTTTCCATCGATGGAATTAATTATGAAAAAAAATCTGCACAATATAAGGCACAGATTAGCAATGCAAAAAAGAATGGAACCCGTTGCTTTATGCTTTTTATTGAAAAAAATGCATGGAAACTGCTTCCTCTTATAAAAAAAGAAAAAGACTGTGCTTTCTTTTTATTCTGCCCTAGCTCCTGCTTAACAGAAAAATTCTTAGATGCCGTAAAACTCACCAAAAATCTTTTTATTTCTGTTGCTTATAACAGTAACGGCAATAAGCAGATACTTTCCACCAATGTATTTAATCGTCTTAGATCACGAAAACTGCCTTATGGCATACATTATTATTATTCTGTGTCTGATCTAGATAACTTTAAATCTGGCGAAATCTTTAAAAAATTAAGTAGAGAAAAACCTCTGTTCTCCTTCTTTCTTTCAAAAAAAGCTGACTCTGGTAAGGATACTGTAACAGAAGAAGAGAAAAAAGCTGTTTACGAAATAATCATAAAAGAACGATATTGGTTAAAGTATCCTTCAATCCCATTTGAAATAGAGAAAGATTATTACTATTTAATTCATTAAAGAACAGACGCCATTGCCCTCAATAAGGCATATTTGTGGTCTCGGAGCAAGTGTTGGATGCAAGCGGGTAAGCGAACATTCAACACGCAGCGACTAAAATCACAAATATACCTTATTGGGGGAAATGACTTCGTCTGTTGTTTCTCCAATGAATTAAATAGCAAAAAACCATTGACTTAACTGGAAAAATCCTGTATACTGATATTTACCGTGCAGCTGGGAAGTTAGCGGCGTCCTGTACCTGAAATCCGCTATAGCAGGAGTGATGGTCAGCCTCGGATGTCTTATTGATGGAGCTGCCCTTTATAAGTGGTGTTGACAATTGGGTCTCGCGCAACAGGAATCTCTGAACCGTGTCAGGTCGGGAACGGAGCAGCACTAAGGAGACTCTCCTGTGTGCCGTGAGGGTGCCTGGTTCGAGCTAACTGTAGAGGTAACGTCTGTTGGTAAGCATACAAAGCTGACCGCACGGTTTTAATAATTCGATTTTTATATTCACATAATAGAAAGCGTCATAATAATGAAGATTGTTATATATCTTTATTGCTATGACGCTTTTTTGTTCAAGAATGCCTCCGCATTCTTGCTGAGAGATTTGTGTTATACAATGCATAGCATACTTTTACATGTTACTAGTTATTATCTCTTTAGGAAATCAGGCAGGAATCCTCGTTCACTTAATCGCCGAGTACTTTACTGATTATTCGTTTCAAACTTACAATTTTATAAAAGAAGCACAAAGCCAGTCTCGCAACCAGCTTTGTGCTACATTTTAATTCTAATTATCAGTCTGATTTTCTTCCTGTATCAGCTTTCGCTTTTTCTTTTTTTCTTTTTGAATTTCTCTTAATTTTCTAAAAAATGCTGAGAGCATTTCCGAGCATTCTTCTTGAAGAACGCCTCTTTCTACCTCTGCCTGGTGATTAAATTCCTGCATTTCAAGAAGATTAAGTATTGAGCCGCCACAACCAGCTTTCGCGTTCATGCTGCCAATAACGACTCTCGTCACTCTCGCCTGCACAATTGCTCCGGCACACATCTGGCAAGGCTCCAAAGTGATGTACATCGTACAGTCTTCCAATCGCCAGTCTCCAAGCTTTTTACATGCTTTTTTCATCGCAAGAAGTTCTGCATGTGCAAGCACAGTCTTATCCTTATTCCGCTTATTATATCCTCTGGCAATTATTTTTCCATCATGAACAATAACACAGCCAATTGGCACATCACCAATCGCCTCTGCTTTTTTTGCCTGCTTAATTGCCTCTTTCATAAATTTTTCGTCTTCTGTATATTTTCTCATAAAATATTCTCCCATTTATGAAACTCATAGTCCCGTAAAATAGCGACGTACTTATTTCAATATTTTGTGATATCCTCCTGCCTACAGATGGGAGCTTCCCTTCCCCCAATAAAATCACCATAATCACATCAAAAAATACGTTTGCAATAATCTGCCAAACTGTCGATTTATATTCCGTCTCTCAGCAGATACAACCAGTATCCAAAACTTCCAGTTTTCATACGATTCTCTGTAAGTGATAAAAATACTGGAAACTGATAAATTTCTGCCATATATTTTTCCCGATTCTCATAAATTCCCGGCACACCGATACAGTAGCGTTCTTCTCCTGCGTACCTTACTTTTCCTGCCAGAATATGATGATATCTCCCATATCCTTTCAAAAGGAACTGATTGCTTTTAAGTACGCTGGCTTCTTCCCCAAACTGTGCCAAATCCGTGGTTGAAATCCTGCATCCTTCATAAAAAGCGGTATTAAAAATATTGTCCACAGAAGGGTTCTTTTTCATTGCATTTATCCACATTTTTTCAAAATTATCAACAACAGAAGTGGCTTCTGGCTCAGTTTCTGCTTCTATTTTTATTTGGGGTTCTATTTCGGAGTCAATCTTCAACTCTGATTTTGATTCCATTTCAGCATCAGTCTTTAACTCTAATTTTGATTCTATTTCAGAATCTGTCTTCAACTCTGATTTTGATTCCATTTCAGCATCAGTCTTTAACTCTGATTTTGATTCTAGTTCAGAATCTGTCTTCAACTCTGATTTTGATTCTAGTTCAGAATCTGTCTTTAACTCTGATTTTAGTTCTAGTTCAGATTTATTTTTTGATTCAATACCATCTTCTGAAAATTCTTTTATTTTAACACTTTCTTCTATATTTGTATTATTGCTATGTGCTATATCATTTTCTGAATCAGGCAAGTTTTCCTCTGATTTTATGTTCTCTATCTTATTCTCAGCTCTCTTTTGAAAATCCTTTTCCTCAAAACTCTCTGTGTTTATCTGACCTTTTTCTTCTAAAATATTTTCCTCTGATTCTTGTTGCTCCTGTAACATCTCATCAGTAATATTTCTTGTTGATACTTTTTGTTTTTCTGACATCTTATCTGGAATAATCTTTTCTGTCTCTGTCTGTTTTTCTGATATTTTACCAGCAATATCTTTTCCAGATTTATTTTCCTGCATTTGAGATTTATCTTTTGCAGAATTCACAATCTTATGCCACCGAAGAGGCTCCAAAGTTTCTGCCGGAATTTCCTCTCCAATCCACACACTTCCGTAATAAAAAGCATCCTGATAATAAAGTAATACTCCCGACTGTCCCTTTATCCGAAAACCAGCCGGAAGCATAGCTGCAGGGTAGGTCAAATGTATTTCTTCCTTATGTTCTTGCGTAATGAGTGTGTCTAACTGCCAGACTTGCCAGCTCTCTCCCTGCCGCTCATAAAAACATAATTTAAGCTCCATTCCCTGCAATAAACGCTCATCGTCTATCTGAATCGTCAGTTTAAGGCTGCCTGACTTTTGTTCTGCCTTAACAAACCCGAAGCATTCCTTTTTCTCTGCCTTTTCATAACGATACAAATAAGAAAGTATCCTTTGATAATCTGCCATGATGATACTCCTTTTTTCACTAATGTATTCTGCAGAATGACTTTTATGCCACCAAATATCCTGTAAAAATATACCGCAAATTGGGACGTGCAGATTGCAGGAATAATTTTTCAAACACGCTCTTATCTTCCAAGAATATCCGATAACTTTGCAAACTCCTCTAAAGAAAGCTTTTCTCCACGAATTGTCGGAGTAAGTCCCATCTCTTCAAGCGCCGCTACTGTCTTTTCCTTTGGAATACGAAGTTCGCTTGAATTATAAAGTCCGTTCTGCAGCGTTTTTCTTCTCTGATTAAAAGAAGCACGAATAATCTTAAACATAAATGCGGAATCATTTACCTTAACTGGTTTTTCCTGATAACGAGTTAAACGGATAACTGCAGAACCAACCGCAGGTCTTGGAATAAAGCAGTTTGGCGGTACATTTGCCACGATATATGGTTCTGCATAATACTGTACTGCTAAAGAAAGAGCACCATAATCCTTTGTTCCCGGGCCTACCTGCATACGGTCAGCGACTTCTTTCTGCACCATAACTGTAATAGAGTCCAGTGGTACTTCACTCTCAAATAACCCCATAATAATTGGTGTTGTAATATAGTAAGGCAGGTTCGCAACGACTTTAATTGGTTTTCCACCATTCTTTTCTTCTGCAATCTTGCGAATATCTACCTTTAAAATATCTTCGTTCAATACTGTAACGTTATCATATTCCTTTAAAGTATCCTCCAGAATTGGAATCAGCTTTGTATCAATCTCTACCGCAACAACTTCCCTTGCCGCCTCCGCAAGATACTGCGTCATCGTTCCAATTCCCGGTCCGATTTCTAAAACAAAATCATCCCTTCCAATCTCTGCTGCACCAATAATTTTATCGAGTACATGCGTATCAATCAAAAAGTTCTGTCCATATTTTTTCTGAAAATTAAATCCATACCGCTGTAAAACTGCAATCGTTTCCTGCGGGTTTCCTAAATTCGCCATAAGACCTCCTTGGGCTGTCATAAGATTTTGAAAGCAATTTTATATTTGGGGAATCAATGTTGAAGTCTTCCCCTTAAATTTTTACTTAGTTTCTCTATAATAAGATAATAATACATGAAATGGATATCTCATTCAAGAGACGAAATCAAGAAAGGGACAATATGTAAAAGAGAAAGAATCCATATCTGTGGCCTGGGAGCAAGTGTTGGATGCGAGCGTGAAAGCGAACATTCAACACGCCACGACGAAAGTCACATTTTCTAGGATATGATTTTCCTGTTTTCGTCTCCCAAACCTAAAAATTTTATAAAATATTTGTTAAATATTGTTTAGTTTTTGAAAAGTTGTGTTTTAAAAACCAATTTATGTTATAATCGTATTACAATAAAGTAAATAAAAGAGTATTGTCGGGGAAGGCAGCATAATTGGGATTTTCTATTATCAAAAGTTATAGAAGACCACAAATACTGTGTGGGCGAAAAGTACTCCTGTTGCAGGCAGGCTTTCTTTCACATAAGAGTTACAAGAAAGTCAGCAAAGAATGGAGAGGTGTTTATGAAGCATATTTTGATAATAGAGGATGAAAGAGCTGTTGCGGAATTAGAAAGAGATTATTTGGAGATTAATTCTTTTAAAGTATCTATTGAAGAAACGGGTGAAGGCGGATTACAAAGAGCGTTGAAAGGAGATATTGATCTTATTATATTGGATTTGATGCTTCCTGATATGGATGGATTTGAGATATGCCGGGAGCTTCGCCATAGAATAGATATACCAATTCTTATTGTTTCCGCAAAGAAAAGTGATATTGATAAGATAAGAGGATTGGGCATTGGAGCAGATGATTATATTACGAAGCCATTTAGTCCGAACGAACTGGTTGCAAGGGTAAAAGCACATTTAAATCGCTATATCAGACTCACCAGGAAACGTATTGATGTAAATGAATATATAGAATACCCAGGATTGAAAATTGATAAAAGTGCCCGTAGAGTCTTCGTAAATGAAGAAGAAAGATTTTTTACTACTAAGGAATTTGATCTTCTTACTTATCTCGCAACACATCCAAACCATGTATTTTCCAAAGATGAATTATTCAGTGCGGTGTGGGGAATGGATTCAATGGGTGAGATTGCGACAGTAACAGTTCATATTAAAAAGATACGAAAGAAAACAGAGAATGCAAATGTAAAGTCCGGATATATTGAAACGGTCTGGGGATCAGGTTATCGTTTTAGAGTTATTGACAGTGATGTAAGTGGAGAAAGAGAAAGTATTGTAGATGCCATTTGATTTTAAGGCTCTGAATAAGTATAATAGAGGAGATAAAAGACTGAAGTAATAGAGGAGTAGTAAAGAATATATGGTAAAGAAAAAGAGAGTTCCGATTGTATTTGAAGACGATGCAGTAATTGTATGTGAAAAACCTGCAGGTATGCCGGTACAGAGCGATCATACAAGAGATATGGATGTGCTTACAATACTAAAGCATCATATTTTTGAGGAGCAAAATAGTGAGGAAGAACCATATCTTGCCGTTGTTCACCGTCTGGACAGACCAGTAGGTGGATTGATGGTTCTTGCTAAGACAAAAGAGGCTGCTGCAAATCTTAGCGAACAGATTCAAAATTTTGAATTTGAAAAAAACTACCAGGCAGTTGTGTGTGGAAATCTTAGAGAGGACTTTGGAACTTTTGAAGATTATCTTCTGAAAAATGGAAAGACAAATAAGACAGAAGTAGTAAAAGCAGGAACACCGGGAGCCAGGAAAGCAGAACTGGATTATGAATTGATTGACCGTATTGAGACAAAAGAAGGAGTGCTTACATGGATTCTTGTCATTCTTCATACAGGCCGTCATCACCAGATTCGAGTACAGTTTGCTTCTCGTGGACTTGGACTTTACGGCGATACAAAATATAATCCAAAGTTCCAGAAAACGAAAAAGAAATATACAGAGATTGGATTATATTCTACAAGGATATCCTTTGATCATCCGGTAACTGGGGAGAGAATGACATTTAAGATAGAACCATCAGGAGAAGCATTTGAGAAGATGGATGTAGAAGCATTTTAAAAAATAGCACTGCCAGCTATTTATTGGTGGTGCTATTTTGTATACATATTTATGTATATTTTCTCGCTTTATATAGTCATATTCTTGACAAATCAAGGGAGTTATTTTACAATAAAAAACAGACTGACAGTGCGGATTGTTGCGGGAATTGAAGCAGCAATCCTTTATCTTTGTATCATAAAAAATATGTTAGATATCATGTTATATAAGAAGAAAGGAAATATTATGGCTAAGGAAAAGAAGCTTGTAGAAGCAATCACTCCAATGGATAAAGATTTTACCCAGTGGTATACAGATGTAGTAACAAAGGCAGAGTTAATTTCTTATTCTAACGTAAGAGGATGCATGATCATCCGCCCAAGAGGATATGCAATCTGGGAGAATATCCAGAAGCAGTTAGATGCAAGATTTAAAGAGACAGGGGTAGAGAACGTATATCTTCCAATGTTAATTCCTGAGAGTCTTTTACAGAAAGAAAAAGATCATGTAGAAGGTTTTGCACCAGAAGTAGCATGGGTAACTCATGGTGGAGAAGAGAAACTTGCAGAAAGACTTTGTGTACGTCCTACATCAGAGACCTTATTCTGCGACCATGTAAAGGACATCGTACATTCTTATCGTGACCTTCCAGTTGTATACAATCAGTGGTGCTCCGTACTTCGCTGGGAAAAGACAACTCGTCCATTCCTTCGTTCTTCTGAGTTCTTATGGCAGGAAGGACATACTTTCCACGCAACAGCAGAGGAAGCAAAAGAAAGAACAGAGCAGATGCTCAACGTATACGCAGATTTCTGTGAGCAGGTTTTAGCGATTCCATTAGTAAAAGGAAGAAAGACAGAAAAAGAAAAATTTGCCGGTGCAGAAGCTACTTACACAATTGAGGCATTAATGCATGACTGTAAGGCATTACAGTCCGGTACAAGCCACAACTTTGGTAACGGATTTGCAAAGGCTTTTGGTATTGAGTATACAAATAAAGAGAATAAACTTTCTCCTGTATACGAGACTTCATGGGGAATGTCCACTCGTATCATCGGTGCGATCATCATGGTACACGGTGATGACAGCGGACTTGTATTACCTCCAAGAATCGCTCCAGTACAGACAATGATCATCCCAATCCAGCAGAAGAAAGACGGTGTTTTAGATAAAGCATTTGAGATTCGTGATACTCTGAAGTCCAACTTCTCTGTAAAAGTAGATGATTCCGATAAATCCCCAGGATGGAAGTTCAGCGAACAGGAAATTCAGGGAATTCCTACCCGTATCGAAATCGGACCAAAGGATATCGAAAAAGGTCAGGCAGTTATCGTTCGTCGTGACACAAGAGAAAAGATTGTCACACCTATTGATAAGATTCCAGAAACATTAACAGAAGTTCTTGAGACAATGCAGAACGATATGTACAATAAAGCAAAAGCACATCTTGAGAAAAATACACATATCGCTCATAACTGGGAAGAATTCAATGACATTCTTGAAAACCAGCAGGGATTCATCCGCGCAATGTGGTGTGGAGAAAAAGAATGTGAAGAAGCCATCAAAGATGAGAATGGTGCAACAACACGTTGTATTCCATTTGTACAGGCAAAACATTCCGATGTATGTGTTCACTGTGGAAAACCAGCAAAATGTGAGGTTTACTTCGGAAAAGCTTATTAAGTTCTGATTTGCCGCAGGCAAGGAGACGCTCCCAAAGAGAGCTGTTTGTTGGCTGCCCATGCAAATTCAGAATTTATTTTGAGAAAGATTTGAGGGAGGCTTCAGACTGTTGTGACCTTTTGAGGAATTGAAATACTGGAGGACTGACACTTATCTTATCATTTTAAATTATTTGATATTATAACTATCTTTAGAAGATTTCTGGACTTTATCCATTCGCCTTATAACTTTTTTACTTTCTTTAGCATTTTTACCACAAATTACTTTGTTTTTTCAAAAAATAAATTCATAAACACGCTCTAGTTAATAGAAAAAAGTAGTGACCATAAATAACTATACGATTACACAAAGGATAATTAAGAGTATTATGTAGATTCTATTTAGATATTTTTTCATAAATTTTCTCCTTTATATTACAGAGAGTGAGGATTCATTTGTTTCGCCAGCTCGTATATATACCAACTTAACAAATCAGTCCTCATCCTCCTGATATTCTAAGATATCTCCAGGCTGGCAATCCAATGCTTTACAAATAGCATTCAACGTCGAAAATCAAATTGCGCTTACTTTTCCGGTTTTAATCTTCGACAAATTTACATTGGCGATTCCTACCTGCTCAGATAAATCTTTTAAATTAATCTTTCTATCTGCCATTACCCTGTCTAATCTCAATATAATTGCCATACTTCACCTACAACATCCCATCTACTTCTTTCTGTAAACTACATCCATATTTGAATACTGCCGAAAGGCAATACAAAACAAGCACAATCACAATTCCCAATACTACAGAAGAAAGATTAATTTCATTAACTGAACCAGTTGGGACAATAATATAAACAAATAACGCTGCCGATATTTTATTAATCTGATTTGATATTTGGGGGATAAATGGAGATTCACTTAGCTCTATCCATTCAAAAATCTGCTTTGTAAACCTGGCTACCAAAAACAAACTAATACAATTAATAAGCAAGCATATAAACAACGTAAAAGGTTCCTGTGATGATAAAGATAGCTTTTTCATTTCTGTTGTTACAATGTCAGGCCTATCAATCTGTATCACAGTAAACACTACTAATGCTCCTATAGACAAAACAGAGCCGAAAATCAAATTTCCGGAAATTCTCAATTTATTTTTTAAGCTTAGCCTACTTCAAAAATTGGTGACCTACTCAGCAACTGAATTGGCGGAAATTCTCGCTTAATTTCCTAAAAACAGCGCAAAACTTAATTCCATTTAAAATTTTAAACTTATCTTCTATCTTATATTCAAAAATGCCTCTGATTTTACCCAGAAGCATTCTTTACCTACATCTAATTTTCTCTTTTCCATATAAATTTATTGATATAACCAAGTTAAAACTTACTTTTTCCAACTCTATTCTGTCATAAGCCATGCTGTCCCATCTGGCATTCTGTTCAGATATCCTTTATACCTTTCCAGAATCTTTCCTGTCTCTAAATCTCTTACGATGACCTCTTCTCCATATCCATAATTCAATACATCCAGTAAATCCTCATTCCATTTAGAACTATACATTTTCTCGTTTTCTACAAACTCAATGCTTTCATTTTCTTCCAGATATATTTTTCGTTTCGGAGCCAAAAATTCTATGGCATTTTCTTCCATACTATTTCGTACAATCATAAAGGGGCTTTCAATTAATCTGATATTCATTAAGTCATCAATTTCCGAAAGCGAAATTTCTTCGATTACTTCAACACTTTCTTCATCTGGTTTATAGGCAATCGCCTGAAGGATTCTTTTATTAAAATCATATCTCAAAATCCCAAAAGAATTACTTGCCTTGTCATACACAGGAGCCTCCAGATACACATTTTTCTCCTGTTTTATCGACTCATATGCCTTGCCAGTTTTATTAAAAAAGCATAACTTACTTCCAGCATACTCTCTTCCTTTTCCACATTCCTCCGCTACTTCCACATTAGACATCCACGTTGGATAAATACCGTAATACCACTCATCAGTATTTTCAAACTTCTCTACACAGAAATCTTCAAATCCATGAAATGTTTTTATCTCCATAATAATCTCCTTATCCTTTAAAATATAAAATTTGCCACAGGAAAGCAGACCCCCTCTTAGAGGAATGGTTTTTCAAACACGCTCTAAATCCAAAAACAGCTCCCAAAAAGAGAAGATATCCTATATTTGTGGCCTTATAGCGAGGATTGAATGTAAACCCGAAGGCAAACATTCAACCCACAGTGATAGAGTCACAAATATAGGATATCTTCTCTTTTGGGGAGCGTCTCTCCCTGCCTGCAGCAACCCAGAATTATTCTACAGTAACACTCTTTGCAAGGTTTCTAGGTTTATCAACATCAAGTCCTCTTGCAACGCTTACATAATATCCCATTAACTGTAATGGAATAATTGCGAGTGTCGTTGTAAAATGCGGATCTGTCTTAGGCACATATACAACAAAGTCTACCATGTCTTCAAGGTAGTAACTTCCGTTCTCTGCAACACCCATCAGGTATGCGCCACGGCTCTTTACTTCCTGCATGTTACTCAGTGTCTTCTCGCAAAGGTGGCTCTGAGTAAGAACACCGATTACAAGTGTTCCATCTTCAATCAGGCTAATGGTTCCGTGTTTTAACTCACCTGCTGCGTAAGCTTCGGAATGTACATAGCTGACTTCTTTCATCTTCAGGCTTCCTTCCTGACAGATTGCGTAATCAAGTCCACGACCGATAAAGAATACGTCGTGTGCGGATGCAAATTTATTAGCAAACCACTGAATACGTTCTTTATCTGCTAAGATACTTGCAACCTTTTCTGGAAGGAGCACGATCTCTTTGAGCATGTTGCCTAAGGTAGATTCTTCGATCTCGCCTCTTACCTGTGCAGCGTACATGGAGAGGATATACATACAAATTAACTGTGTGCTGTATGCCTTAGTGGTAGCAACGGCAATTTCAGGTCCTGCTAAAGTGTACATAACGTGGTCTGCTTCTCTTGCAATACTGGAACCAACTACATTAACGATTGCTAATGTCTTTACTCCCATTTCTTTTGTAAGACGCAGTGCTGCAAGGCTATCTGCTGTCTCTCCTGACTGTGAAATAATGACAACTAATGTATCTTTGGAAAGCTTTGGATTGCGGTAACGGAATTCAGAGGCGAAATCTACGTCTACCATTAATCCTGTGAGGTCTTCCATCACATATTTGGCTGCGATACCAACATGATAAGCAGAACCGCAGGCTACGATACAAATTCTATGATACTGTGCAAATTCTTCTGGTGAAATACCGACAGAACTTAAATCAATCTTACCGTCTTTTACATATGTATTGATTGTATCTTTGAGTGCCTTTGGCTGCTCATGAATCTCTTTCATCATGAAATGCTCGAAACCGCCTTTTTCCGCTGCTTCTGCATCCCACTTAATGTTAACCATTTCTTTTTCAATCTCGTCACCGTTCATGTTAAAGAAACGGATGCTGTCTTCGTGAAGTTCTGCCATCTCCATGTTATCAAGATAGTATACATTTCTTGTGTAAGAAAGGATAGCAGGAACGTCGGATGCGATAAATGCTCCACCTTCATTCTGTCCAACGATTAATGGACTGTCTTTTCGTGCTGCGTAAACAACACCTGGACGATCTTTGAACATAATACCCAGTGCGAAAGAACCACGAACACGAAGTAATGCTCTTGACATACTTTCTAATGGGTTATGATCTGTCTTCTCATAGTAATAAGCGATAAGCTTCACTGCTACTTCTGTATCTGTCTCAGAATAGAAAGTATAACCTTTCTGTGTGAGATGGTCTTTTAATTCCTGATAGTTCTCAATGATTCCGTTATGAACCATAACAACCATCTTGTCATCACTACAATGAGGATGCGCGTTCTTCTCAGAAGGTGCGCCATGTGTTGCCCAACGGGTATGACCAATACCACATCCACCTGGCATCGCTTTTCCGCTGTCTGTCTTCTCTAACAGATTCTTAAGACGTCCCTTTGTCTTTACAATGTCTATGTCATTCTCAGCTTCATTGAAAACAGCTACTCCGGCTGAATCATATCCCCTGTACTCCAGTTTTGATAAACCATTCAGTACAATTGGCGCTGCCGCCTCTCTACCAGTATATCCAACAATTCCACACATATATAATCTCCTTTAAAAGTTAAAATGATTGAAACAATTTAAATTTTTCATCCTTAAGTGTAGCATGGCTATCGGGAAAAGGCAAGATTTTACGCGCCAATTCACTTTCCTGATTTTTTCGGAAACAGTTTGTTATTTTTATTAGGTTAGTATCCGGTTTTAATTTATTTTCTTCTTTGTTCTGTCGGATTTCTACAATTGTTATATATGCAGCTATTCAGAGTACTTGCAGTTTGCCCGTAATCCCTTTTTGATAAATACTGCTTTTCTCTGAATAGTTACTTTTCTAATATTAAAACTTATTCCCTCTGCTTATTTTTATTCCAAATTACTTAACATATTACAGACTCACAACAACCATATAACTTTTACCCGTTTAAGTGACATCCTCCCTCACCTGTAAAGGTGGGGGCTTCCCAACCTCGGCAAGTTTGGTTCTCGTTCGATAACACTTCTGTGCTAAGCATAAGCGAGCTATCCCCGTGTGTCCCACGGTTGTGTTATATTGT
>ENA-OPDD01001608-OPDD01001608.1-human-gut-metagenome-genome-assembly--contig:-NODE-1608-length-14960-cov-3.968333_pt1 | contig 14960 bp, 13 predicted proteins | sample MGYA00241574_ERZ501499 | MGnify/ENA primary metagenome ERZ501499 (study PRJEB25962, sample SAMEA2042576) | human gut metagenome | biome: human gut; feature: human-associated habitat; material: faeces...
TTGTAGCACCACATTTCCTGATCCTGGATACTGATTTCTACGTAGGTACCACCGATATCGTTGGTTTCCCGGCTCTTTCCTTCATACAGATAAACCGGCTCTACCGTTCCGGTTTTTCCTTCTTTTATGTATTCCACAAGGGCTGCGGTGGTTTCTTTTTTCTTGATGACCCATCCATAATCGCCGCCCTTCAAAGTGATCTTCTTTCCTGCATGTGTGGTAAATTCATGGGTCAGACCAAATGTATCATACTTATAAGCAAGCTGCTGTACATAATCAGCTGCTTTGCTTTCATCCACCGTCCAGTTTCCATCACTGTCCCGGATCAACCAGTCTTTTACTACGGAACCATCTACCGTCTCACTCCGATCTCCGAAGTCATACGTAATATCGACTTTCAGAAGCTGATTTTTCGCATCTCTCTCGGCAATCAGATCAGGATCATCCTTCCATACCGATGGTTTTTCATAGCAGCCAAGTTCTTCCAGATTAATTTCTGTCTTTCCGCTTTCGATTGCATCCTTTACTGCCTTTTCCACTTTTGTGCGATCCAGTGTATTTCCTTCTTCCTCCGGCACGATCACATACTCGCCATTTTGCTCCTTCAGACAGGCATCCTTGGGTGCGACCACATTTTCTTCCTGAAAACAGCTCATATCATCCAGAGCTTCCTTCAGTTTTTTCTCATCATAGGTAGTCGTTACTGCCAGTTCGTATGTCTTTTTTGATGAGAATGCTGTGATCCATTTCCACTGTTCCTGTTCTTTTAACAGTTCATCTACTTTATTATCATCCACGTAAGTAAGATCGATCTGGGTTGCCTGAATTGTCTCTGTCTTTCCATCCAGCTCCGCGATCCGCAGTTTATACTGCCCAAGCTGTTTCTGAATCTTCTTTTTCACCTGCGTGGCTGTCTTGCTGCTGCAGTCGATACCACTGATCGTAGTTCCTTTCAGAAAATGGCTGGAGAAATAATAGGACACCCCCATATATCCAAGAGCCATAATCGCTACATAGGCAACCAGTACGCCAAGAACCAGTTTCTTCGCATTCTTTTTTTTCTTTTTTGCCATAACTATAATCCCTTACTTTCTTCCGAACATGCAGACCTTCCGGCGCATTTTTCTTTTCCTTCTCTTTTAAAAATCTGCCGGTATTCCTGCATCATCCCTTCATTTACTTCACAGACCTACGCATATCCCCCTCGCGTCTGTCTGTTCCACATTATTCTAACACCGAACCTATGATGGGTAAAGCCATTTTCTTAAAAAAGAGCAAAAGAAAAAGACCATTTACCGGAAAATTTTTCTCCGGTAAACAGCCTTAGTTTTCCTGTGTTTTATGCTTCAAGAAGCTTATCGATACTTACTAATTTTACGCTCAGTACGAAGATTTCAACGGCAACCGCCAGTTCTTCTACTGTCGGGAAAGACGGAGCGATACGAATGTTACTGTCTTTCGGATCTTTTCCGTATGGATAGGTTGCACCTGCACCTGTCAGTACCAGACCTGCTTCTTTTGCTTTCGCAACGATAGCTTTTGCACATCCTTCCATAGAATCAAAGGAAATGAAATATCCACCCAGAGGTTTTGTCCAGGTACCGATCTCAAGACCACCCAGTTCTCTGTCCAGAACCTCCCATACTTTTTCAAACTTCGGACGCAGGATATCCGCATGTTTTCTCATATGTGCATACATTCCCTGCATATCTTTAAAGAATCTTACATGACGCAGCTGATTCAGTTTATCGTGACCGATAGTCTGCACACGCATGTATTTTTTCGCATCTTCCAGGTTTGCTTCGGATGCTGCCAGTGCTGCGATACCGGATCCCGGGAAAGATACTTTGGATGTAGAAATAAATTTCAGAACCATATTCGGATTTCCTGCTTTGACGCATTCATTTAACAGCTCCAGGATCACGTCTCTCTTGTCATCATACAGATGATGGATGGAATATGCATTATCCCAGAAAATACGGAAATCTTCTGCCGCTGGATTTAATTTCGCAAAACGGTGTACGGTTTCATCAGAATAAGTGATTCCCTGTGGGTTAGAATATTTCGGTACACACCAGATACCTTTTACAGCCGGATCATTCTCCACATACTGCTCTACCAGATCCATATCCGGTCCATCCGACGTCATTGGAATATTGATCATCTCAATTCCAAAATGTTCGGTGATTGCAAAATGTCTGTCATATCCAGGTACCGGGCAAAGGAATTTTACCTTGTCAAGCTTTGCCCAAGGGGTGCTTCCCATGATACCATGTGTCATCGCTCTTGCAACAGTATCATACATTACGTTCAGGCTGGAGTTACCAAAGATGATAATATTGTCCTTCGGTACTTCCATCATATCAGAAAGAAGCTGTTTTGCTTCTTTGATTCCGTCGATCACTCCATAGTTACGGCAATCTACTCCTTCTTCGCAGACAAGATCTGATGTGCTCTTAAGTACATCCATCATCCCCATAGAAAGATCAAGCTGTGCTTTGGACGGTTTACCTCTGGACATATCCAGTTTCAGACCTTTTCCTTTAACATCTTCAAATTCTTTTTCCAGTCTGCTCTTTAATTCAAGCAGTTCTTCTCTACTCATATCTTTATATGCAGTCATCTTGAAAACCTCCCATAATCATCAACTAATCATTGTGTGTTTCCTGCCGTACTTTATACTTCCGAAATCTGCCATCTGCAGTTTCGTTCAGCTGTTTTGACAACATCAAAACTCACTACAAGTAGTAAGTATATAGGAAAAATGATTTTTCGTCAACCAATTCTTGCATATAAATATGACATATCGTGATTTTTGTTGATTTAAATGTGTTTTTTTGAATTTTTGTTTTTCATTTCATGCATTTTTCCATTTCGATGCTTTTCAAAAAGAGTAGATCAGATTTATATGCAGCATATTTTCTTTTCTCCTGCAGTATGTTTTGCTCTTCTGACAACAAAACACCCGGAACCATTTTCATGATTCCGGGCAAATATATTTACTATTTTACTAATAATGATTTTCCAGTCATATCTGCTGGCTGCTGCATTCCCATCAGCTCGATCAGCGTCGGAGCGATGTCTGCAAGGCATCCGCCTTCACGAAGCTTATATGCAGGATCTGCATTTACAAGAATGAACGGAACCGGGTTCGTTGTATGAGCGGTAAATGGTTCTCCTGTCTCTTCATCGATCAGCTGTTCTGCATTTCCGTGGTCAGCACAGATAAACATCTGTCCACCAACTTCTTTCACTGCATCAACTGCTTTTCCTACACATTCATCAACAGCTTCAATTGCTTTGATCACTGCTGCTTCTACACCGGTATGACCAACCATATCCGGGTTTGCAAAGTTAATTACGATTACGTCGTACTTGTCCGCTTTGATTGCATCTACAAGCTTGTCACATACTTCATATGCACTCATCTCCGGCTTCAGATCGTAAGTTGCAACCTTAGGCGATTTGACAAGGATTCTGTCCTCTCCCTTGTTTGGTTCTTCTACTCCACCATTAAAGAAGAAGGTAACATGTGCATATTTCTCTGTCTCGGCGATTCTTGCCTGTGTCATGTTGTTTGCTGCAAGAAATTCGCCAAATGTATTCGTGATGCCTTCTTTTACAAATGCAACCATTTTATTTGGAATTGTCTCATCATACTCTGTAAAACATACATAAGTTGTCTTGATACGTTCTCCTCTGGCAAATCCGTCAAAATCATCCGCACAGAATGTTCTGGTGATTTCTCTTGCTCGATCCGGGCGGAAATTAAAGAAGATCACAGAATCTCCGTCTTTTACAGTTGCAACCGGTGTACCGTTTTTTGTCACTACAAATGGTACTACGAATTCGTCAGTTACTTCTTTGTCGTAAGAAGCCTGGATTCCTTCTGTTGCTGATGCTGCTGTGTCACCTTCGCCGCGTGTAAGTGCTGCGTATGCTTTTTCTACACGGTCCCAACGGTTGTCACGGTCCATTGCATAGTAACGTCCGGAAACACTTGCAACTTCACCTACACCGATTTCTTTCATCTTTGCTTCTAACTGTTCAACATATTCTTTCCCAGATGCCGGAGGTGTATCACGTCCGTCAAGGAAGCAGTGAACATATACTTTGTCCAGCCCCTGTCTCTTTGCAAGTTCCAAAATTCCATAAATATGTGTAATGTGACTGTGTACACCACCATCAGATACCAGTCCCATCAGATGAAGAGCTGTACCGTTCTTCTTCGCATTTTCACAGGCTGCAAGAAGTGCCTTATTTTCGAAGAAATTACCATCATCGATTGCTTTTGTGATCTTGGTGAGTTCCTGGTAAATGATACGTCCTGCCCCCATATTCATATGACCTACTTCCGAGTTACCCATCTGACCGTCCGGAAGTCCTACAGCAAGTCCGCTTGCATTTCCTTTTACAAACGGATATTCAGCCATTAATTTATCCATAACCGGTGTGTTTGCCTCTGCAATACCGTTGCCTTTCTTTTCATCTCTCAGACCGTAACCGTCTAAGATCATCAAAACTGTTGGTTTTTTACTCATCGTCTTACACTCCTTCATTTTGTCTTAAAGCGTTTGATTTCTCTTTCAGTTAATTATTGTACATGATTTTACATATGCTTGCAAGCACTTGTTAAAACTTTGACAGCTGAAAAACGCAGGCATTTCTGCCTGCGCCTTGGTATAATTGACTATTTCCAGTTTACAATCTTACCAAAATCCGGTTTTAAAGAAGCACCACCTACAAGTCCACCATCGATATCCGGCTGAGCGAATAATTCCGGTGCTGTAGCTGCATTTACAGATCCGCCGTACTGAATACGGATTGCTTCTGCTGTAGCTTCATCATAAACTTCAGCGATACATTCACGGATAGCTTTGCAAACCTCCTGAGCCTGCTCTGTTGTAGCTGTCTTACCGGTTCCGATTGCCCAGATTGGCTCATAAGCGATAACTGCTGTCTTAGCCTGATCTGCTGTTACATTCTGGAATCCAACTTTAACCTGCTGACGGATGAAGTCCATTGTCACACCCTGTTCACGCTGTTCAAGAGTTTCTCCACAGCACATGATCGGTGTAAGTCCGTGTTCAAATGCTTTCAGCATCTTTTTGTTCACAGTCTCGTTTGTCTCTGCGAAGTATTCTCTTCTTTCAGAGTGTCCGAGAACAACATATTTAACACCAGCATCTGTAAGCATGTTCGGAGAGATTTCTCCTGTGTATGCACCTTTTTCTTCAAAGTACATATTCTCTGCTCCAACCTGGATGTTGCTTCCTTTTGCAGCTTCTACAACCGGAATGATATCGATTGCCGGTACGCAGAATACCACGTCAGCCTCTTCTGTTACAACCAGAGATTTGAGTGTATTCACAAGCTCTACTGCCTCTGAAGGTGTCATATTCATTTTCCAGTTACCTGCAATAATTTTCTTTCTTGCCATTGCAATAATCTCCCTTATTTTATCTTAATTACAGACGCTGCTTATTTATCGTTAGCAGCTGCTACACCTGGCAGTTCCTTACCTTCAAGGAATTCAAGGGAAGCTCCGCCACCCGTAGAGATGTGAGTCATCTTGTCGCCGTATCCGAGCTGGTTAACTGCTGCTGCCGAATCACCACCACCGATGATTGTTACTGCATCTGTCTCAGCAAGTGCTTTTGCGACTTCTTCTGTTCCTTTTGCAAAGTTCGGCATCTCGAATGCACCCATAGGTCCGTTCCATACAACTGTCTTTGCATCTTTTACAGCGTCAGTATAGATCTTGATTGTCTCTGGTCCGATGTCAAGTCCTTCCCATCCTTCCGGAATTTCGCCAGCTTTAACAACTTTGATATTTGCATCATTTGAAAAATCATCTGCAATTACGTTGTCTACCGGAAGAAGGAGTTTTACGCCTTTGTCTTTAGCTTTCTGAATCATGTTCAGTGCATATTCACAGTAATCTTCTTCAAGAAGAGATTTTCCAACGGTTCCGCCCTGTGCTTTGCTGAATGTATAAGACATACCTCCACCAATGATCAGAGTGTCTACTTTATCGATCAGGTTTTCGATTACAGAAATCTTGCTTGAAACTTTAGCTCCACCAAGGATTGCAACGAACGGTCTTTCCGGATTGTTTACTGCATTTCCAAGGAAATCGATTTCTTTCTGCATAAGATATCCTACAACTGCTGTATCAACATATTTGGTAACACCAACGTTAGAGCAGTGTGCACGATGAGCTGTTCCGAATGCATCGTTTACGAATACATCACAAAGAGAAGCGAGTTCCTTAGAGAATTCATCTCCGTTCTTTGTTTCTTCTGCTCTGTAACGTGTATTTTCAAGAAGGATTACCTCTCCATCTTTCATAGCTTCAACTGCTGCTTTTGCATTTGGTCCTACTACTTCAGGATCTGCTGCGAATTTTACTTCCTGTCCGAGAAGTTCTGAAAGTCTTACTGCAACCGGTGCAAGAGAAAGCTCCGGTTTCGGTTCTCCCTTCGGTTTACCAAGATGTGAGCAGAGGATTACTTTTCCTCCGTCAGCGATCAGTTTCTTGATTGTAGGAAGTGCTGCAACAAGACGGTTCTCGTCTGTGATCTTTCCATCGATCAGCGGTACGTTAAAATCGCATCTTACAAGGACTTTTTTCCCTTTTACATTGATATCATCTACAGATTTTTTGTTAAGCATAATCCTGCCTCCTGTTTACATTTCGTTTAAATGGAATGTGCCGGGCACATTTCCGTGCTGAGCGCAGTTGCTTGCGACAATCTGCGTTTTCACACGAATACACATCTTGGGCACATAGTGCCTTTTATTTAGCAGGAAGCTCCATCAGAATTTCCTGTTAAATAAAAGAGCCCGGTCCATGTAGACCGGACCCTTGCTTGAGTCTAACTCTGGAATATTCCAGTAAGAATCAATTCAGCCTGTCCAAACAAACGTTACGGATTAAAGTAATGTTCCGAAGTGTTTGATTGTTCTTACCATCTGGCTTGTGTAAGAGTTTTCATTGTCATACCAAGAAACAACCTGTACTTCTGTTGTTCCGTTGTCAAGCGGAAGTACCATTGTCTGAGTAGAATCGAAGAGAGAACCAAATCTCATTCCTACGATATCGCTAGAAACGATCTGATCTTCGTTGTATCCGAATGATTCGTTAGAAGCTGCTTTCATAGCTGCGTTGATCTGTTCTACAGTAACTTCACCTTCAACTACTGCTGTAAGGATTGTTGTAGATCCTGTAGGGGTTGGTACACGCTGTGCAGATCCGATAAGTTTTCCGTTAAGTTCCGGAATAACAAGTCCGATTGCTTTAGCTGCTCCTGTGCTGTTAGGAACGATGTTTACTGCTGCTGCACGAGATCTTCTCAGATCACCTTTTCTCTGTGGTCCGTCAAGAGTCATCTGATCACCTGTGTAAGCATGGATTGTGCACATGATACCAGATTTGATCGGTACAAGATCATTAAGAGCCTTAGCCATTGGTGCAAGACAGTTTGTTGTACAAGAAGCTGCAGAAATGATTGCGTCATCTTTTGTAAGCTGTGTATGGTTTACATTGTAAACGATTGTAGGAAGGTCATTTCCTGCCGGTGCAGAAATGATAACGTGTTTAGCACCTGCATCGATATGTGCCTGAGCTTTTGCTTTAGATGTGTAGAATCCTGTACATTCAAGAACTACATCTACTCCGATTTCTCCCCATGGAAGTTCAGCTGCATTAGCTTTAGCGTAGATTTTGATTTCTTTTCCGTCTACTGTGATGGAGTCTTCTCCAGCAGATACTTTATCAGCTAATTCATATTTTCCCTGTGTTGAATCATATTTTAATAAGTGAGCCAGCATCTTAGGAGATGTAAGGTCGTTGATTGCTACGATCTCAAATCCCTCTGCTCCAAACATCTGTCTGAATGCAAGACGTCCAATACGTCCAAATCCATTGATTGCTACTTTTACTGCCATGATTTAGTCCTCCTAAAGATAAATTGTATTACTGTATATAACAGTTACATTTTTCTTGATAAATCTTATCATTGTTTAAGATTTATCAACTGTAATTTATTGTACTAAATTCAGAACAAAAATTCAATCCCCTTTTTTCACTTTATTTTTCTGAAAACCGGGGCCCTTTTTATGAATTCTGCATAATATTTAAAACCACATGCTTCGAGAATATTGTCAACTATGTTAAAATCATACCCTACATGCTCTGGTTTATGTGCATCTGCGCCGACGGTGATGATCTCTCCCCCCAGCTTTTTGTATCTTTTTAACACATCCGGATGCGGGTGTGCAAAAGGAAGGCCATACTTCAGTCCTGCTGTATTGACTTCCAGTCCTTTTCCGTGTTCAATAAGATACCGCAGGATTTCATCTATTTCATCCGCAAATCTGCCGTAAGAATATTCCTGTTCCCGATGTTTTCCATAACGTACCACATAATCCAGATGTCCGAGCACATCAAAATCCGCTACAGCCCTGATATCGGCTATTGTCTCCCGAAGTGCCATCCGGTAGGCCTCTTCATCCGAAATCCCCTCAAAGAACTCAGGATAATAAGGATCCTTCCCACCAACCACATGCATGGATCCGATCACAAAATCATACGGATTTGCCGCGGTAAATGCTTTTGCTTTCTTCGCAAGGTGTGGCTGAAGTCCAAACTCCACACCGATCCGGATATCCAGCTTCTCTTTATACTTTTCCTTCAGTGCTCCAAGCTCTTTAAAATAGGTTTCCGGATCAAACACAAATTCAATATCATCACAAAAATAATCAATATCTTCATGATCCGTAAAACAGATTGCTTCCAGTCCTTTATCGATTGCTGCAAGAACCATATCTTCCGGTTTTGCCTCTGAATCTCCGGAAAAATAAGTGTGCATATGGCAGTCCGCTCTCATATTTTGCCCTCCTTGTCATTCTTCATGTGTAAATCCACCCGGCTTTCCCGCAAATCATTTGTTGGATTGCAGTACGGTCCCAATATACCAAAAAACAGAACAATTCTGAGCTATCCCAGAATTGTTCCGCCTCCAAGTACATAATCTCCATCATACAGTACCAGTGCCTGCCCCGGTGTAACCGCTCTCTGCGGTGTCTCAAAGATGCACTCTATCTCATCTTCTCCCGTTTTGCGGACTGTGCACCAGTCCCCTTTATGGTTGTATCTGATTTTAGCAAATACGCGCATCTCACCTTCCAGATCTTCTACTGTCATAAAGTTCAGCTTATTTGCACGGACCCGCGTCGTCATCAGATCTTCATTCGTCCCTATCACAACTTCATTCGTATCCGGACGGATCTCAAGCACGAATGCCTGATACCCAAGAGAAAGTCCAAGTCCTTTTCTCTGTCCGATCGTATAGTGGATGATTCCTTTATGCCGTCCCAGGATCTTTCCATCCGGTGTTACAAAATTACCTTCCGGGATTTTCTGGTTACTTTCTTCTTCAATAAAAGATGCATAATCGTCATCGGATACAAAACAGATATCCTGACTGTCCGGTTTGTTCGCAATCTGCAATCCGATCTCTTTTGCGATCTCGCGGATCTGGTCTTTTTCGTATTCACCGACAGGCATCAGCGTTCTTCTCAACTGATCCTGGGTAAGATTATAAAGCGCATAAGTCTGGTCTTTTGACCAGGTTGCCGAATGCCGGATCGCATAGCGTCCGTTCGGCAACTGTTCTACTCTCGCATAGTGACCTGTTGCAATATAGTCTGCTCCGATTTCCATGCTCCGTGTAAGAAGAGATTCCCATTTTACATAACGGTTACACGCAATGCACGGATTTGGTGTCCGGCCATGCAAATATTCATCCACAAAATAATCGATTACCTTCTCCTGAAAATCCTTCTTGAAATTCATCACATAATACGGAATGCCGATCTGTGCCGCAACTTTTCTGGCATCATCTACCGCGCTGAGTCCACAGCATCCGCCGTTTTCTTCCTGTATTTTCGATTCTTCGTCCTGCCAGATCTGCATCGTCACACCGATCACATCATATCCCTGTTCTTTTAGAAGATATGCCGCTACCGATGAGTCGACACCACCTGACATTCCGACTACCACTTTCTTTTTTGCCATTCTCTTTTCTCCTGCAGAAAATTCTAATACTCTTCCTCTTCTGCTTCTTCACCTTCACTGATATCGTTCTTCGGCTTCTGGAGTCCTTCGATCTTGATCCCGTGCTTCTCTGCATAATCCCACAGTGCTGCATGGATTGCCTCCTCTGCCAGTAAAGAACAGTGTACCTTAACCGGCGGCAGTCCGTCAAGCGCTTCCATAACGGCTTTGTTTGTTACCTGCATTGCTTCTGAAATATGTTTTCCCTTTACAAGTTCTGTCGCCATACTGCTTGTTGCAACAGCCGCGCCACATCCGAATGTCTTAAATTTTACATCATTAATAATTCCGTTATCATCAATATCAAGGTAGATTCTCATGATATCACCACATTTGGCGTTACCAACAGTACCCACTCCGCTTGCGTTCTCGATTTCTCCCATATTACGTGGATGCTGAAAATGATCCATTACTTTCTCTGTATACATTGTAAATTCCTCCTAAAGCTGTATTTTCTATCGTATTATTTATTCTGTTTTTTTGCAAAATCTTCATAAAGCGGTGACATTCCGCGTAAATCGCTTACAATTGTCTTAAGCTGATCTACTACATAATCAATGTCTTCTTTTGTGATCTCTTCATTCAGAGTCAGGCGCAGAGATCCATGCGCAATCTCGTGCGGCAGTCCGATTGCAAGAAGTACATGGGATGGATCAAGAGATCCGGATGTACATGCAGATCCACTGGATCCACAAATTCCTGCCATATCAAGACGGATCAGCATAGATTCGCCCTCAATGAAACGGAAGCAGAAGTTTGCGTTATTTGGCAGACGGTCTGTCGGATGTCCGTTCAGCTTGGTGTACGGGATTTCTTCCATCACACGTTTGATCAGATAATCTCTCATCTCGCGCTCTTTTGCTGTACGTTCTTCCATCGTAGCGATAGCACGTTTTGTTGCTGTACCGATTCCAACAATACCCGGAACATTTTCTGTACCTGCACGACGTTTTCTTTCCTGTGCCCCACCATGAACAAAGGAACGGATCTTCACGCCTTTTCTGATATAGAGGAATCCGATTCCTTTTGGTCCGTTCAGCTTGTGTCCGCTGGCACTTAACATATCAATATGACATTCATCTACATTGATCGGGACCTGTCCGAAAGCCTGTACGGCGTCTGTGTGGAACAGGATACCATGTTTGTGGGCGATCTCACCGATCTCTTTGATCGGTTCAATTGTTCCGATCTCGTTGTTCGCATACATTACAGAGATCAGGATGGTATCCGGGCGGATTGCTGCTTCCACATCTGCCGGATTTACTTTTCCGTATTCATCCACATCAAGATAAGTCACTTCAAACCCACGTTCTTCCAAATAAGCTGCTGTATGCAGGATCGCATGATGTTCGATCTTGGTTGTGATAATATGTTTTCCTTTATTCTGATAAGCCTCAGCGGTTGCTTTGAGTGCCCAGTTGTCAGACTCTGATCCGCCGGCTGTAAAATAAATTTCGTTGCTCTTTGCACCGAGTGCGTTTGCGATTCTTTCTCTCTGTTCTGCCACAACATCTTTGTTATGGGATGCGAAGCTGTAGATCGCAGAAGGATTGCCATACTGCTCTGTAAAATATGGCAGCATTGCTTCCAGAACTTCTGGTGCAGTTTTTGTTGTTGCTGCGTTATCCAAATAAATTAATTTACTCATCTTTTTGTCCTTCTTTCTTTACTTCTTTATTCATTTCCACAAGGGTATTTATCATAATACTGTCTACCGTCTGTGCCATGCTTTCATTGACTTTCTTCCAGACATATTTCGTGATACAGCTTCCCTGGATCTCGCAGCTGTCTTCCGAATGAAGTGCTGCACAAGTCGCAGGTTCCAGGTCTCCTTCAAGTGCTCTGAGTACATCACCAACAGAAACTTCCGCCGCATCCTTTGCCAGCCGATATCCTCCTCCCGCTCCACGGATACTCTTGACGAGACCTGCCTTTTTCAGCTTCGCCATGAGCTGTTCCAGATATCGTTCCGATATCTCCTGCCTGGCTGATATACTGCTGATGGAAACCGGTTCTTCTGCGCCATAACACGCAAGATCGATAAAGGCGCGCAAACCATAACGACCCTTCGTTGAGATCTTCAATCCATCACCTTCTCTTTATTTTTTATATCCCACTGTTTTACTAGGATTTCTTGCAAATTGAGGATATCACCTCTGTTATGTTCTGTCAAGGCTCTTTCTTGCATATATTTTAAAACAAAAATGCCTTTGGAGCTGCTATGTCACAAAAACATTTTCTCCTGAAAGGAACTTTTATCCTTACTGTAGTCGGCATTCTCACCCGTGTAATGGGATTTTTTTACCGTATTTTTCTCAGCAGATCTTTCCCTGCAGAAGAAATCGGTCTGTATCAGCTGATTTTCCCTGTCTACACACTTGCTTATGCTGCAACTTCAGCAGGGATCGAGACGGCTCTGGCGCGCCTGGTTGCCGCCTCTTCTGCAAAAAAGCAGTCTGCAAAAGCTTATTCTTACCTGAAAGCAGCACTGCTTTGTTCTCTTTTTCTTTCCATCTGCTGTCTTTTTCTGTTGCAGAAAAATGCTGTTTTCCTCACCACAGTCATACTTGGTGATCCCCGATGCGCCTCTCTCATCTTCCTGATAGCATATGCACTTCCATTTGCAGCTCTGCACAGTTGTAGCTGTGGTTACTTTCTGGGGCTCAAGCAGATCCGGCTTCCTGCCCTCTCCCAATTATTTGAACAGCTGGTCCGGATCTTTTTTGTTATCTTCCTCTATACAGCCGATGCTCATACCGCTTTTACACCATCTGTCGCAATTGCTGTCCTCGGAATTGTCGGTGGTGAAATTGCAGCCGCTTTTCTTTGCATCCATAAGCTCAGAACTGCCGGGCAACCTTTCTCCCCACACCGGGAGCCGGCTCTTTCTGCTGTTCCTCCCCTGCTTTTTTCTGCCCTTCCACTGACCGCAAGCAGAGTCCTTCTGAATCTTTTTCAGAGTCTGGAAGCAATTTCTATTCCTCTTGCCCTGCAAAAGTATGGAATGAGTATCTCCGCTTCTCTTAGCACCTACGGAATTCTGACCGGAATTGCCCTTCCCTGCATTTTATTTCCATCTGCCCTCACCAATTCCATCTCCACAATGCTCCTCCCCGAAGTTGCCAGTATGCCGGATGCTCAGAAAAAACATGCTCTTCCGCAGCTTTTACGGAAAGTTATTTTTTTCTGCCTGTTTCTTGGTTTTGCCTGCCTGCTATTTTTCTTTACCGCATCCGGCTTTATCAGCAGACGGATCTTTCATACATCAGAAGCCGGAAATTATATCTTAACACTAGCATTTATCTGTCCTTTTCTCTATAGTAACACCGCACTGATCAGTGTGTTAAATGGTTTGGATCTTGCCGGAAAAACTTTTCTGATCAATCTGTTCACCCTGGCAGTACGAATCTGTAGTGTTCTGTTTCTGATTCCGCAGTTCGGGATTCTTGGCTATCTGTGGGCACTGCTTGCAAGCCAACTTCTTACATTTGGCTGCTGCATGTTTCTCCTGATAAAACAAGGGCGATAAAAAACGGCAGAAAGTCCTCTTTACCGAATTGTTCAGTAAGAGGGCTTTCTGCCATTTTCTATCACCTGACGCTAAAATGTGGCTGAACACATTCCTGCTATGTAAGAACCTTCACAAACCAACGGACAATCCCAGGGTTTAAATACACCTCAGACAAAATTCCCGCCACGATCATCATAACAGTAAATCCTGTTTTTGTTCCATTCCATTCACTTTGCGGATAACGATAATAATACCGGATCAATAGAAGATATGCCGGTACATAAAAAATATATTGCGGGAAAATACCGGCAATACACAGCAGCATTCCGCAAAGGCCCATCCTTAAAACTGCCGCCACAGACAGTATCCCGGCTGCAAAGCCTGTCCAAAGGAGGATTCCGGCTGCTGTCAGTCTGCGAAACCCCAGATTTGCCACACAGACCGCTAACGCCAGAGGCATCACTCTCCATCTGAGCAGGTACCATAGATAATCTTCATTTATGATTTTCACCTGTGTATACTGATTTAGAAAATATTCATGGAAAATTCCAGTCATCGTAACATAATTTTTCGCAATAAAATTAGCATATAAGATACCCGTTCCAAAACCGATCAGATATAGCATGGGCAGCTGATATTTCTTCCGATAAAATTCCACATTCCGGCCTCCAATAATTTCACATAGTTCATTATATGACCGGAGTTGTCAATTATGCGTTCACTTTATCTGTTATACTTTGCATCATAGGCAAGGATAGCAGCTACAGTTTTGGAATCTTCAATCTTTCCTTCAAAGATCATCTGCTTCAATTCTTCAACCGTATGTGCCTCTACATTCACAAATTCATTCTCATCCAGATGCTGATGGGTACGGATCAGGTTTCGTGCCACATAAACTTCGATTTTTTCGTTGCAAAGTGCTACAGTTGTTCGAAGCGTGATCAGCCATTCCAGATCATCACTGTGATATCCGGTCTCTTCTTCCAATTCTCTTGCTGAACAGTCTCGTCCCGGTTCATCTGCTTGGTCCAGCCCTCCTGCCGGAAGCTCCAGTGTAAAGCGGTCGAGTGCATTCCGGTACTGTCTTACCATCAGGAGTCTGCCGTCATCCATCACAGGTATTACAGCAGCAGCCCCTTTGTGGTGGATATAGTCCCACACCTCATGATTTCCATTGGAAAACTCCATATAATCTTTGTATACATCAACAATTGTTCCCTGATATACCCTTTCTCTTTTTACACGTTTGATTTCTTTTTTCATCCGTTTTCCACTTCCTTTTCACACAACTATTAGAAACACGCTCCGCGAGTTTCTCAAGTTATCGCG
>ENA-OPDD01001609-OPDD01001609.1-human-gut-metagenome-genome-assembly--contig:-NODE-1609-length-14960-cov-1.824421_pt1 | contig 14960 bp, 11 predicted proteins | sample MGYA00241574_ERZ501499 | MGnify/ENA primary metagenome ERZ501499 (study PRJEB25962, sample SAMEA2042576) | human gut metagenome | biome: human gut; feature: human-associated habitat; material: faeces...
TATGAGTTCAACTTGCTCTTTTCGATGCAGCGCCGCTTCATAAGAATGATAGGTTTCCCAACGCTGCTTCTTCTTTCCGCTTTCGTATGATGTGTAGACCACACTAAAGCTTTTGTTTCGTTTCACAATGGATGCCATGATAAATTCCTCCTTTTCAAAATTTATCATAGCAGTTCTGCATATTGAAAAGGAAAGCATCGCTCAAATGCGAGTGTATGTTGATTGATGAAATGAGTGATGTGTGGTATAATAAAAATAACGATTTATCCAGTGAGGTGTTACATGAGAAACCAAAAGCCTCCTTTTGAAATTACCAATCAAATGATTGACTATGTGGCGGAAATTGCGGAACTGGTGGGGAAACTATCGGCAGTATCTTCTCTTTCTACCAATCCGACGCTGCGGCGCAGCAATCGTATCAGAACCATCCACGGGTCTCTGGCCATCGAGCAGAATACCCTTTCCTTGGAGCAGGTAACTGCTGTGCTGAACGGAAAGCATGTCCTGGCTCCACCAAAGGATATTGCCGAAGTCAAAAATGCCTATGAGATTTATGAACGGCTGGATGAACTTGATCCCTATTCCGTGGACGATCTTCTGACTGCCCATGGCATTATGACACGGGGATTGGTGGAGGAGTCCGGCGTATTTCGCAGCCGCCCTGTGGGTGTGGTAGACAGCGAAGGGAATGTCCTGCATTTTGGTACGCTTCCACAGTATGTCCCAGACCTAGTGACAGAACTGCTGGACTGGGCAAAGACCAGCGAGGTACACATGCTGATCCGTAGCTGTGTGTTCCACTATGAGTTGGAACTGATCCACCCCTTCGCCGATGGAAATGGGCGTGTGGGGCGACTGTGGCACACACTGCTGCTCTCCAAGTGGAATTCAGCGTTTGCCTGGCTCCCGGTGGAGTCCATCATCCACGACCGCCAGCAGGAGTATTATGAGGCCATCAATGCCTCCAACAATTCGGGAGAGTCTACGGTATTTATCGAGTTCATGCTCTCCGCCATCAAAGCATCACTTATAGAAGCAATTGGCGCGAGTGTTGCAATGAGTGATGGAAAAATGGACAAGGCAACCCTCCGCTGGAACAAGATTCAGGAGTATCTAAAAACTCACGACTATATCATGAATGCCGATGTGCGGGAACTGTGTGGGGTATCGGCTGCGACGGCGAATCGGATTCTATCAAGTTTTGTTGCGGAAAGAAAATTGAGCAAATACCGTGAAGGCGGACATTGGGCATATAAATTACTGTAATAATAGGTGTTGAACTCTAGTTTTAAAACTAAACAAATATGGAGGTGCAGCATGAAATTAACAAAGATTAAATTATGTAATTATAGATGCTTTGGTTCAGAAGAGCAAATAATACCAGTTGATGATATCACGGCGCTTATTGGAAACAATAGCTCAGGTAAAACAGCGGCATTGTTAGCTTTAAATTGTTTGTTTTCTTCAAATAGTAGCGATCGAATTTTAAAAAGAAGTGATTTTCATCTTCCGCACGGAAAAACACCAGATGAAATGGAATCACAGAAACTATATATTGAAACTGTTTTTGTTTTTGATGAAGTCGAAAATGAAGAAAAAGGAACTTTTTCTGTTCCAACATTTTTTAAAAGTCTTGTCGTAGATACTCCTGGAGGAACTCCGTATTTGCGTATTCGTTTAGAAGCCTTTTGGGAAAAAAGCAGCAATGTAGAAGGAGCTATTGAAAGCAAAATATATTATATTACTTGTCCGGAGGGCGAAGAAATTACCGAAGAGGTTAAGACTTCTGCCAATCGAAAAGAGCTAGATCGCATTCGTGTAATATATGTTCCTGCGGTTAGAGATCCAGCAAAACAGCTGAAAAATGTGTCAGGTACTATGATACATCAGATCATAAACAGCATTAACTGGAGTAAGACCGTAATCGAAAAAGTCAAGATTGAAATTGACAAATTAAATACTCATTTTTTAGAGGAAAAAGGTGTATCAATCCTGGCGACATCTATACATACACAATGGGAATCATATGACTCGGATATGAGATACTCTAATGCTCAATTACGCTTTAATAGTACTGATATTGACTCTTCAATAAAAAAATCAGAAGTTGTATTTTTACCTACTGTTACAGGAAAAGAATGTACCATCGATGATATGAGTGATGGTCTTCGATCATTATTTTATATTTCGCTAGTTGACAGTATCCTCGATGTTGAAGCAAAAATCCAGAATGAAATAGAAACTGATGCGGAAAATCTTTCGTTTAATTTTATACCGCCCGTTTTGACGATCATTGCATTGGAAGAACCAGAAAATCACATTGCACCTCATCTAATTGGAAAATTAATTTCTAATTTAAATCAAATAGCATGTAAGAGCAATGCACAGACTATATTAACATCACATTCAACCGCTATTATCAAAAGATTTGATCCCGAAAAAATAAGATATTTACGGTTAGATGCAAGTAGCTACTCAACCAAAGTACGTTGTATCACATTGCCGGACAAAGAAAAATTGTCGGAGCAGTATAAATTCATTAAAGAGGCCGTAAAAGCTTATCCTGAATTATACTTTGCTAAACTCGTTATTCTAGGAGAAGGAGATAGTGAGGAGATTATTCTTCCCCGAATTTGGAGTGCAAACCATAATGATGTTGACATTAGCGGAATATCCATAGTTCCTCTTGGTGGAAGGCACGTAAATCATTTTTGGCGATTACTTAATGACTTAGAAATCCCTCATATTACATTACTTGATCTCGATAAAGAACGGGATAATGGCGGATGGGGAAGAATTAAATACGTTATAGAGCAATTAATTCAGAATGGATATAAGAAAGAACGTCTTTTAAAGACAGAGCACGGCGTTTTGTCTGATGAAGATTTTGCCGATATGCACAATTGGGACGTGAACCAATTGGATGTGCTGAACAGTTGGATTGACTATTTAGAACAGTTTAATGTGTTTTTCTCAGCGCCATTAGATATTGATTTTATGATGTTAGAACATTATGGTGATGTGTATAAAAGCTTGTTAAATTCAACCGAAGGACCTCGATTACTAGTAAAAGAAAACGGACAGCTTCATCAAAAGTGGATTAAAGATGTTGAAATATTAGATCCTCCATACCCTGAATATGAAAAGCGTGTGGCGGATGACATCCACCATGCTCTAAAAGAGTGCGGTGGCGATGGACATACTTATTCTATGCAACAGAAAAAGTTAATGGTGTGGTATACATATTTCTTCTTAACTCGAGGAAAGCCAGCAACTCATATTGAAGCTTTTTCTACACTTAGTGCTGATAGTCTAAAAGCAAATCAGCCGGCTGTATTTGCACGTTTATTACGTGCTGCAGAAAAAGCGTTAAAGGAGAAAACCGATGAATGTCATTCAACCTGAAAAATGGAAGCCTTGTGATGGCATTGTTTTAGAGCAATATGCTAACTTTGCAATTAAAACGCAGAAGAATGTCCTTGTAATTGCTGGCCCAGGTGCAGGAAAAACTGAGTTGCTGGCCCAAAAAGCAAGTTATCTTTTTCAAACCAATAATTGCAGATTTCCGCAAAAAATATTAGCAATTAGTTTTAAAAATGATGCTGCAGATAATCTTAAAAAGAGAGTTATAAGAAGATGTGGCGATGAAATTGAAAGTCGATTTATATCAATGACTTATGATGCATTTTCTAAAAGTATTTTAGATCACTTTCTTTTTGCTTTACCCAATGAATTAAGACCAAGTGCTTCATATTTGGTTAATGATCCAGAAACAATAGATGCAGCTTTCAAAAAAGCCGGGTTTAACAATCCTTGTAACTGGCGTCCTTCTAAACTGAAAACTTACTACGAACATGTGCTATCCTCTGTGGAATTACCTTTTACGCAAAACAATTTGGGGGAAACTGTCTGGAAACTGCTGATAAAAGGATTTGATGGATATAAGCCAACACTATCCTTCAAAATGATTTGTATCCTTGCAGAAGTTATTATAAGGACTAATCCTAAAATTAAACGGACTTTACAGCTCACCTTTAGGCACGTTTTTTTAGACGAGTTCCAAGATACAACATACTTACAGTATAAATTGGTAAAAGAGTGCTTTCTACACTCAGGCTCGATATTAACTGCTGTTGGCGACAATAAACAAAGAATTATGGTATGGGCGGGAGCTTTAAAAACTGTATTCGTTGATTTTGAAAGAGACTTTGATGCGGAGAAGCAAAAATTAATTATGAATCATCGATCAGCTCCGAGACTTGTCGATTTGCAGAAAAAAATGTATGTGTCGCTAAATGAAGAGGACGCAGTAATACAGGCCTCTGATAAATGGAAGCCAGATGATGGAATGGTAACATTACTTATTGCTGATGATGAAGACAATGAAGCTGCATTCATAGCTGAACGTATATTTAATAGGATTAAGTCAGGAGTTAAGCCGAATCAATTATGTATTCTCTGTAAACAAAAACCTAAAGATTATTCTAAAAAAATAATTGAGGCTCTTGAGAAATACCATGTTTATGCGCGCATAGAAGATGACTATCAAAATTTGATCAGAGAACCTGTTGTAGAAATGTTAGTTTCGCTTTTAAAATTAGCTAATGATAGAAAATGCCCTAATGAATGGGAATTTGTAGTATCTATAACAGCTGATCTTTGGAATGTAGATTATTCCCACTCAACAGACGGCTACTTCAAAATGCAAGATGCTATCAGTAAGGAAATAGAGCAATTGCAAAACATGATGAGAAATGTTACATGTAAGGCCGAAGTTCATGATTTGCTGAATCATGCAATACGGTTTTGGAAAGGGAATCGTATAAAAGCTTTGTTTCCAGCATATAATCAAGGCTCATATTTGAAAGAGCAACTAGACAAGTTTCAAAAGTATATGTGGATAGAACTTGAAAAGGCACATATGAATTGGTCGCTTGCTATAGAAAATTTTGAAGGATTACATTCTGTGCCCATTATGACAATTCATAAAAGTAAGGGCTTGGAATACGATACAGTTTATTTTGTAGGCCTAGAAGATTCGGCATTTTGGAACTTTAAAAATCAACCAGAAGAAGACAGGTGCGCTTTTTTTGTTGCACTGTCTCGTGCCAAAAAGGATCTGATATTCACTTTCTGTAAATTTCGCTATTCAAGTAATTATCCAAGGCAATCGCATGATCAAATTAATGAATTTTATGAATTATTGACAACTCCAGGTGTTGCTGAGATCATTAAAACTTGAGTTGCCTATTATACCTATACAAGCTTTGATGAACAACCGCTTATCTCCCTAAAAATTTTGCCGTTTACAATAACCGCGTTGCTACCCCGATTACATAACGAAGCCCGGAGAGCCTTATTCCACAAGGCTTTCCGGGCTTCGTTTACATTAGTGGCGTCGCTATACATAGGAACGGGAAATGTCCAGCTTTTTAGCCACCTCACGCTGCGGCAGAGGACGGACATTGTATAATCCATACCGATAGGTCAGAATCTTCTGCTCCCTCGGTTCCAGATTCTGCTCGATAAAGTGATAGAGCTTCTGTGACTGGATGCTCAGGTCAATGCTGTCCAGGATGTTTTCATCGTCCTGCACAATATCCATCAGAGTGATGGAATTTCCATCCTTATCAATATCAATCGGGTCGCTAATGGAGATGTCCTGCATACTCTTTCTCTTCTGCCGAAAGTGCATGAGGATCTCATTTGCTATCCGCACTTAATGGAACTTCATTCTCCTCGGAAGGTTTGGCCTCCGGCAAAACGGCTTCTCCATCATGGGCAAAAAGGTAAACGGTGACATTTTCCCCATCCCATACGATCTTCCTAATGATGCTCTTGAGGAAACGCCGTTTTTCCTCCACCGTACATTGGTCGATGCTCGCAGCGAAGGATTCGATCATCTGTTGATAAAAAGCAAACTCCTGATTGGCAAACCGATGCTGGGTGGTGAGTTTTTCCAATTCGACATAACGTTCCTTCATTGCATTGACCGAGCTGTGCAGTGTTTCAATCTGTTCTATGATGTATTGTTCCGCCGCACCTCCAGTGCTTTTGGCTATCGTATTGACCAACGCTTTAATGCTGTTCTCATTTTCATTGATCTTCTGTTTTAAGGAAGCCATCTCTGCATCGTAGCCATCCCGATTCCCGCTGATCGATTTTCTGGTCTGAGAAAGGAACTGTGCAAACAACGCTTTGTCATCCGCAAGTTTCTTGATCTCCTCAATCAGCTTGGTATCCAGCATATTGCCATTAGCATTCTTGATGTCGCAGCATTTGCGCCTGCTGCGCTCCTTGGTCGTACACATATAGCTGTAAACCGGTTCCCCATCTGCTGTCACGCGGCTGGTCATCTTAGGACGCATATAGTCACCGCACTTGCCGCATACCAGCAAACCGGACAGCAATGCAACGTTGCTGCGGGGATGACGATAGTTCTTGGAACGGTTTCCCTCCAGCATCAGCTGAACCTGTACCCACTGACTGCCGGGAATCACACCGGGATGTTTGCCGACTGAAACAATCCACTCTTCCATCGGGCGGGTCTGGTTTGCCTTTCCTGCACGCTGCAAGGTACGATTATATGCCATGATACCGCATTTTCCATCAAATTCACTTCGGTCTGCGAAAAGATCCACGTGATTTTCCGTCAGATAGTTGTATGCTTCCTCATCGGCAATCATATACACCGGATTGGAGAGAATCGCCTTGATCGCAAAGCGTGTAAACTGTTTTCCCCGCTTGGTGGTGTACTGATGTTCCAGCAAGAACTGATCCACCTTGGTCAAAGAGCCGGTTTCCAGAAACTTATCATAAATCAGCTGTACCAAACTGATTTCTTCCTGGATGGGTTCCAGCTGAAAGACCTTCCTTGATTTACCATCCACCGTTACCTTTGAAACTCCCACAGATTGGTATCCGGTAGGTGTTGTGCCTCCCAGCCAGCGTCCTGTTTTTGCCAGTTCGTGCATATTATCGCGGATACGCTCCGCAATCGTTTCCCTTTCGAGCTGAGAAAACACGGATGCAATGTACATCATCGCTCGTCCCATCGGAGATGAAGTATCGAACTGTTCACGAATCGAGATAAAATCAATCTGACGTTCTCCCAGATCCTCAATCAGCTTTGCAAAATCACCGATATTACGGCTGATTCGGTCCAGACGGTACACCACGATTGCAGCAAACTGCATCTCATGGGAATCCTTCATCATCTTTTTAAATTCAGGACGCTCCAGATTGCCGCCAGAAAATCCTTCATCTTCATAAACAAGGGCATTCTCCGCCTGCTCGGCACCATAGTGGGATGCGATATATTGGCGGCACAGTTCGATCTGATTTTCGATACTTTCACCTTTGCCGGTAAATTTGGACTTACGGGAATAGATAACATATTGCTTTGCTGATTGTTTTTTCATAGCGGCACCTCAATGTTATTTTATTGATTAAATTGTACCACATTGGAATAGAGATGTACAGGTTCTATCTACCGCTTTTATCAGTTCTAATCATTATTTCAAATAAACAAAGCCAGAAAAATCTTGCTCTATAAGATCTCCTAGCTTCATACATAATCAAGATAACACCATAGTTATTGTAAACGGTAAGAAATTTAAAAAGATTAGATACTATTTCGAATATGTTCAGCTGTGTTAGAATCAAGGTAATCATATCATAAAAAAACGCAATCTCCTGAATCTTACAGAAGATTGCGTGTGTATATTAATGGGAGGGACGTCTTTTGTTCGATCTTCCACCATGTCCGCTTTGTGCATTGGTTGTATTGGGATTTTCGAATTCCAAATTAAGGGCATTGGATACGGCCTCAATAATTCCGTTTGAGCTAAATGTAGCACCACTGACTGGAGTTACATCTATAGACTGCGAAGAAATAATTTCTTCAATTACCGTAGATTCTGCTCTGTTAAAAAACTGTGCATCCTCCTGTTGAGAAGTCACGGTAATATCCTGAATTGCTCCTCCAACCACTGTAACTTCCACTGTAATATCTCCACGGAAACCCTGTCCTGTACCGGTATAAGTTCCGTCAAGATATGCTCCAGATTGTGTGTTGCTTTGCATTTCCACTGCAGAATTGATCGATGCCATTTGTGGAGGAAGAATTGTTCCTGCATAATATAATCCGCTAATTCCAACTGTAGCTATTGTGCCTGCTACTACAGGTTGAGCATTTGATGAAATAGCACGAGTAGGACAGACATCGACACATTTCATACAGTTAATACATTCACCGGACTTTACCATCTCATAAGCTGAAACATGGATGCTCATAGAGCATTTCTTATCACACAGATTACATCCTACACATCGTTCAGCACTCTTATAGATCCGAAACAATCGAACCTTTGACAAAATGGAGAGAAGGGCACCTAAAGGGCATAGATATCGGCAGAAAAAACGTTCAAAGAAGAACGATACTACTATGATAATCAAAAGCAATACACCGCCTGCGCTCATCCACGCATCCATAGACGTCCATGCAGACAGATTAGAATAAATACCAAAAATGTACCAAGGGTTATAGCTCTCATTCAGGGATACACCCAAAATCCAAACAAAGGCCACAAGTGCAAACAGTATCACATATTTTACATACTTGAGTGCTGCATCAACCTTTTGATTGATGTTAGGATGTTTTTTCAGGACAAATCCAGAGAGATAATACAGAAGATCTCCCATAGCACCAAATGTGCATATAAACCCGCAAAAAAACCTTCCAAATAGAATTGTAATTGAGAGCACAGCAACCATAATGGCTATATCACTGGATAAAGCATCAATAGAAAATGTTCCGTTCACAATTGCCATGACAACAGATTTAATAGACGAATACGCCATGATAAAAAGTCCGGGAAATAATATAAATGAAATGAATTGTACAATATGGCGAAATAGTTGTACGGTTGATATTTTACGCTTCATAAGTTGCCTCCTTAAATGAAAAACTCTCCTTAATACCTTCGGTTAGAAGTACACTTCTATCCTTTTTAATGAAAATAGCATCGATCTGTCTCTTTTTTAGCAGATCATATCCCTTTTGTATACCCATCACACAAACTCCGGTTGCAAGGGCATCTAATTCCTCTGCTTTTGCTCCAATCAGTGTAACAGCCAACAATTCATTATTCACCGGATAGCCCGTATGGGGATCGAGAATATGTTGATACGCTGTTCCATTGATCACTCGATAATTTTCATAGGCTCCGGATGTTACAACCGCCTTGTTTTTAACACGGATTGTACCTATGTATGTTCCTTTCTTCCCAAAGGGAGTTTGTATACCGACAGAACGCTCCTCTCCCAACACAAACACGCTGCCTCCAAAGTTGATCACTCCGGATACAATCCCACGGATTTTGAGTAACTCAACAACTTTATCTACTGCGAACCCTTTTGCAATGCCACCCAAATCCACACCCATACCACTATATTTGAGCATAATTTTATTATCACTAAAAACTATATTCCTGTAGTTTACCAGTTTTTTGGCGTGATGAATCTGTGCTTCTGTAGGAATTTGCTCAGCAGTTTGCCATATCTTTTTTAACGGAAGTGCTGTAATGTCGAAGGCACCATTGGTTAATTTGGAATACGCAATAGAACGTCTAATTAAGTCATAAATCTCAGAACTTATGGACAAAGAACTGCTTCCTGCCATATGATTCAGTGATGAAATTTCGCTGGTACTTTCATATATGCTCATACGCTTATGGAATGACAAGAGTATATCTTTGACCTCCTCCATTACCTTACGATGTTCTATCCCCACCGTTACAGTATTTGCTGTGCCGAACACAAAAACTGTCTTTGAAACAAACGGATTTAATTGCAACTTTCTCATACCTCCCTAAACTTTGTTTTCGAATATACTATAAGCTTTGATCTTTAATTGAACTTAAAATAAGAATAGAAATCAAAAAAAGACCGCATTCTCCTGCATTATGCAGAAAAATGTGGTCTTTGCTCAACAAACAGAAATTTATAAGGAAGACATGGAGAACATTGATTTCGCTTTAAAGTCTACGCATCACTAGGCTGATTACATCGCCAATCATATCTATTGAATATACTTGGTGGAAATGCTGTCATGGTGATCTCCTTTGCTCTTCTCTTTCCTTTACAGAGAAATCTCTTTGCCTAACGATTTTTTCTTTGCACATTCCATAATTTTCTTGGCTGCCATCGCATCAAAAATTCCCATACCAACCGATTTATAAAATCTGGTCTTGCCAAGTACAATTTCTTCGCCGGCATATTTTCTGGTCAGGTAATTGCCCATATATCTGACCCTATCCATCGTCAATGCACCGGAATCCAGCGGCTGGCTTAAATCACCGCTTTCTTCACAGGCAAACGGAAGCTCTGTATATACACAGTCCACTACATCCCAGATTGCCTCCGGATATTCTCTCATCACAGGCTGCCAGGAACCGATTCCGATAAAACATTTTCCCTCCAGCAAAGCAGGATCATTCGGAAAAAGTGGTTCTCTTGCCTGTGTTGCTGTAATCACTGCCTGACTGTTTTTTAACAGTTCGGTGGTATTTTCGCAGATGATGATTTCAGGAGTTTTCGGTGCGATCATCTCTTTCAGTCTGGAAATAAACGGTTTCAGGTCCTTTTCTGGAACATCGTACAAATAAATATGGGTAATATCCCTGACACTGCACGCATACATCAGCTGATGAACACCCTGAACACCGCAGCCTACCAAGCCGACTGAATGGGTATTCAGGTCAGAAAAATGTTTCATTGCCACACCACCGACTGCTCCGGTACGCAGTGCAGTAATGACACTTCCGTTCATAATTGCTTCTGGCTGACCATTCTCGGCATTGTTGAGCACCATTAAGCCGGAAAGATAAGGATAACCTTTTGCCGGATTTCCCGGGAATTCCGCAAGCATTTTGGTTCCGATCACTCCATCCACAAAGCAAGGCATATACAGCATAGTATTTCCCTTATCCGAAGCTGTATAGCGGTCTGCCATCTTGCAGTCCCCTTTTTCAAAAAGCAGAAACGCCTTTTCAACTGCCTCCATAATATCTTCACAGGTGACAGCTGCGCGCATTTCCTGTTCATTTAACAATAACATTGCAATACCCCTCTCTTTTATATTGTAAAAATCATCTGTCTTGAGGCCAGTAATTTTGAATATCGCTGATTACCTGGTCGATATGCTGCTCCATTGCAAGCCTTGCCGCCTTTGTGTTCCATTGCTTAATGGCACTAAGAATATTTTCATAATTTGGGGCTTGTATTTCATAGCTGTCTCATTTCTCCGTTAATATCCGATATATAACAGATAAAAATTGCTATAAACTGCTTTATTATTATACCCTAATCATAATAATGAGTGTATGGCCATACTATATCATGCTAAAATTAAAAAATCAAACAAAAAATCTTTTATGGCAATATTGCATTCTCCCGCTACAATGTCCCAGACTATTGGAGCGTCGGTGAGGTATACAAACGATTGATTAAAGATATTTCCAGTAATCACGCAGACAATCTGATAGAAAGTTACAGCTTTTTATTATGAATCCCGGGAATATATTTTCGGATATTACCGGCAAGGCAAAATCTTCGCATAAATAATATATAGAAAGCACTCCCTCCTGCTTTAAGCAGGAAGGAGTGCTTTTTTTGTTAGTCAGTATAGGTTGTTGCTGCGGTAAAATAATCGATTTAGATAAAAGTCGATTTTCTGCATAATTACCGTGATTTACGAAAGTTTTATGAGTGCTGAATTTTTTCTGCAATTTTCTGTTTGGCAGTCTAAATCCAGACACAATGCTCTCAAGTTATTGGCAGCTGCCAAATGGATTCTCTACCCCAAGACGATTACACTAAGAAGCTCGAAATTTTTCTTCATCCTTAATTATAAAGCCCTCATCTTACAAATATCATCTATCCAACATCTCAATATATCCCTCATAATAATTTTTTAATCCATTATTTTCTGCCGAAACCAATACCTTTCCATAAATTTTTCCCGGCAAATATCCCATCGCAACAATTTGACTTAAATAAGGTGCTAGGTTATTCTTTTCAATCTTTTCATAATCAGTTTCCAGCAAAACTTTAAAATATCGCTTTTCTTGTTCGTCCTTTTGATGCAATAATTTTTTTGCTTCATTGCCATTGAATATATCGCTCAACCCATAACAAAAGTCCTTTGAATTGTCCGGATCTATAATAATAAACAAGTTTCTTTCATAATCAATCAAGCGACTGATATCTTCACTGCAAAACAAGTTAAATTCCCGAATTTCAGGCAAAGCAGCCATCACTACCGATGGTTTTTCTTTAATTAATTGATCGGTCTTCTGAATCCGCTCCAATTTTTCGTCGATGTCATCCAGCATTTTTTTCAGCTGGACGATTTGCTTTTCCACCTTAATCTTACTTTCCATCAACAGAGAAACAATTTGTTGACGACTCATGTGAGACAACTTGGCAATCTGATCCACTGAACAGGACAATTTTCGATAGAATGAAATATCGCACAAATTTCGGATGGTTCGAATATCTGCCCAACGATAGTTATTCTCGCTCCGCTGAAAATGACACAATCCTTCTTTTTCATAATAGCGCAATGCAGATGCAGGTATTTGAAACAACTTAGAAATATCATTGATTTTTAATTTTTTCATTGCAAGACTCCTGGGAACTTATATAAAATCTTATGATAATATTTATGTGTTTTAACAGTTGAGCTTCAACTTACTTTATACTTTATACTATTACATGAAATAAAACACTCCTTATTATATCATTCCTATATAATAATGTACAGGAGTATTCACGAGGTGATTTTTTTGGAAGTTGTAGTAGCATTTGCCATCTGTCTTGCCTTTGTTGCGTTTGGTGACGTTGTTTCACTGATAACAAAAGCAAAAATTCCTGCATTGGCTGCCTCCATCATAGCATACCTGATTGCTATCTGGTTTTTAGGGATGCCAAAAGAGTTCCCGGATGTGTCAGGTTTAGCTGCAATTGGGAACACATTCTTCATCATCTTTGTAGCAGCAACTGCTACAAGCGTTACTCCTATTACAATGATACGAGAATGGCGTTTTCTGGTTATCGGATTAATCTCTGTTTGTACCGGTATGTTGTTTACCATTGGCATCGGCGGACTGCTCTTCGATCCAAGAGAAATGTTTGCCGGGGCTATGACAACTTGCGGCATGGGCTTTACAGGCGGAATGATTGTTATCGAACGTTTAGAAGCAATCGGTTTAACCAGTATGGTCACTGTTCCTCTCCTCCTTGCTTCCACAATGGACGCTATTGGACAGCCAATTGGCTCTTTCTTGACCAAAAAATACGTAAAAAAGCTGATTGTCTCGGATGCTTACTTAAAAACAGATAAAGAAAAAAGAATCCAAGTTCAGACTAACAAAGATCAGAAACTGAATCGATATGGTGTACCATTCAATTCTCCGGAAAATCCAAGCCCCTGGTTTACTGCCTGGATTCCGCCACAGTATGAAACTGAAGCAGTCGCTCTGTTCCAAATTGCCATTGCTGTTGCTCTAGGATATTGGCTAGGCGATATTACTGGCTTGGGTTGGACTTTGATGTTGGTTATCATCTGTCAGCTCGGAAGCTTGTTGGGATTTTTCCGTCTTAACATGATGGATCGCACAGTTTCTTCTGGTATTATTATGGCGGCTATCTTCACAATGGTTTTTCAGATGCTCAACGATTTAACCATTTCTGCAATCTTAGACAAACTGCTTACCATCATCGTTATCGTTGTTTTAAGTGTTCTTGGTCTTGTTATTGGTGGTATGTTGGGAGCAAAACTGTTTGGGTACGATCCATGGCTTGGTGCAGCATCCACTATCGGTCTGCTCTACCTCTTCCCTGGTATCAAAAACATCATCAACGAAGTATCCCGCAGTTATGCGAGAAACGATGACGAACATGCTTATCTTATCGAACAGCTTTCTGCTCCGTCCATTATAACCGCATCAATGGGTGGAAAAATGTGTCTGCTTGTTGGAACCATTCTAATGCCAATTTTGATTAAATAATTATACAACAGAAAGGACCGATTGTTATGAAAAAGATATTTATCAGTGCGGATATTGAAGGAACCGCTTTCGCTGCCACCTGGGATTCTACTCACATTGGAGGACATGATTATGAGAGGAATCGCCAAGAAATGACAAATGAAGTAATCGCAGCTGCTGAAGGTGCTCATGCTGCAGGAGCTGAGTTAGTTGTTGTAAAAGATGCACATGGCCCTGGTATCAACATCTATCCAGAACAAATGCCGGAATATGTACAGTTGATTCGCGGTTGGACCTTTGAACCTAGATGTATGGTTGAAGGAATTGATGAAACATTCGATGCTGCTATGTATATCGGATATCATAATGCTGCTGGAGAAGAAGGGAATGTCCTCAGTCATACCATTTCTGGTGGTGCAGTAGAATACATTCGTATAAATGGAGAAATTGCAACAGAATTTCTCATTTATAGCTACATGGCTGCATATTACGGTGTCCCTAGCATCTTATTGACTGGGGACAAAACATTGTGTGAAAGCAGCAAATCCCTACATCCAAATCTCCTGACCGTTGCTGTTAAGGATGACTTTGGCGGCCATACTCAGGGACTTAGTTCTAAACTTGTGTGCAAAAAAATCCGTCAAGCAGCAGAAGATGCTTGCAAACAGAATTTGATCAATTCAAAAATCAAACTTCCTGAACATTTTGAAGTAGAGATCACCTTTAAAGATCACTGTAAAGCTGTTAGAAGCAGTTTTTATCCTGGAGCATCTTTATTAAATCCTACAACGATTACTTACCAGAGTAATAACTGGTATGAAGTCTGCAGAATGTTGATGTTTGTTATTAAAAGCAAATTTTATATCTGATTTTTGATTATCCGCATAAACACTATACTTTCAAACATTT
>ENA-OPDD01001610-OPDD01001610.1-human-gut-metagenome-genome-assembly--contig:-NODE-1610-length-14953-cov-1.619076_pt1 | contig 14953 bp, 10 predicted proteins | sample MGYA00241574_ERZ501499 | MGnify/ENA primary metagenome ERZ501499 (study PRJEB25962, sample SAMEA2042576) | human gut metagenome | biome: human gut; feature: human-associated habitat; material: faeces...
GTACACCTGAGCCCGAAAAGGCTCCTCCAGGATCTGAAGCAGCTTGTTCTTGAAATCCTGTTCTTTGATGCCCGGCATAATCAGCAGAAATTCATCACCGCCATAACGAATCAGCATATCTGTCTTTCGGGTACAGTTTTTGATAATATTGACAAAAGTAATCAGCACAACATCACCGGTATCATGGCCAAATGAATCATTATACAACTTGAAATCATCCAAATCGATCATGGCTACTCCGGCTGATACCGTCGACTTACGGATCTTCTCTTCAAAATACCTTCTGTTATAAGCCCCTGTCAAAGCATCCTTGTACAGTTGTTCATGGTAACCGCCGAAATGTCTCAGCAGTTTCTCACGCTGCTTCTCATCAATCATATAGTTATCATCCATCCGTTTGACAAGTTCCAGAACATATGGTTCTCCTTCGACTTCCATATAGCGTGCGGTCACTTCGTACAACTGAGATCCGATATATTCCAGTTTCGTATGAACGTCCTTATCCCTCAGAGCCTGCAGCACAATACAGCTGTCGTTGTCACACGGATGCTCTTTCTCCCAGAAATCAAACTTCTGCTCCGATTCTGTAAGGGAATAGGAACCCAGTCCCTTTCCGATCAGTTCTAATGCATGCATATTCAGCAGACGTACACCGTCAAATACCGTCTTAAAAAGCTCCATTTCCTTTAATGCCTGTTCTTTTGTCTCCTTTATCCCTGCATCCATTTGTTATCTCCCTGTATTACATCCACATCAACAAGTGTGGCAATCGGCTTTTGTACATTCCGTCTCTATACATGAAAATGCACCACAGCCTTCATCTGTGATGCACAAACTTACTATAGCTAATCCAATTTTAACATACTCCTGCTGTCAATTCAAGTTATGCCCCGTATAAATATAGGTATCAATTAATCACATACATTCACCGGATTGCCGTCCAAATAAGCATAACACTGCCCCTGCTGTCAGCTGATCTGCCATCTGGCTGAACTACCCTCTTCATCTTTGCTGACAATCAGTTGGTCTTCTATTTCCTGTTTCAGCTCAGACACATGTGAAATAATACCTATCAGCTTCGATCCTCCTGCCATCTGCTGCAATACCCGAACTGCCTGATCTCTTGATTGGCTGTCCAATGAGCCGAATCCTTCGTCAATAAACATCATATCCAGATGAATGGCCGATGAACTCTGCTGGATCTGATCTGCCATGCCAAGCGCCAGTGACAATGCCGCCATAAACGACTCTCCGCCGGAAAGAGTGCGAACCTCCCTCTCCTTGCCGGTGACGTTGGAATAAACCATCAAATCCAGTCCCCTGTTTCTTCCTTCACCCGCCTTCGTGATATCACACATCCGCAGTTCAAACTGCCCGGCAGACATTTCACCGAAACGCCTATTGGCGGCATACAGAATTCTCTCAAGGTAATATCGCTGCACATACGTCTCGATATCCATTCTGGCTCCCGTCACTTTGCCTGCTAACAAATTGTACAAATCATCCAGTCTTCTGTGTTCTTCCATGATTTTGCTTCGTTCAGCCATCTTCGGCATCAACGCTTCACAAACCCGATGATTGGTTTTATACATTTCTGCATAGCGCTCATAAAGAGCCTGTTCTTTTTTCCATGCCGCTTCTGCTACATTTCGTTCAGAACAAAGCTGTTCCATATCCGGCTTCACACGGCCGTCAATGGCTTTCTCTGCTACTGCCTTCTGCTTACCTGCTGCACTCAGCTTACTCTGATATTGTCTGATTTTTTCTTCAAACTGCTGTCTGTCTGCCTTATCATAACTTTCTGTCACACACTTCCATTGAGGCTCCGTCAGCTGTTTTTCCTCCATCAGCTGTATATAGACTGCTTTTCGTTTATCACTCTTATCCTGCAAATTCGGAATATCGCGTCGATGCTGTGCTATTTCTAGCTCTGTCTTTTCTTTATCTGATCGTACTTTTTTATCAACTTTATCACAGCTATGATATTGCTTTTCTGCGTTCTTCTTCCTTTGCTCGGCCTGCTCCATGAACTGATTGGCTTCTTCTTCAGATTTATAATATGTAGAAATAAATGTACTCTTTAACTCAGCCTGAGCTGCCGCCAGCTCGGCTTTGGTATCAGCTAACATTTTATCTGCTTTATTTTTTTGTGCAGTCAATTCTTCTTTGTCCTTGGCAGCTTTCGTCAGCCATTTTTTGAGCTGCTGCAGCTGATTTTTGTCTTTCTGCAGCTGTTTCTCTTCATCTTTCAGCGCTTTCTTCCAAGTCTCAATCAGACCTTGAATCTCTTCACTGTCCAACTCACCCATCTCATCACGGCTATATGCAATTACTTTCTGCCGAAGTTTTTCCCAAATTTGTATGCAATTTTTTTCCTTTGCATCCAGCATTGCTTTTGCCTCTCCGGCTTTTTTCGCTGCCGCCGCCTGTCCTTCTTGAAGTTCACGTACACTCTCAGACAATATATTCAATTCTTCCTTGGTCAATGCCGATTTTTCTGCCTGATGAGGATGCGGATGTATGGTCGAACCACAGACCGGGCAAGGTTCTCCCCGCTGCAGTTTCTCTGCAAGGAAACCAGCCTGCGCATCAAGGAAATCATTATAGGCCTGTATGTAAGCCGTATTCTCCTTATTAAATCTGTCTTTAGCATCAGCATAGACCTTGTCTGCTTCTTCAGCACACCTCTGTTGGCTGAAGCAATCCTTTTCTTCATCCTTCCAGCTCTCAAAATCCGCCCCGATACCTGCAATATCCCGCTGCTTTCCTTGTAAAATAATCATGCGGCTATCCGTATCGGACAGCAGTTCAGCCTGAGTCTGCCACTGTTTCTCATTACTTTCAAGATCTGACAGACTTTCCTCTGCTATTCTGGCCTGCTTTCCTGCTTCATCGACTTTTGTTTGAGCCGTCAACACCTTCCGTTTAGCTTCAGCCATTTTGGAAAAAGCTTCTAAATCATTTTCGACATGGGTTTTCACTTCCGAGAAATCCATCAATGCCTGTTCCTGTACTTTCTTTGCCTGCTGCAGTTGAACTGCCGCCTGTTCACAGGCCATTTTCTGTTCCGGCAGTGCCTGCTCATTGGCAGCGAGTGCCTGTCGGGCTGTTTCAAGCTGTCCACTGACCTCCTGATATTGCTTCCAAAGCGGCAAAATATCATAGGCATCCTCAATCTGCCACATGCATTGCTGCCATTCCTGCATCAAAGGCTTTATTGCTTCACATTCACCCAGTTCCTTTTCAGCATCCTCAAGCTCCTTGTAACGTTCCAGCAACTGCCCTGCTTTTGTGACAGCATCTCTTTTCAACAGATAGACTTTATACAATTGGCTTGTCTCTGACTCTGACTGCTGCACCTTATCCTTCGTCCATTCACTGACTGATACCAAAGTCTGAAGTAAAGCCTCCATATCCGGCAATGAAAGCCTTTCTGATTTAAGGATTCTTTCTTTTAACTCCTGCAGTTTATTCGCATCTCTACACTCGTCCGCTATTTGATCCGCTGCACCATTCTGTTCCTGATCCGTCTCTGCACCATCCGCTGTCACCAGTTTCGGCACAAGAATATGTCCCACTTCTGTCTGACAGGCTGTCTTGATCTGTGCGATTTTCCTGTCCTTGTCCTTACGGCGCTTTGCCAGCTCATCCACAATATTCTGGTAAAGTTCTGTATTAAAAAGTTTTCTGAAAATCACTTTCTTGTCATCGGATTTTGCGCGCAAAAGGGCCATAAACTCCCCCTGAGCAATCATTGCCACCTGCATAAACTGGTTCTTCGTCAATCCGACAATTTCTTCCAGCTTCCTGTCTGTTTCCTTTGACGGATATTCGGTTCCGTCTGACATAATCAGCGACACACTGCCGCTCTCTTCCTTCAGACCGGTTCCTCTTTTCAGAGGGCGGACATGCTTCGGTACACGTCGAACCGTATAGTGCACATCTTCACTGCCTTCTTTTTCTGAAAAAACCAATTCCACAAAAGGCTCCACAGATGCCGCTGCAAACTGACTCTGTAATTCGGCACCGTTCTTCCTATTCACAACAGAACTGGCTTCTCCGTAAAGTGCAAAAACAATAGCGTCAAAAATTGTCGTCTTCCCGGAACCTGTATCGCCCGTTATCAGAAATAAATTCTGATCCGGTTTTGTAAAATCAATCACCGTCTTCTTCCCATATGACCCAAAGGCCTGCATTGTCAGCTGAATCGGCTTCATCTATTTCACCCCCTGCACGGTATGTATCACATCCCGAAGAATCGTTTTCTCTTCATCATCCAAATCCTTCAAAAAGGAACAACATAATTCAAAAGGATCCTGTTCCTTCTCCGCCATCAGCTGCTCACTGTAATCGGCTTTTCGAAGTACTTCCCGTCGGATTTCCAGCAAATACGGAAACGCCATTCGGATTCTGTCCTGCATATCCATAATATCTAAATCGACTCTATCCGTCAGGATCACCGTCACGAAATCCTCGCAGGCCTGTGCCAGTACTTCTTCAAGACTGCCTTTGATGATCCGCACTTCACGCAGCGGTTTCAGCGGCAGCACTGTTATCTTTACTGACGTCTTGGAATCTTTTTCACCTATTTCCACCATAATGACACCCTTTTGCTGTCCGGCTTCACTGACTGAGCAGGCCAAAGGCGTTCCGCAGTAACGATACAATTCGCTGCCCACTTTCATTGGTTTATGAATATGTCCCAGCGCTGCATAATCAAAGGCTTCCAGCACATCTGACGCAACAGCATCGATGTTGCCCACAGTACGAATCTCCGAATCCATTCTCTCAACTGACTCTGCATTCTCTCCCACAGGCAAATAAAACTGATGACTGGCTAACACATTTCTCTCTGTCGTATTAACTTCTTCCCTTGCGATCAATTTATGCAAAGTCGCATCATAAGACAGATTATTGCCATTCTCATCCACGCCCACAATCTGCTTCACCATAGACGGTTTGACAAAAGGCAAAAGATAGAAATTCACCGGCCCAAATTCATCCTGAAGCGTCACCTTCTCAATATATTCTTCTTCCTTTCTCGGCGGCAGTCCAATCATATGTACTTTCTGTTCATCCAGAATCTCTCGGAAGCAATTCAAGCGCAGACCGCTGTCGTGATTGCCGCTGATGAGCATCATCTCAGCCTCCGGCACAGCCCTTTTCAGTTCCGTTATAAAGCTGTCAAACACTTCCACTGCCTCTGCCGCCGGAACGGCCTTGTCGTAGATATCCCCGGCAATCACGACGGCATCCGGCTGTTCTTCTCTGGCTAAATCTGTCACCTGCCGCAAAATATCCATCTGTTCTTCCCGTAAATCTCTGTTCATCAGTTTTAATCCGATATGTAAATCCGATAAATGAAAAAACTTCATAAGTACCCCCTTTCATTCATTAGTCTCAACTAATTTTAAACAACAGTATATGCTTTTTACTACTTTGCGTCAAGGATATATGCAAAATAAACAATAACTCAAATGTATTTTCCTATAAATATAATACATAATAAGAAATTTTCTCTCAAGTTATCGCTGCACTTTTATTAAAATATGATAAAATAAAATTGATTATTGTGGATTTTATTTTTAGAAAGGAGGAACTGCAACCTGTATGCAGTTAATATGACCTATGGAAGAAAACAAAATGCCGCTCATTGGTGACCATGCACCAGAATTTCATGCAATGACAACTCAGGGGAAAATTGATTTTCCAGCCGATTATAAAGGAAGTTGGGTTGTCCTTTTTTCACATCCGGCTGACTTTACACCGGTTTGTACAACAGAATTTATTGCCCTTTCCAGGATGAATGAAACCTTTGAATCACTTAACACCAAACTAATTGGACTTTCCATTGATTCACTTCATTCTCATCTTGGCTGGATCAAAAGTATCGAAGCATTGAATTTCAATAACGAAGGAAAAGTGAAGATTCCTTTCCCAATTATTGCAGACATTAGTATGAATGTTGCCAGAAAATATGGTATGCTCCAGACTGTTGCAAATACACAAACCGTTCGTGCAGTGTTTATTATTGATCCAGAGGGTATGATCCGTACCATCTTGTACTATCCTATGTCCACCGGACGAAATATTCCTGAAATTATACGTATTCTACAGTCATTGCAGTTAAATGACAAAACGCATTATTCCACACCGGCAAACTGGCAGCCCGGAGATGCTGTAGTCATGGGGGCTCCATTGACAATTGAAGAAGCTCAGGAACGTCTTGAAAGTTCAGACAATACCATTGAACATCTCGACTGGTATCTTACCATGAAAAAAATGAAATAACGATATAAAAGAAATAATAATATAAAAGCTCACAGAAATATTCGATGTTTATACACTCTCCTCTTCTGTGAGCTTTTCTTCTATATCCAAACTCTATTCATAGATTAATTCAACACTTCTGCAATGGATTTCTTCACAATCTGAAGACCTTCCATCAGTGTGTCATCCTCAATTGTCAGCGGAGGCATAATCTTGACAACGCCGTCATGACGGCCTGCAACTTCCAGAATCAGATGATTGTCAAAAGCCTTGTGAATGACCTCGATGGCTTTCTCCGGCGCAATGCCATTGAAATCAATACCCCAGATCATACCGATGCCTCTATGTACCAGTCTTGCATCCATTGGCAGGATCTCTTTCTGAATAAACTGCTCAATGATCTGACCCTTACGTCTGACTTCTTCATCCAGCTTGTGTTCCGTAAAATATCGGATACCGGCTGTACCGCCGATGAAAGACAGCTGATTGCCTCTGAATGTACCATTATGTTCTGCCGGTCTGAAAATATCCAGTTCCGGTTTGATCAGAAGCAGTGCCATCGGCATGCCAAAACCTGAAATAGACTTGGACATAACAACCATATCCGGAACAATGCCTGCTCTCTCAAAGGAGAAGAAATAACCTGCTCTGCCGTTGCCCACCTGAATATCATCCACAATCATCAGAATGTCGTTCTCATCACAGATCTGACGAATGCCACGCAGCCACTCTACACTGGCAGGGTTAATGCCGCCCTCAGCCTGAACGGTTTCAAGAATAATTGCCGCAGGCTTGTCTACACCTGAATGGTCATCCTCCAGAACCCAACGCAAATAAGCCAGTGAATCAAATGTGCCGTCATATGGAACAAATGTGACATTGGTCAGCGGAACACTGCCGCCTTCACGGCTTGTCTTATCTGTCGTCAAGGCAAGACTGCCGAGACTCATGCCATGAAAAGCACCTGCAAAAGCAATCACATTGGTCCGTTTCTTGTTCTTTCTGGCCAATTTCAGCGCTGCCTCAACTGCATTGGTACCTGTCGGTCCACAGCACATAACTTTATAATCCAGCTTTCTCGGACTAAGGATCAATCTCTCGAATTCAGTCAAAAATTCCTCTTTGGCACTGGTATACATATCCAATGCATTGATAATATTGTCATCTGCCAGATAATCCAAAACGGCTTTCTTAATCTCAGGATTGTTGTGACCATAATTCATAGAACCGGCTACAGCCAGGAAATCAACATATCGCTCACCGTCTTCAGAAAACATTTCAGCATTCAAAGCTTTCTTAAAAACGACAGGGTACTTTCTGCAATAGGATCTGACAACAGATTCTCTCTTTTCAAAAATATTCATATTTTATCACACATCATGCCTCATCGTTCAGGCATCCTATTCCTTTCTGTATATTCATTGTGTATTGCATCATCATTCAGATTCAGCCTTCAAAATACTCTAAACAATTATCATATTGTACTCTTTTTTTAGTTTTACGTCAACTTTCCTGCCCCGGTATTCTGTTAAAATTCTATGAACTTTCTTACAGTTCTCTTTCTGCTTCCACTTCAAAGCAACGTCCATAATATTGACGATCACCACCTGATGCTCAGACAGTCATTCCGAATAAGTAAAATGCCGATTAATATCATCACCCCAACGATTGTATGCTTTCAATCTGTGCCAGCAGCTGCTCAAGCAATACTTCCGGCTGATCGGTCTCTCTGCGAAGCCCGCCGCATGTCCGCCGCCACCAAAACTTTTCATCATCTCATTCACATTTATCCATTGTCCATCCGATCTGAAAGAACATCGCCAAATATTCGGTGCTTCCTCATACATAGAAAACCCCATCTCGATATCTTCACAATCTCTGAGCATTCCGCTGATAGGATGAATATCTTCATAGCTGATATGCAGTTTCTTCGCTTCCTGATAGGACATATAAACATATGCCACTTTTCCCTCCATCACGCGCTTCACTCTGCGAAGGATTTCTCCCTGTCTGATCAGATCATCCAATGTCTTATCCTGCATCGTCCGCATCACATAGCGATGATCGGCCCCCATTGCCAGCAATTTTGAACCCGCTGCCTCAATTTCGGCATCCGATCTTGAAAATCGGCTTGTGTCATGAAGAATGCCCATATACAGATAATCTGCCCCATTCGGGTGCGATGCCGAAGCCGCCTTTTTGAGCATTTCTTTATCTAATATTTCAAAAACGTTGTAGGCACAGGACTCCGAAACCTTTATGTCATTGATTATTCCATATCCTTCGTTAGAGGCATGATGGTCAATGATCATCGAAACCACTGCCCGCTGGTAATATTTCATGCCGATGAGCCTTTTAAGAGTTGCCGTGTCACAGACAATCACCGCATACCTTTCAGACGCCAACTTCGGACGCTCAAAAGGAGCAAAAATCTCATCCTCCATGACCTGTTTCTTCGGGCCTTTATCCAGTTTATCTGACAAAAAAGGCCATGCTGTATACTGGGGATAATTCACCTTGATATAATGTGCCAGCCCCATGACGGAACCTGCTGCATCCCCATCCGGATTCATATGTCCAAGCAGTACAACTTCTGTCACATCATACTCCCGCATCATCTTCTCAAATTGTTCGTTGAAATCAAAGGCCATTCCAATCCTCTCCTTTATTTATCACAGGTAAAATTATCCATGTATCCTTTTTTCATGCATCAATATCCGCAGCATCTATGGCTCTGATGCCGTTTTCCCGAAGAAGCTCTGCAAAAACACCTTCTCCCGGAATAATCTTTCCACTGAAAGTACCATCATAAACGGCCTTGACGCCGCAGGAAGGACTCCTGGATTGAAGAATGGCCAGCTCTGCTTTTTCCTTCAAAGCAATCGTCAATGCCTTGGCAGCCCCGCTCCTGAATGCGTCATCCACGGATCGTCCGTCCCTGCATCTGACAACACCATTCACGATCTCTGCCGGCATTCTCGGCACAGGCAGTCCGCCCAATACTTCCGGACAGACCGGTATAAGCTCATGGTCTTTTACAAAATTCAGCCCCGCTTTATTCTCATTATTGCCGCCGCTGTATTTGCAGTTTTCCCCCAGAAGACAGGCACTGACAACAATCCTCATGATCAAGCCGCCTCCTTCGTCCCTTTAGCACGGATAATCAATAAAATGGCTAAAAGGATAATTATGCAGATTGGCAGTGCAAGCCAGGCAATAGAAGCCAGCCCAACTGCACGGAAAACACCAATCAGAAAATATCCCACCATACATACGGCAGCAACCAGCAGCACATACGGCAGCTGTGTTGCAACATGATTCACATGCTCACAATGTGCACCGGCTGACGCCATGATCGTTGTGTCTGAAATTGGTGAACAATGGTCACCGCATACGGCACCGGCCAGACAAGACGCAATAGAAATTACCATCATCTGTCCTTCCGGGAAGACGCCGATAACAATCGGAATGAGAATACTGAATGTGCCCCATGATGTACCTGTTGCAAAAGCCAGAAAAGCTGCCACAAGGAAGATGATCATCGGAAGAAATCCCTGCATAGATAAAGCGGAACCGGCCACCAACTCTGCCACAAAAATCTTGGCTCCCAGAAGATTTGTCATGCCTGACAAAGTCCATGCCATGGACAATATCAGAATTGGTGCAACCATGGCTTTGAAACCTTCTGGAATACAGTCTGTAAACTCCTTGAAAGATAAAACATCACGCATCATGAAATAAATAAACGTAAATACAAGTGCCACGGAACCACCCAGAACAAGGCCGACCGATGCATCTGAATCCGCAAAGGCATCCACAAAGGAAGCACCGTCAAAAAATCCGCCGGTATAGATCATTGCCACAATACAGCTGACGATCAACACTGCAACCGGCAAAACAAGGTCCATCACATGGGCTTTATCATTGCTTATTGCTTCCTCATCACTTTCATACGGTCTTCCCGGTGTTGTAAATAAATCGCCTTTAAAGGCATTCATTTCGTGCTTTTTCATCGGACCGAAATCAACTTTTAAAATGGTCACTGCCAAAAGCATACATAATGTCAGAATTGCATATAAGTTGTATGGAATTGTCTGAATAAATACAGAAAATCCGTTAATACCGGCCTCCTCCGGCACAGAAGATGTAACAGCCGCAGCCCATGAACTGATCGGTGCAATAATGCAGACCGGCGCTGCCGTCGCATCAATGATATAAGCCAGCTTGGCTCTTGAAACCTGATGTCGGTCCGTCACCGGACGCATCACACTTCCCACTGTCAGACAATTGAAGTAGTCATCCACAAAGATCATTACACCAAGGGCAATCACCGCAATCTGAGCACCGACTCTTGTCTTGATATGCTTCGTGGTCCATTCGCCAAAAGCAGCAGAGCCGCCGGCTTTATTGAGCAGTGCGACCAAAATGCCAAGCATCACAAGGAATACAAGAATACCCACATTCCAGGAATCCGACAGCTTCATGACCATGCCGCCTTCTCCCTGATAAAAAATCGTGTTCAGCATCAGCTCCAGGTTAAAATTGGAATATAACAGACCGCCGGCAATGATTCCGGCCAAAAGTGATGTATAGACTTCCTTGGTGATCAAAGCCAATCCAATAGCGATCACCGGCGGCAATAGTGCAAAAACTGTTGCATATGTCTGGCATTGATAATTCTCAGAATCTGCAATTGTTCCCGGCGTCTGCATCGTCACAATCATCAATACAGCAATCATCACAATGAATGCCAGCATACCGATCCGTTTTCTTTTAGTTTTCATCTTCTATCTCCATCATAAAATATATTTTCCATCCGGTTTCTATTCTGCATCAAAATCTGCCTTAAATACACCTTCAGGTGTCTTCATCGTCAAAATGCCCAGATTAAAGTTCTCATCCTGAATGGTGATATGATATTCAAAGACGACATCTTCGTCAAATTTTGATAATAATATATATTCTCCGTTTTCTTTACCTTCAATCTGGTCACAAATATCATCATACACATCGGCTCCTGAAATAGCCCGAGGATATCCGGATGCCTTAATCTTCTTCTCAATCGCTTCGTACAATTCGTTCATTATACTTCCTCACTTTCTGATTTCTTTTTCTCATAAAAAAAGAACTGCTTATATAGATTTCTATCATACAATTCTTCCTTTAAGCATAAAACCAGGCCCAGCCCTTTTTGATAGATAGTACCAGTATACCATACTCAGGAACAAATCGAAAATCAAACAAGCAGTTCTTTTAAAAAATTTTATTGTGTTATTTTTATATACATCTCCGGTCTCCGATCCCGGAAAAGTCCCCATTCAAGACGTTTATCAGCCAGATCATCCAGATCATACACACCGGTTAAAATCTCTTCCTGATCTCTGGACGCGCAGGCTTTCAATCCACCTGTTTCATCTGTCATAAAAGAAGAGCCATAGAAAACAAGGGCTGACCTCTGTCCGCCATTTTCAGGAGATGGGGTCACTTCTTCCCGGCCTATCCGATTGGCAGCAATCACAGGCATGAGATTGGCAGCCGCATGTCCCTGCATGCAGCGTCTCCAATGTGGCATACTGTCACATTCAAGAATCGGTTCGGAGCCAATCGCCGTCGGATAAAGCAGTATCTCTGCTCCCATAAGGGCCATACATCTGGCCGTTTCCGGAAACCATTGATCCCAGCATATACCAATCCCTATCTTGCCGTAACGGGTATCAAATACTTTGAAGCCGGTATTCCCCGGTGTAAAATAAAACTTTTCCTGATAATAATGATCATCCGGGATATGTGTTTTCCGATATACCCCGAGTAGTTCTCCATCCGCATCGATGCAGGCCACCGAATTGTAGAGATTATTGACCTCTTTCTCATAAAAGCTGATCGGTAAAACCACTTTCAGTTCCTTCGCCAGCTTCTGTCCCCAGCATACCGCTTCATTTTCTTCCACAGGCTTCGCATAACTGTAAAAATCATATCTCCTCTGCTGACAGAAATATTCTCTCTCAAAAAGTTCCGAGAGCAAAATGATCTGTGCACCGGCGGCGGCTGCCTGACGTACCATTTTTTCTGCTTTTTTAAGGTTTTCCTGCGGATGATTGGTACACTGCATCTGCACTGCTGCCACCGTCACCTGTCTTTTTCCCATGTTCTCTTTCCTCCTGTCACCCCGGTACTTTTGTCCTTTTCATGGGACTTTTACCAGCTCTTCTCACCGCTTCTGTTCGTTTCGTCTTTTCCCTGCCGGAATCTGCTGCGTAATACAGTGGATATTTCCTCCCCCTGTCAGGATATCTCTGGCATATACCGGGATAATCTCACGATCCGGACAAAGTTTTCCCAGAATCTGTGCTGCTCTCCGGTCGCTTTCTTCATTTTCCCCGCCAAATGCCGGCAGTACCACAGCACCGTTGGAAAAATAGAAGTTTACATAAGAAGCTGCCAGACGTTCTCCCTCTTCCCGGACATCCTCGCCTTCTTCAAATACATATCCTTCCAGTTCCTCTCTGGTCACGCAGACCGGGTGATCCGGGATCGGAAGTTTATGCACAGTGATTTTTCTTCCCTTTGCATCTGTCTCTCCTTCCAGATATCCCAGACACGCCATGGATAACGGATACTGAGGATCTTCCCTGTTGTCTGTCCAGGCAAGAATCACCTCACCCGGTTTTAAGAATGCACAGACATTGTCCACATGCTCGTTGGTCTCATCCATATAGATTCCCCGGGGCAGCCACAGCACTTTTCCGGCCCCCAGATAGGCTTTCAGTTTTTCTGTAATCTCCTCTTTGGTAAGATCCGGATTTCTGCCCTTACTGAGCAGACAGGATTCGGTCACCATCACGGTTCCCTCTCCATCGCTGTGGACAGAACCGCCTTCCAACACAAACGGCCTTGCGTCATACCAGGTGTATCCCTCTTTCTCGCAAAAGAAGGGAGCAAAACGATTGTCTTTTTCCCATGAAGCGTACAGTCCGTCTTCGGTTCCTCCCCAGGCGTTAAACTCCCAGTTGATTCCCCTTACTTCCTGTCCATCCGTCACAAAGGTTGGTCCCACATCTCTGGCCCAGGCATCGTCGGTCTCTGCCGTAAAAACCCTTATCGGATACAATGCTTCATCTGTCTGCAGACGCTGTGCCAGCTTTTCCGCCTCTGAAAATGTCTTCCCACTTGCCGCAAGATAAACTTCTTCACTTTTTGCAATTGCCCGGATTACGTCTGCAAATGCTTTTTTTGCCTCCCGTGCACCATTTCGCCAGGATCCCGGCCGTTCCGGCCAAATCAGAATACACCCCCGGTGCGGCTCATATTCTCCTGGCATACGGTACCCGTCCTGCACCGGCAGCATCTTTCTTATTTCTACATGATTTATTGTCTTTTTTCCGCTGTCCATGTCTTCCTGTCTCCTGTTTTTCTCCTGGTGTTTCTGCAAATATCAAATACTCTCTGAAGAATCTGATGATCTCTCAGGATATTCTGTGATGTTATGACAGTCTCTCTTTAAAATCCTCATACCCGAATGTCTTTATCATCTCCACCGTTCCATCTTCCTTCAACAAAGCGATTCCCGGAAGCGGCATACCATTAAAGGTATTATTTTTCACCATAGAATAAATCGCCATATCTTCAAAGACCAGACGATCTCCGATCGCTACCGGATGTTCAAAACTGTAATCCCCAATCACATCCCCGGCAAGACAGGTCATGCTAGATAACCGGTACGTATATGTTTTTTCTCCCGGTTCGTACCCACCCCGCAGAGGCGGACGATAGGGCATTTCCAGTACATCCGGCATATGACAGGCCGCGGACGCATCCAAAATCAGGATCTCCATTCCATTTTTCACGATATCCTGCACTTCTGTCACCAGATATCCGGCATTTAAAGCTATAGCCTCTCCGGGTTCCAGATATACTTCTACCTGATAGGTTGCCCGAATATAGGCGATCAACTGTTTTAACTGTTTCAGCTGATAACCCGGTCTTGTGATATGGTGGCCTCCTCCCAGATTCAGCCATTTCATCTTTTTCAGATACTTACCAAACTTTTCTTCAAAAGCCCGAAACGTAATCACCAGATCATCGGCATCCTGCTCACAGAGCGTATGAAAATGAAGCCCTTCCACACCTTCCAGCAGATCTTCCCGAAACTCTGCCTTCGTCACACCAAGCCGTGATCCCGGTCCGCATGGATCATAAATCTCATGACCTTCCTGTGTGGAACATTCCGGATTCACCCGGATTCCCACGCTGACCGGTTTTCCATCTTCCCGGATCTGTGCGCTTTGTTTACATAACTCTTTATATTTTTCATACTGTGCAAAGGAATTAAAAATAATATGATCGCAGATCGTCACCAGTTCCTGCATATCCGCTTCTTTATAAGCCGGTGCAAAAACATGATTTTCTTTTCCCATCTCTTCCCTGCCAAGGCGGGCTTCATAAAGCCCGCTGGCCGTGGTTCCGCTGATAAAGGTTCCAATCATCGGGTACAGAGAAAACATGGAAAACGCCTTCTGTGCCAGCAACACATGACAGCCTGTATCCTTTTCTAACTGCTGCAGGATTTCAAGATTGTGTCGGATTCTGCCTTCATCCACTACATAACAGGGTGTCGGCAGTCCCTCAAACATCATTCTACTGTCTGTGGATTTTCATCCACAACCCATGGCAGACCATACTGGTT
>ENA-OPDD01001622-OPDD01001622.1-human-gut-metagenome-genome-assembly--contig:-NODE-1622-length-14893-cov-5.171182_pt1 | contig 14893 bp, 10 predicted proteins | sample MGYA00241574_ERZ501499 | MGnify/ENA primary metagenome ERZ501499 (study PRJEB25962, sample SAMEA2042576) | human gut metagenome | biome: human gut; feature: human-associated habitat; material: faeces...
GGAGCCGTTCACGCCTGCGGTGGCCTTGATGGTGTAGTAGGTGTAACCGCCGCCGCTGCTGCCGCCGCCGTTGTATACCCAGTTGGCCTTGACAGTGACGTCCTTATCCGGCATGACGAAGCTGGCGTTCTTGCTGCTGGCGCTGAGGACGGTCACATCGTCGGAGGTCCAGCCGTTGAAGGTGTAGCCGGACTTGGTTCCAGCGTAGATGTTGACCGTGGTTCCTGCCGCATGGCTGCCAGCGCCGGTAGCGCCGGTGCCCGCGCCGCTCAGGGTGACGTTGTGATACTTGGCAGCCTCCGCGTCGGCGATCTTGATGGTAAGCTCCTTCGTGTCAGAGCCGCCGCTGTTGGTGGCCTTGACAGTGAACTTGAAATCGCCGGCCTTGGAGGGCGTACCCTTGATGGTGTCGCCCACCAGCGTCAGGCCGTCAGGCAGATCGCCGGTCTCGATGCCCCAGGTGATGGGGTTGGTGCCGGTGGCAGCCAAGGTCTGGCTGTACGCATCGCCCACCTTGCCGTCTGGCAGGGCAACGGTGGTGATGGCGGGCTTGGTGGGAACATAGGTGCCCTCGGTGGCATCGAAGGTGTAGGTTAGGATCACGCTGTCCGCGTGGTTATCGCCGGTCAGATTGGGGCTGACCGTGGCCGTCTTGCCCTCGATGGTGTTGTAGGTGGACTTAACGGAGAATACGTCTGCGCCAGCGGTCTCCAGCGTGATCTTCACGGTGTAGACCGTGCCGGGCTGGAACTTGCCGCCGATGGCAAGGGGCGTACCGTCCGCAGCCATCCACTCGGTGTTTGCCACGGTGTAGGCGCTGTCGGTGGTGGTGGCCATAGCCGCAGCAGCGTCCTTGACAGGCTTGGCGACGGTCAGGTGCTCCACCATGATGCTGGTCAGCATGGGGATCACGGTGTTCTCGCTGCGCTTCGCGTGGCAGTCAACGCACTCCTCATGCTGCTTGCCCGCCGCGTTGGGGGTTGCCGCAGTGTCTACCACCCACTGCCAGTTGTGGTTGGCGGTTTCGGTGTAGTTTGCGGGTTCGCCGGACTTCTTGCACTTGGAGCAGGTACGGCTATGATTGGTATCATCAACCTTCGTCCATGCGTTGAAGTCGTGAGCTTCCACCTTGAAATCGTCGCCTGCTGTGCAGGTCTTGATATGCGTACCGGGGTCCATGTATACCCAAGGCTGCGCGTCGGTATCGTGGGTATGGCCGACCGTTACAGTGCAGCTTGCGGATTTGGTGCCGCAGGTGACTGTGATAATTGCCGTGCCCTGTGCCTTAGCGGTCACCTTGCCGGTAGTATCAACCTCCGCGACTGCGGGCTTGTCGCTCGCCCAAGTCAGGCTGCCCGCCGCGTTGACAGGCTCCTTCACGGCGGAGAGCTGATAGGTCGCGTTAAGCTCCAGATTTACCTTTGCCGGGGCAACGGTAAGGCCGGTAAGCTCAATGACGGGAGCTGCGGTCACGGTGACATAAAAGAGGGAAGTCTTAGGAAGCGTTTTGTATTCGGTGCTGCCATCCTTGACGGCAACCAGCTCCAGTTGGGCTTTCTCCGATGCGGCATGAGCCGCTTTCGGCTTGATCTTGCCGTCCTCCAGCTTAATATTATCATTCTCCGTCACATACGTAGCGCCGTAGGTTCCTCTCTTGAGAATGCGCCATTCCAGATGATAGCCGCTGTTCTCAGGCAGCAGCTTCGGAAGCTCGATGGGAAGATCCGCCTCGTCATTTTCGCTCAGGGTAATATCCGCGTATGTGTAAACATTCTCAAGCCTCAAAGCATCGGCCACAGTGGAATCATCGTATACAACCACATCCCACCGACCATAGTAGGGTAGCGTGGGTCCAGAGTAACTGGCGTCCAGCGTTGCGCTGCCCGTAGAAACGCCTTTGATCGTGATGGTATGGTCTTTGGGGAACGGTGTGGCCGTCGTGCCGCTTGCGGCAATTATTTCATTGGAGATCGTGATGTTGCTTGTTCCCGTTGTACTACTATCCTTGAAGGTGATCTCATTCCAAGAATTGGCGTTGCTGGGGTCTGCGCTGACCTTCAGCGTAACGCTCTCGCCCTTTTTGATATAGATCGTGTTGCCGCTGTCGTAGCCATCCAGCAACATGTACTGCAAAGGAACATTTTCAAACAGCTTGATGCTGTTTTTGCTCACAATAGAGCCTGCCGTATGGGTGTTAGTCTCCTTGAAACGGGCGAAAACATAATAGGTGGTATCGCTCGTCAGGCCGGTTACGGTTGCGGAACTGATCTGATTTGCGCTCCAATCCGGCGTAGAGGTCGTGCTGTAAACATACTCGCAGTCGGAGTTGAAGTTCGTGATTTCAAAGCCGGTGTAAGTGCCTGCGCTGTCCTTCACGGCTTCCAACTGAATAACTGCGGGATAATTGTTGTTGGCGGCCTTGCTGACCTTTAGCGCCGCGCCGACGATCTCGCCGAGATAACCCTCCGCTGTGACCTTCACGCGGATGCGGAAAGTATCACCCATGTCAGCCGCCACGGGAGTGTACTGGCCACTGGTCGCGCCGTCAATATTCTCCCATGTGCTGCCGCTGTCCGTGCTGCGCTGCCACTGATAGCGCAGTTTGCTGCTATCAAGGACGGTGGGCAGGTTGCCGGTACCGGTGGAAATGGAGCGACCGAAGACGATGCCGCTGGTGTAGTACACATTGCCCGTGAGGGTGGGATCGGGTTCAACCACCGGCGCCTGATTCACCACCAGCTTAACGATATGCTCGTTGCTGATGATGCCGATGTTTTCGTCGCCCTTTTTCATATTCAGGTGCAGGGCAAAGGAATAGACCTTGGGGTCTGCGCCTTTCTCAATGGTGATCGTATGCGAGGTTTTACTGGCATCGATGGTATCTGTCTGCTGTACTGCAGTAGAACCGGAGAAATAATGCTCGCACTTGGCGGCGTAGCTGTAGCCTGCTTTTACCAGTTCGTCCGCCAGAGAATTCCACTCGAACGTGAGGGTATGCGCCGTGCTGTTGTCCATCTCCTCAAAGCCGCCCTGCCAGTCCTTGGCGTAGTTGATGGGGTTGCCGTCCAGCGTGACAGACTCCATCACACCCCATGCGTCGCGGATGACCTCGATGGGAGTGTTCGAGTTGAGTTTCAGATAGAAATCATCATTATTTTTCCCCACGAGCGACGCAATGTTCTCGGAGGTATAGAACTTTCCGTTTACCTTTATCGCGCTGTTCGGGAAGCACTTCATGGCGTGAAGTATCATTTCCAGCTTGGCACGCGCTGTGGCATCCGAATTCACCCCATTGCCATAGCTATTTGCGGTAACATTGTAAATGTCGAGTTTGGGATTCTTGTCGGGCGAGTCGAACACGCCGCTCTTGAGCAGCAGCACCGGGACGGTTCCCACATCAGTGTTTATGCTGTACCCGTTGTTAACATGAAAGCCGTCTTTGAAGTGCGCTCCGTCTATGACTATCTGCGTCGCATCTTTCTGCATACCTTCTACCACGAACGGGGAGTTGAACTCGCCGCCGTTGAGGACAACGCGCGGCTCTGTATCCTGCTCTCCTCGCCAAAGAGTATCTGTCCAGACAATTCCGTTGAAGGTACCGCCGTTGATCGTGAGATTGGAATAGAGCAGCTGCAGCGCCAGCGGCATTGCTTCAACCTCGAAATCGAGGAGCGACTGACTCCTGTCCCATTCGTATGGGCAGTTGATCGTGCCGTCGTTGATCGTGATCTGCGAGCGCTTGCCGTTCTCGGGCTTATTAAAATAGTCGTCGCCGATGCAGCCGCTGGCTCCATAGGTGTACGTCATGTTAGGATGCAGCTTGGTCAGCGTGCCGCCGTTCATTGTGAATTTTGAAGGCTCGTCTTTCTTTTCGGAGCTCATCATGATGATGCTGTACGCTTTGTCGTCATTAGGAAAGGAAACCGCGAGCTCGCCGCCGCCCTGGCTGTCATACAGCGTGAATTCGCCGCGGCGAATGGAGAGCAGGTGTACAAACCCCGTCCGCCTGCTTGCGTCGATCGTGATCTTATGGCCGTTCAGATCCAGTTTTTGGTTGCATATCACATTGATAGGAACATCATCAATGCCCACCGTGTAATTGATGTTTTCCATCAGCTTGAGATCTCTTGAATCGGACGAACGGAGCTGGGACTCAAACGACTTATAGTTCCTAATTTCAGCCTGTGTGTAAGATGTACCGTCCGCCGCGCTCGCCGTCACGCCCATGGCGGGTACGAGGGAGAGCAGCATCACCAGCGTCAGAAGCAGACTGGTCATTCGTTTTCTCATGTTTTTTCTTCCTCCTTCATAGAAAGAATTTGTTGTGCGCCGCGTTTTTGTCCCCGGCTCGCGGCCGCCGAGTAAAAGGTAGGCGTTCCTTCGGATCTGCCCCACCTCCTAAAGCGGAGCCACGGCGAAGGTCGTGCCCTTCGCGCCGTGGACACCGGGCGGCGCTCTGTTGGCCGCCGCCCGAGGCATGGACGGCTTTCCGTCACCGTCGCTCTCCCGGTCCCGCGCCTGTGTGCGGGGGCGAAGGAAGGAAAATAGCTTCTTCATCCCGTGTCACCCCCTGCCGTCAGAGCGCGAAAAGGCGCGCCCTGTCCGAAAACACTTCGGGCAGGCCGCGCCTGTTGACGATATATGAGGGCAGCAGAAAAGGACAGACTTACTCTGTCTGTCTGTCTGTCTGTCTGTCTGTCTGTCTGTCTGTCTGTCTAATTATGGGGGAAAATCTCATGTTGTCAACCCCTTTTTTGCAGATGTTTCAAGGGCTTCGCGCTTTTGCGCTTCCGTTCAGACGCCTCGAAAAAGCGGTCTTGCGCGGCGCTGTCCTCGCCCTTCCTGCCGGACGCTTCGCCGCCTCGCCACACCCCGAAGCCCGGACAATTCAGCGCCCCGGCAAACGGGTATGGTTAGATACAATAAGTCTACCATAGACCCCTCCGCAATTCAAGGTTTTTGTGTGAATCCCCTGTATCTTTTTCGGGAACGGGTTAAAAAAATCCGGCTTTTTTCGCCGCGAGACAAACATTTCTCCGAAAATCTGGCCAAAACGCCCTGTTCGGATTGTAGTATGGGTAGAGGGGGAAATACGGGGGTACGAAGTAGTCAGCAAGCACAGCAAGCGAGTACCCGCTTGCGGATTTTGCGCTGTTCAGGTCCCTTGCCCGAACAGTCAAAATTGCTTGCTGGGATATCCCAGACCCTTATGAGAAACGGAGGCTGCCCATGGCGAACCGAAAGCGGAATATTCAGATGAAATTCTATGTGACGGAGGAGGAAAAACGGCTCATAGATGAAAAGATGGCGCAGCTCCCCACACGGCGGTACGGCGCGTATCTGCGGAAGATGGCGATAGACGGGTATATCATCCAGCTTGACACCACGGATATCAAGCGGATGAACGCTGCCCTGTCCGCCATCGGCCGGAACATCAACCAGATCGCCAAGCGGATCAACGCGGGAGGCGGCGCGTACAAAGCGGATATGCAGGAGATACAGGAGAGGCTGGATGAGATATGGCAGTTACAAAGACGCATCCTATCAAGTCAACGCTGAAAGCGGCCATTGACTATATCTGCAACCCGGAAAAGACGGACGGAAAACTGCTTGTATCCTCCTATGGCTGCGCCGCTGAGACCGCGGATATCGAATTTGCCTGGACCCGCCGCCACGCCATCGACAAGGGAACGAACCTGGGCCGCCACCTGATCCAAGCCTTTCAGCCTGGGGAGGTCACGCCGGAGCAGGCCCATGAGATCGGCATGGAACTGGCAAGGGAGATCCTGGGCGGCAGGTATGAGTTCGTCCTGACCACCCACATAGACCGGGATCACGTCCATAACCACCTGATCTTCAATGCCGTCAGCTTTGCGGATCATAAACACTACCATTCCAACAAGCGCAGCTATCACTTCATCCGCCGCACCTCAGACCGGCTCTGCAAGGAGCACGGTCTGTCCGTCATCATCCCCGGACAGGACAAGGGCAAAAGCTACATCGAGCATCAGGCGGAGCGCACCGGCACCAGCTATAAGGCGAAGCTGCGCGCCGCCATCGACCGGCTGCTGCCCGGCTGCCATGATTTGGAGGAGCTGCTGGTACGGTTGCAGCGGGAGGGCTACGAGCTCAAGCGGGGCAAATACATTTCCGCCAGAGCGCCGGGGCAGGAACGGTTCACAAGGCTAAAGACCCTGGGCGCAGACTACGCCGAGGCCGCCCTGACCGCACGGATGGCCGGACGCGCCAGACCCTCCCGCCAGCCAAAGCAGCGCGGTGGCAGGGTCAGCCTGCTCATAGATATTCAGAACAACATCAAGGCCCAGCAGAGCGCGGGCTACCGCCATTGGGCGACCATCGAGAATCTGAAGCGCATCGCCGAAACCAGCAACTTCCTGACGGAGCACGGCATCGGCAGCATGGAGGAGCTGACAGAGCGCTGCGAGGCTGCGTCCGCCTCCGCCGCCCGGCTGAAAGCGGAGCTGCGGGAGACCGGGGCGCGGATCGAGGAGCTGACGCTGAAAATGAAGCACGTCGCCGCCTACCGTCAGCTCAAGCCAATCTACGACCGCTATCAGGCGTCGAAGGACAAAGAGAAGTTCCTGCGGGGCTATGAGAGGGAGATCATTCTCTTTGAGGCCGCCGCCAGAGAGTGCAAGCGCCTGGGCGCCGTGCCCCTGCCGTCCGCGGAGCGGATGCAGACCGAAATGGACGCGCTCACCGCCCGAAGGGCGGCGCTGACCGCCGAGCGTCAGAAGGCACGGCGGGAGGAGCAGGACTACGCCGCCGTGCGCCGGAACGTGGAGGAGTTCCTGTCCCCGCCCCGGCAGGCGCCGGCACGGCAGAAGGATATGGAGCTGGAATGACCCCTGGGACAAACTTTTTGCCGCGATCTGCGTTTTCCCCTGGGCTTTTGCCGAAACGTCAGATATAATGAAGATACAAACGATTTTGAAGGAGGCGAACCCCATGACAAGAGGCGAGGCCTTAAAAGACTTTTTCCGCAAGACCATCCTGCCGGTGGCGTCGGCCGCGCTGCTGTACTGCATCTTCCGCTCCGCCTGCGTAAAGAACGGGGAGCTGGATTATCTCTGGCTCTGGATCCTCTGCGGGCTGCCGTTTGGGATCTGGCGGCTGCGGCTCTGGATCATACCGGGCGGCGGCTCTCTGGGCGGCGGGATCGCCCTGTTCCTTCTGAACTTCGTCTTTGCCGGCCTTATCGGCGGCTGCGTCCTTTTCTGGCGGCTGCTGGTGGCGGCGTGGTATGTGCCGCTGACGCTGTTCCGCCTGCTGACGGCGGGCTGTGAGTGTATCATCACCGAGGATTAGGCCCGCGCTATGGAAATGTGGAAAACGGCCGCTTTGCCGATGGAAAAGCCATTCACCGCCTAATGGAAAAGGACAGGCCTTTCCCACAGGACGGCAAACCGCTTTCCCACAGCGCCGCCCGGCTTGGCCGTTTGCCCACAGTCCCACAGCGCCTACTGCTGCTGCCGCAAAAATCGCGTTCCCTGATAGAAAAAATCATCATTTCATGGTAGAATGGGGACAGCCCATCGAAGGAGGGAAAAGCCCATGGACGAAAACAATTCCATCCAGCTTTTTGAAGATAGAAAGATCCGTACCGCCTGGGACGAGGAAAAGGAAGAATGGTATTTCTCCGTGGTGGATGTGGTGGCAGCACTGTCAGACAGCGCCAATCCCACGGATTATCTCAAAAAAATGCGCAAGCGGGACGAACAGCTCGCAAGCTACCTGGGGACAAATTGTCCCCAGGTAGAAATGACCGGCTCCACAGGCAAAAAACGAAAGGTGCTTGCCGCCAATACCGAGGGCATCCTGCGCATCATCCAGTCCATCCCCTCGCCCAAGGCTGAACCCTTCCGGCTCTGGCTCGCCGCCGTAGGCCGGGAGCGCATCGAGGAGACCATCGACCCGGAACAGGCCATCGACCGGGCGCTGGAGACCTATCAGAAGAAGGGCTATGACGCCGACTGGATCCACCAGCGCATCCTCTCCATCCGCGTCCGCAACGAGCTCACCGCCGAATGGCAGGCGCGGGGTGTGGAGCAGGGCCGGGAATATGCCATCCTCACCGACGAGATCACAAAGGCCTGGTCCGGCATGACCACCCGGCAATACAAAAACCTGAAAGGTCTCAAAAAGGAAAACCTCCGGGACAACATGAGCACATTAGAGATCGTGCTGAACATGCTGGCCGAAACCACGACCACGGAGCTTTCCAAGGCCCACCGGCCGGAGGGCTTTGAGGAAAGCCGGATCGTCGCCCGGCGCGGCGGCAAGGTGGCGGGAGACGCGCGGCGCGCCATCGAAGCAGACACAGGGCGGCCTGCCGTCACAGCGGAGAACGCCGCCCAGCTCAACGCCGTGGTGACGGATGTGATCGAGGGCGTGGCGGAAGCGGACAAGCCCAACGGGGACGAGAAATAAGCAAAAAATAAGCGGGGACGCAGCCAACGAATATACCGAAGGCCGCGTCCCCGCTTTCGCTATGGGCGCGTATGGGAAAGTGTCGAAAACCGCTGCTTTTTCGCCGCAGGAGCGCGGAGAAAAGCGCGGATGGGAAATCATAAGGGCATGGTCTGAAAACGCCGCCACGGGGGACTATTTTGCCCGTTTCCCACCCTTATCCATGCCTTTTTTCACACGCTGGGACTGGAAGTGCGGGCAGTCCAGCACCACCGCCCGGAAGCTCTGCTTGCAGGGATGGACACAGCCCTTGCAGAGCCGGTTGTACTGCCGCCTGCCGTTCTCCCCCAGGAAGAAGGCCCATTCCAGCCGCCACTTCACGCCCCGGCTCATCGTTCCCCCAGCTCCGGGGGCTTCTTCTCCGGGGCAGGCCTGGGCTGCTGCTTCGCGCACTCCTGCTTTGCCGCCGCCAGCCGTTCCCGGATGGAGGGCTTTTTCTCCGGCTGCGTCCGCTCCGCGTGCTCCCTGGCCTTCTCCAGCTCCTCGCCCCGCCTGCCGTTGTTGATCACACCGTCGATCATGCCGTAGTCATCCTCCAGCGTCATTTCAGCGGTGCGGAGGGGATTGTCCTGCTCCGGCTGCTGCTGCGCGGGGATGGCAAAGGCTCGCGTGCCGTTGCCCATGATGAGATATTTTCCATCGTCAGACTGATGGTGAACCCCATATCCTGCCGTCTCCATTTGCTCCCGGCTCATGGCCGTCACACAAAAGCTGCCTCTGGGCGTGCTGATTCGCTCCTGCGTTGCCATCTGATCCGGCGTGGGGATCGTGACCTCCGCTGCCCGTTCCGGCTGCAAAAACTCCGGCACCTGAGAAAAGCCAAAGCGGTCGCAGTAATGGGCGGTGTCCTTCCCGTTCTGATGCAGCACCACGATATCCGATACCGACAGGGAGTGCCCGGTGAAGTCCGCCGGGCGATCCACATTGAACCGGGTATAAATGCTTTCAAGGTTGTCCTTCGCCGTCAGCGGGGCGGTGTAAACCTGCTCATAGTTCTCCGGCTTTACGGAAAGACCGTTGTTACGGATGGTATCCAGCGGTTCAAAGCGATAATCCAGCGTTTCATTGCCGCCCTTGAGCTGGTAGATGGAGAAACTGCCCACCGGCTCGCCCTGCGCCGCCCGCGCCTGCTCCACGATAGCAGCGGGGGTCTGCACATAGGCGGCCGCCTCCGCCGCGTACTCCCGTTCCGCTTTTTCCGCGGCGGCCAGCATTTCATCCACACGGGATCTGTTCGGATCCTCCAAGGCCGCCTTGACCTCTGCCGGGTCAAAATCCAGAAACTCCTCGTAGCCCGTGGCGTCCTTAAACTTTTCAATCTCGGAGGGAAGATAGTCCTCCTGCGTCTGGCCCAGCGCCGCCAGTTTTTCCTCCAAAGCGGAGATGCGCCCGGCCATCAGTTTTTCATAAAGCGCTTCCTTTGCGGCGTGCGCCTCCGGGTGCTCCGCCGCGTACTGCGGATCGTTCTGACGGAAAAACTCGTCCATATCAAAGGCGATATCCATAGCCCACTCAGACTTTTCTTCTTCGGGAAGATCGTCCTGGAAGGTCATCACCCGGTATTCATCGGGGATACTGCCGCGCTCGCCATCGTAATACTCGCAGAAGCGGTCCCCCGTATCCCGCACATAGCCCTGATCCGTAAAGCTGCCGTTTTCGTCCATCGCCACGTCCCGGCCGTAGGCCTCATAGTCGATGTAATTTTGCAGGTGCTCCGGCACCTGCATGACCTCCAGCTCCTCGATATAGTACCGGCCCAGATCGTCATAGTCCTCAAAATGGGGATAGACCTCATAACAGTCCAGATTTTCCGTCAGGTTGATGATCTCCTGCAGGCTGCCGCAATGGTCACCCATTTCCATACCGGCCTGAAACTGCGCGTATTCGCTGTCGCTCATTTCATCCAGCTTCGACGCCAGATAATTGAGCTCGTCCAGGTTTTCGTATTCGCCCAGCTTGTCATAGAGGCCGTCCACATAGCAATCATAGTCCGTGATGAACCATTCCTCGTAGGGCTGTCCGAAGTCATCCCTCTGACCGATGCCGATACGCTTGAATACCTCCTTCATTTCCTCGGCGGTGGTGGGGAACTTCACCCACTCGCCCACAAGCTCGCCCTCGTTGTACTTGCCAAGATTGGTGATAAAGGCGGCAAAGGGATAATCCTTGTCGTGATCGTAATATGGCATATCAGCACCTCCTTACAGTTCCGGCACAGACTTTTCCTTATGGGGCTGCGCCTTGTTTTTCTCCGCACATTCCTTTTTGCCCTGTTCCAGCCGTTCCCGGATGGAGGGCTTTTTCTCCGGCTCCGCAGGGCGTTCATGCACCCACTCGTCGCCGGAGAGAGAAATATATCCGTGTTCCGTAAAATGGCCCTGTTCCTCCTGCATGGCGTACTTGCCAAAAGGAACGGGATCGATCGCGCTCAGAAGCTCCGGGGGCAGCAGCGTATCCATGTGCTGCGCCAGATACCGCCAGCCCAGATCATTCAGATCACGGATGTTGGGCTCAAATACAAAGTAGTCGATGTTGGCTGCAAACTCCTTAAACTGCTCCGGCATTGTCAGCTTGAAAGGCGAGGTCTGCACCGCCGCCAGCAGTTCCCGGTCCTCCGGGGAGAGGGCAGCCACCGCCGCCCTCACTTCGGGTAAATGTTCCAAAGTCTTATTTTCTGCCATCAGCACCAACCTTTCTTTTCGGAAATTCCAGCTTGAAATTGATGTACTTGCCGCCCGTGTCGTCCAGGATCACCGCGGCGTCATAAGTAGCCTGTTTCTTTTCAGACCACATTCCCTTGACATTGGCGCGGCCCTTTTTCAGAAGGTCCGTTGCCATCTTCTTTGTTAGTTCCTTCTTGCGGCTCGTCCAGAAGCGGTCATTTTTCCAGAGGACAAAACCGCAGGACCGATCCGAACACGCAAAGTTTTTCTTGCCCTCATAGACCGGCTGGCTGCAGCGGGGGCAGGCGCCGATCACTTCCTTCTCCGGGGCAAACAGCTTTTTGCCATCCTCGGAAATGCAGGAATAGGTAGAAACGATCTCCTGAACCATCGTGCGGATACCGTCCATGAAGGTATCCGGGTCAGCGCCGCCCTTTGCGATCTCCGCCAATTTCTGCTCCCATTCCGCCGTCAGCATGGGAGAGGTCAGCGGCTCCGGCAGGACCGTGACAAGGTTGATACCGGCTTTTGTAGGGATCAGGTTTTTGCCCTTGCGCTCCACAAATCCGGCTGCCACCAGCTTTTCGATGATAGCCGCCCTGGTGGCGGGAGTTCCCAAGCCTTTTCGCTCCGCCTCATCGGGAATATCATCCTTGCCCGCGTTCTCCATAGCGGACAGGAGGGTATCTTCGGTGTAGGGCTTCGGCGGCTGGGTGAAATGCTCGGTAACGGAAACCTCCGCGCCGTCAAAAACTTGTCCTTCGGTGAAGTCCGGCAGCGTGCCGCCGTCCCCGTCCGCAGGCTTTTCCTTCAAGAAGGCACGGAAAATGCGGTCGATCTCCCGCCAACCTTCGGAGAGGATGCGCTTACCCTTTGCGGTGAAGGAATAGCCGCCGCAGTCAAAGGTGGCTGTGACCGCTTCATACACATAGGGCTCCGCCGATGCGCACAGCAGACGGCAGCAGACCAGGAGAAGCAGCTCGCGCTCGCCCAGGGGCAGGGCGGGGATATCCGCTTTCTCGATCTCCATCGTGGGAATGATGGCGTGGTGGTCGGATACATCCTTGTCGGAGACCATGGCCTCCACCAGCGGGAAGAAGTTTGTGCAGCCATCAAAGGGCGGCAGCTTCGCCGCCAGATGGATCACACAGGAGGCCGTTTCCGCCATATCGGAGGTCAGATGCCGGCTGTCCGTGCGGGGATAGGTCAGCAGCTTTTTTTCGTAGAGGCTCTGAGCGTAGTCAAGGGTCTGCTTCGCCGTGTAGCCAAGCAGCCGGTTTGCCTCACGCTGCAAGGTGGTGAGGTCATAGAGCTTCGGAGGCTGTTCCTTCTTCTGCTCACAGGTGACGGTGGTACAGGTGACGGTCGCGCCCTTGCACATGGCCGCCGTCTGCTCCGCCTCCGCCGGATCGGTGAATCTCTCCGACACCGCCTCCGCGCCGGCCAGCGTCAGGCGCACATGATGATACTTCTCCTTCTGAAACAGCGCGATCTTCGCGTCCCGCGCCGCCAGCAGGGACAAGGTGGGCGTCTGAACACGGCCCACATTCAGGGTGCGGTGATAGAGGACGGAGAAAAGGCGGGTGGCGTTGATCCCCACCAGCCAGTCAGCCCTCTGGCGGCAGAGGGCTGACTGATACAGGGCTTCATAGTCAGCGCCGGGGCGCAGCTCGGAAAAGCCCTCCCGGATGGCGCTGTCCTCCATGGACGAGATCCAAAGCCGGAGGACCGGCTTGCGGCAGCCGGCCATTTCATACACCAGCCGGAAGATCAGCTCGCCCTCCCGTCCGGCGTCGCAGGCGTTGACGATCCCCGTTACGTCCTCCCGCGCCATGAGGCGCTTCACATTGTCCAAAGCCGCCTCCTTGCCGGGGATGGGAGCGTAGCGGAAGGGCTCCGGCAGGATGGGCAGATCCTCATACCGCCATTTCTTGAAGCGCTCGTCATAGCCGCCCGCGTCCAGCGGGGATACCAGGTGCCCCACGCACCAGGAAACGATCAGGCCGCTGCCCTCATAAAAGCCATCGGCCCTGGATGAAGCACCCAGGGCCGACGCGATGGATTTTGCCACGCTCGGTTTTTCCGCGATGATCAGCTTACTCATGCTCCGCCTCCGTTTCAGCCTCCACAGGCTCGTCCTCGTTGATATACTCCTCGTCGGGGAAATCGTACTCGTCGGGATCGGCGCTGACCTTCACGCTGCTGCGGTTCGGCTTGATGAACTTCACATAGGCGAAGGCTCCGCCGCCTGCCAGCACCAGCAGCGCCACCACAGCCAACAGGCCGCTGCCGCTCTTTTTCTCCGGCTGCTCCGGTTCCGGCTCCGGCTCCCTGACCTTCTCCCTGCCCGCGCACTCGGAGAGGTTGGTCTTGCAGACAGGGCAGGATGTATCCACCGCGCCGGCCGCGCATTTTTCCTTACAGGTACACACCGGGGCGGCGGGCGTCTCCTCGTCCATCAGGGCCAGCAGGTCGCGCTCGTCTACCTGGTTGAGAAAGTGGACGGTGTTCTCGCCGTCCTCCGCCCGGTCGATGATGATGTAGAAATAGTTGCCGCCTTTTGTGACCACGGTGATGAACTGCTTATCCCCGGAGCTCTCACCGGCGATATCGTCCACCAGGGTCATGTTGCCCTCCGGGGTCAGGGGCTGGGGCTCATAGCCGCCCGTGGTCTCCTCCCCGGTGTAGTAGGGCTCGCCGTCCCCGCCGCCGGCGAAGGCCACGGTGGAGGTGGCCGCCATGCAGAAAAGCGCCAGGAACACGGCGGCGAAACGGCGAAAAGCTCTGTTACGCTTCATCTTCCGCACCCTCGCTTTCCTCCGTCTCCATCAGCCCATCCGGCAGGGAAATCATGCCGCTGGCGTAGGCGCGCAGGAAGGCGGTGAGCTCCCTGTTGTCCATGCGGACAGCCTTTACCATGCGGACGATCTCCAGATTCTCCTCCTCCGTGAGCTGGGCTTCCAGCGCGCGGAGACGCTTCTGCTGCTCCGCGATCTTTTCCCTCGTTTTCTCAATATCCTTGCGGATCTTCTCAGTCGTTGCCATGATTGCATTGCTCCTTTCCAAATCGTTCTTTCCATGAATAATTGCGCCCAAGCCCCCGAACGGTTTTCAGGTTGGCCCGTGCGTTATCCTCCAATGCCAGCGCGCGCCGGAACAGATCCGGGTAACGCTCCCGCAGGTCGATGATCTCCTCCGCTCGCATACTGGGGCAGAAAAAGCAGGAGGACTTTCCCGGCTGCGGCAGGCCCGCTGCCTCGATTACCCGGACACACGCCTCCCGGTCCCATCCCCATTCCATCAGGGGATACCATTTGCTGTACTTCGGGTCTGCCAGATCACGCAGAAGGACCTTGTCGCTGCGGTAGTATTCGCCAGCGTCATAGCCGATGAACTTGACCACCTTTTTCCCGCTGTTCCAGACCTCACGGCATGGAGGATAGTTGTTGCAGAACTTTTCCTGTGGTCCGATCTTGTGTTTCAGAGAACACCGCTTGAAGCCGTAGGCGATAGAGGGCAGCGTACCGCTTTTCAGACATTCATCCTCCAAGGTCAGCCGCCTGCCGTCCTTCGTGGTCTTATAGACCCGTGTGATCTCCGGCATACCGTGATCCTTCAGCCAGCGATCCATAATATCCAGATAGGCGTAGGTATTGGGATGCTCACCGCCCGTATCCGCAAACAGGATCAGGTCAACAGGGATACGGTGCTGGTGCAGCCCAACAAGAAGGGCGGTGCTG
>ENA-OPDD01001628-OPDD01001628.1-human-gut-metagenome-genome-assembly--contig:-NODE-1628-length-14863-cov-8.247029_pt1 | contig 14863 bp, 9 predicted proteins | sample MGYA00241574_ERZ501499 | MGnify/ENA primary metagenome ERZ501499 (study PRJEB25962, sample SAMEA2042576) | human gut metagenome | biome: human gut; feature: human-associated habitat; material: faeces...
CCAGTGCAGCAGCCGATACGCCTGCAGCAGCCAGGAAGCTGCGGCGAGAAATACGACGATCGAATTTCATATTTTTTCCCTCTCTCTTACCTCAATGCTTTATTGAGGTAAAGCATTGAATGGTGAAAAATGCACAAAGGCTTTTTGCTCCTCCTTCGGAGCGCTGCACACCTTTGTGCGATATCCGCATTATACGCTGTTCCGCCTGAAAAGGAAAGGCTTCCGGCTGTTTTTCTGTGCTTTGACCAATGGTCAGCAAAAATTTTGTTTTTGTTTTTGTGCAGTTTTGAAGATATACTGTAGTTGCTCGAAATACAGTTTCACGAAAACATGAGTTTTTTGTATTTTTCGGGGGAACAGATGAAGAGATTTCACCTGCGTATTTTCATTTTTTGTGCATAAGTCGTACTTTCAACCTGTTTTTGTGCACATACCAGACACAAAAAATCCCTGCTGAAAACGCACCGTTCTCAGCAGGGAAACACCGTTTTTTCGGTTTTTAGGCAAACATAGCCACTACGTAAGTCTCGCCGCCGTATTCAATGAACACCGCGCCCATCTGTGTGCGGCCTGCCGCATAGCTGCGCAGTGCACTGCCCGCCTCGCTCAGCGGCGGAGCATATAAGTAGCCGGTAAAGCCCCATTCGTTGTTCATTGCAAGGCCGATCACCACGCCTTTGGGCAGGAACAGAAAGCTGGTGGAATGATCGATAAAATCGTACACATTCGTATCCAGCATGGCACCGGAGCCGGTGGTCATGGGCACCTTGCGTGTCAGCAGGCCGGACTGGGTGGTCAGCTGGGTGGAGTCCTCCACCAGCCAGTCTGCCAGACGGCTGGCTGCATCTTCCAAATCGGTATTATAGGTCAGGCTGGGGCCTACCTCTTTCATCAGGGCCTTGGCCTGTTCTGTATCCTTCTGCACCGTGCCGCCCATCAGTGCACTGCATCCGGTCAGCACCGCCAGCGCCAGTGCACCCGCCAGCAGGCAAGCCAGCCATTTTCTTGCATGTTTCATATAGTGGTTCTCCCCTTTCGGTCTGTTTTTCTCCATGATACCTTTTTTGCTGCCGGATTACAAGCAGAAAAAAGCTGCTGTGCATCTGCACGGCAGCTTTTTGGGCAAAACTTTATTTTGCGTACTCCACAGCGCGGCTCTCGCGGATCACATTGACCTTGATCTGGCCGGGGTAATCCAGCGTGTCCTCGATCTTCTTGGCAATGGAGCGTGCCAGCAGGATCACCTGATCGTCGCTGATGACATCGGGCTTGACCATGATGCGCACTTCGCGGCCTGCCTGCACGGCAAAGGCCTGCTCCACGCCCTCAAAGCTGGAAGAGATCTCCTCCAGATTTTCCAGACGCTTGACGTAGCTTTCCACATTCTCGCGGCGGGCACCCGGGCGGGCGGCGCTGATGGCGTCGGCAGCCTGGATGATGAAGGCCAGCGGGGTCTTGGGCTCCACGTCGCCGTGGTGGGCCTCAATGGCGTGGATGATCTGGGTGTTTTCCTTGTACTTGCGGCAAATGTCCACGCCGATCTGGACGTGGCTGCCCTCGATCTCGTGATCCAGTGCCTTGCCGATGTCATGCAGCAGACCGGCACGGCGTGCCATGGTCACGTTCACACCCATCTCGCCTGCCAGCAGGCCGGCCACCCAGGCCACTTCCATGCTGTGGGTCAGGGCGTTCTGGCCAAAGCTGGTACGGTACTTCAACCGACCGATCAGCTTGATCAGGTCCGGGTGCAGGCCGTGGATGCCCAGCTCCATCACCGCACGCTCGCCTTCGCGCTTCATCTGCAGCTCCAGCTCGTGGCGGCACTTTTCCACCGTTTCCTCAATGCGGGCGGGGTGGATGCGGCCGTCGCCGATCAGGCGTTCCAGGGTCATGCGGGCCACCTCGCGGCGGGTCTGGTCGAAGGAGGACAGGGTAATGGCCTCCGGGGTATCGTCGATGATCAGATCTACGCCGGTAGCGGTCTCCAGTGCGCGGATGTTGCGGCCCTCGCGGCCGATGATGCGGCCCTTCATCTCATCGCTGGGCAGCGGCACCACACTGACGGTGGTCTCGCTGCAATGGTCGGCAGCGCAGCGGCTGACGGCCTGCCCGATGAGGTTGCGGGCGATGTTATCGCAGTTTTCCTTCAGGTCGGTCTCGTAGGCGGCAACGCGCACGGCCTTTTCGTGGGTCAGCTCCTCGTCCACCTTGTGCAGCAGCACCTCGCGGGCGTCCTCCTGGCTCAAACCGGCCAGCGTTTCCAGACGCTCCATCTCCTTGGCGCGCAGAGCATCGATCTCTGCCAGACGCTCCTCGGCCTCGGCGGCGCGCTTTTTCAGCTCTTCTTCCTTCTTTTCCAGCGCTTCGGTCTTGCGGTCCAGCGCCGTCTCCTTCTGGTCGATGCGGTTTTCCTGACGGCTGATCTCCGCACGGCGCTGCTTGATCTCCTTGTCGGCCTCTGCCTTCTGGGCATCGACCTCGGCTTTCAGACGGAAAGCCTCGTCCTTTGCTTCCAGAACCGCTTCCTTGCGCTTCTGGTCGGCGGTCTTGATCGCCTCGTTCACCAGCCGGGTAGCCTCGGCCTCGGCGCTGCCGATCTGGGCTTCGGCAGTCTTTTTACGGTTGTTGTAACCAATAAAATAGCCCGCAGCCACGCCGACAACAGCAACGATCAAGGCCACGATCACTCCGATCGCGGTCATTGCGTTCACTCTCCTTTGTTTCAATTCAATGCAAAATTAAAAGCAGGAGACGCTGCGCAGCAGGACACGGGCAATGATATAGAAAGAGCTTTCAATGCAAAAAGTGACACCAAAACCATACGCACCACCCAAAACCGGCGGCACGGGCAAAAGCATACGGCTTTTCTCTTTACGGTTCCATTTTATATCAAACAGGCACGCTTTGCCTGAAACGGGTACAGGGTCACACTGAAACCTGTGTACAGCGTCTTTGATTCCATACTACTAAATATAGTACGAAACATTTGCCCGCTTGTCAAGAGGAAAACCCTGCCCGCAGAACATTTTGTGCAGAAAAACAAAAATAAGATGACTGAGAGGGTTCTCTTCCCAAACCAAAAGGGCTGCCCCGGAGAACGGAGCAGCCCTTCTGGTTTATGATGAAGAGAAGAAAATGAAGGAGAATAGCTTATTATTTGGCGGCTTTTTCGCCCTCCGGGAAGATGATCTTATTCACAAAGAAGAAGATGACCATGGAGATGCCGCCGTTGAGCACGGTGGTGCCGATGTTGTAGATGAAGTCCGGTACCAGCAGACCGGCCACCGCCACCCAGATGCAGTTGATGGAGTTGACGATGCAGGTGATGATGCAGAAGGCCAGCACATACCAGCCGATCTGCTTTGCCAGATTGCCCTTGCTTCGGAACACAAAATTGCGCTGGATGGGGAAGTTGATGCACTCGCCGATGACCATGGCGATCATGTAGGCGCAGAAGTAGGGCAGACCGCCGTGGGCGGCATCGTAGCCGAGGATGTTCCACTTGAAGGTCTCGCCGAACAGGGTAATGTCGATGCCCGGCCAGCCGAAATCCACCACCGGCAGGCTGGCAAAGGCCTTGGGCAGAAATTGCAGCAGCAGGTACTTGAACACGGTGATGAGGTTGGACACGATGACGAATAGGCCGCCCTCGCGCACCCACTTGGCAGCGGCGGGGTGCTTTGCCGCAAAGTTATTCCAGAAATTCATAGCCTGCTTCCTTTCAGCTGTTTTTCAAGCGCTCTTCCATGCGGCTGTTCAGCACGAGGTTCTTCACGGCCTCCACGATCACCCGCACAAGGCCGATGATCCAGAAGCCCTGCAGCTCCATCACGATGCCGTCCACCATGCCCATGCTGATGGCGCCGTTGGTCATTTTGGCCAGCGCCCGCAGAGGCATATTGTACTGGAACAGGATGTTCAGGTCGGGCTTGCCCTTTTTGATGCTGCGGCGCAGCAGGGTGCCCAGCACGGCAGCCGCCAGCCAGCCGATGGGGCTGCGTCCGTGCCCCATCTCGCCCAGCGTCATGTTGCGGTCGATGTGCACCTTGTTCTCCGGGATGGGACGGCCCAGCAGCGCCTCAAACTCCGCGTCCGGCATGTTCTGCACCTGCGCAGTGCGGTAATGTGTAAGGTCTTTGCCCGCGTAGGGGTCGGGTGCGCCGGTGCCCGCCACCGTGACGGCGGCAGTCAAGCGGATATCGGCGCTGGAAGCGCCCACCAGCAGCTGATAGCTGCCGCCCTCCACCTCCCAGCGGTCGGTCTTGACATTCCAGTAGCGGAACGCCTTATCGTCCAGCGGGATGGTGACGGTCTTGCTTTCTCCGGCTTCCAGCTGCACCTTGGTAAAGCCCTTCAGCTCCTTGGCGGGGCGGAAAACTTTTGCATCCGGCTTTGCCACATACAGCTGCACCACCTCGGCACCTGCACAGCTGCCGGTGTTGGTGACGGTCAGGGTCACGCCGGTTTCGTCTGCCTTCAGGTCACTGTACGCAAAGCTGGTGTAGCTCAGGCCGTAGCCGAAGGGGAAGGCGGTGGGCACACCGGCGGTGTCATAGTAGCGGTAGCCCACATACAGACCCTCGCGGTACTCCACAGTGGGGCCGTCGCCGCCGAAATGCTCCTTTGCGGGGGTGTCGGCGTAGCTGCGCGCCCAGGTCTCCGCCAGCTTGCCGCAGGGGTTCTGCGCGCCGGTGAGCACCTCGACCAGTGCGCCCGCACCGGCCTGACCGCCCAGACAGCCGTAGACCAGCGCCTTGCAGTCCTTGACCCAATCGCTTTCCAGCGAGGAGCCTGCACTCAGCAGCACCACCACGTTGGGGTTTGCCGCCGCCACAGCCGCCAGCAGCTCCAGCTGGTTTTCTGCCAGCTTCATGTCGGCGCGGTCGATGCCCTCGCTCTCCTTGATCTCGTCCAGACCCATGCACAGCAGCACCACGTCGGCGTTCTTTGCCAACAGCACCGCCTCGGCTTTCAGCGCCTCATCGGGCTTGCCCTGCCGGTCAAAGCCCTTGGCGTAGCCGACGCTGTTCAGGCCGCTCTCGGCAAGGCAGTCCAGAAAGGAATCCACCTTGATGGAGTTGACGGCGCTGGAGCCTGCACCCTGATAGCGGGGTGTCTGGGCAAAGTCGCCGATGACCGCCACCTTTTCCCCCTTTGCAAGGGGCAGCAAGTTGTTTTCGTTCTTCAGCAGCACGATGCTCTGGGCAGCAGCCCGGCGTGCCAGTGCGTGGTGGGCGTCGGCATCGAACTTGCCGGGTGCGGCGTCCACCGCCGCTTTGGTGGTAAACACCAGTTCCAGCAGCTCCTCCAGCCGGGCGTCCACGTCTGCTTCGGTGATCTTGCCGGTCTGCACTGCCTTCATCAGCTCCCGGATGGCGTCCCCGCCGGGGGCGGGCATTTCCAGCGTAGAGCCATTCTTTACGCCGAGGGCGTGGTCGTTGCTGCCGCCCCAGTCGGTGACCACTGCGCCGTCAAAGCCCCAGTCCCTGCGCAGGATATCCATGAGCAGGTGGGCGTTCTCGTTGGCGTAGGTGCCGTTGACAAGGTTATAGGCGGACATGATGGTCTTGGGCTGTGCCTCCTTGACCACCATCTCGAAGCCGGTCAGGTAAATTTCCCGCAGGGTGCGCTCGTCCACGATGGAATCCGAGGCCATGCGGCGCAGCTCCTGACTGTTCACGGCAAAGTGCTTGGGGCAGGCGGCAATGCCGTTTTTCTGGATGCCGCGGACGTAGGCCGCCGCCATCTTACCGGCAAGGTAGGGGTCCTCCGAGAAATACTCGAAGTTGCGGCCGCACAGGGGGCTGCGCTTGATGTTCAGGCCGGGGCCCAGCAGCACCGACACGCCCTGTGCCGCTGCTTCTTCGCCCATGGCTGCGCCCACAACCTCGCCAAGCTCCGGGTCCCAGCTGTTGGCCACGGTGGCCGAGGTGGGGAAGCAGGTGGCGGGCACACTGGGGTTCAGCCCCAGATGGTCCGCCGCCCCGGCCTGCTTGCGCACGCCGTTGGGGCCATCGGACAGAGTAATGGCCGGGATGCCCTTGCCCGGCAGCGCCCGGGTGGTGAACACCGTGCCGCCGCTCAGCAGGGCGCATTTCTGTTCCAGAGACAAGCTCTTGATGATATCTGTGTGTTTCATGGGTCTCTCCTGACAATCAAAAAAAGGGGGCGGGCGTTTGCCCGCCGCCCCTTCTGTTCCTATGTGTTGATCAGACGGTTTTTACGTCCTCTTTCTTTTTACGGAAGCGGAGGATCGTCAGAACGACCAGAACTGCGATCAGACCGCCGCAGACACCATCCACTGCGTAGATGACCTTCTGGTAAGGCTCGACCTTTGCCAGATAACGGCTGCCCGGCATACCGCCGTTCATTGCCTTGGAGTTTGCAATGGTGTACAGGATGTTATGGATTGCTTCACGACCGTAGTGGTAATCTGCAACGTCATCCTTGTTAAAGGTGTACCGTGCGCCGGTGGGCAGGTTCGTCAGCTTGCCGTCTGCACCGGCCTGGATCATCTGGCCAGCGTCCATAAAGACACCGGTGTTTGCGTTGTCGGTGATGATAAAGCCGTGGAAGCCCCACTCGTTGCGCAGCAGGCCGGTGATCATGTTGTAGTTGCCGCCGGCCCAGGTATAGCCAACGCGGTTGAAGGAGGTCATGATGCCGGTGACGGACGGGATCTCGGTGGTGGCATTGCTGTAAGTGCCGTCGCCGTTGTCCTTTGCATAGTTCATCTCGACCTTATCAGACTTGACGCACATCTCAAAGGGCTTGAGGTAGATCTCGCGGGCCGCCTGCTCGTTCAGGAAGGTCGCAATGCTGTACTGGCCTTCACGGTCGCCGCGGTGGTCCTCCTGATCGTTGATGGCGTAATGCTTGACAAAGACATACATACCGCGGGAGGCGACACCCTCACACTCGAGGGAAGCAATGTGACCGCCGATGAACGGATCCTCGGAGTAATACTCGCTGTTACGGCCGGAGAATGCAGTGCGGTGCATATTGACAGCAGGTGCATACCAGCCATCAACGCCCAGATAGTAAGATTCATCGCCGATGTTTTCGCCATAATGGTAGGCCAGATCATCGTTGTAGGTCTGTGCCAGAACGATCACGCCGCAGTGCGTGATGTTGCCCTTGAAGTAGAGGTTGCCGCTTGCATCAAAGCCGTAGTTGATCAGGCCGGTGGCAGAGTCGCGGTCGGTCGTGGAGGGCTTATCCACCGACTTGATGGCAGCCGTGCCATAGCCGGACTGCGTGATCAGGGTCTGATAATCACTGGGGGTCAGCTGGTCGAGCAGGTCGTTCCACTTGGGGTCGTTGTAATCCAGACCACGCATATCGATCAGACCCAGACCGTTGTCCTTGCCGTAAACGATCTCATCGGTCAGGGTGGAGAAGTCGGTGGGGTTCAGGGAATCAAAAGAATCCAGCTTTGCAAGGTCCTCCTTGCTGATCGTCTTGCGGTAGGTATAGGATGCAGCCTTGCCGCTGGCATCGGTGCCATTGATGGGGTTGCCCCAGGTGCTGATCTGGTCGCTGACCTCGCCGTCAACGGTCGGCCAGGTGCCAGTCCAGTCACTGCGGGAGAGATACTGCAGCCCGCCGTTTGCATGGTCGAGCTGATTGGTGATCTCCACACCGGTCGTGGTGTCGAGCTTGTAGGTCGTGGTATCCACGGTGCCGTTTGCCGGGGTGTAGGTTGCAACAAAAGCAGTGTCGCCGTCGGCGGTCATGCCATCTTCCACAGTCTTGCCCTTGGCAGAGAGGATGTTGTTGACCGCTTCGTGTGCGTTTTTAGCCGCAGTGATATAGTAATCACCTGCGTCCAGAATGTAGGTCTTAGCATTGACGTAGTCGTAAGACTTCAGCTGCTCCTGATCAAAGGTGATCTTCACCGTCTCGCTTGCGCCGGGAGCCAGCTCTGCAGTTTTGGCATAGCCCACCAGCTCCACAGCAGCCTTTTCCACCTTGTTTGCCTTGTCGTAATCGGTATAGGGGCTCTGTGCATAGACCTGTACGACATCCTTGCCGGCCACATCACCCGTATTGGTGACCTTGACCGTCACGGTGCAGGTATCGCCATCCCAGCTGGTATCATAATCAGACCACTCAAAATCCGTGTAGGACAGGCCGTATCCAAAGGGATACATCACAGCATCCGCATAGTTGTAATCACCGGCATTGCCCTGACCCAGCACCTTATCCTCGTAGCGAGTCTCGTAGTAGCGGTAGCCAACATAGATGCCCTCTTTGTAGCTGACGTAGTTGTACTTGGTGAGGTTGCCATTCTCATCGTAGTAGGCAAAGTCGCCGAAGTTCTGCGCCGCCGGGCTGTTCATGGCATCCACTTCATAGGTATCCACGGTGCGGCCGGAGGGGTTCACCTTACCGGAGAAGATTTCTGCCAGAGAGCACAGACCGTAATCACCCATAGCGGGAGCCGAAATGACGGTGTGGATATTGGGATAGTTTTCGACCCAGCTCAGATCTACCGCTGCGCTGGAGTTCAGCAGCAGCACCACATCGTCAAAGTTGTCGTTCAGATACTGCAGGATCTCCAGTTCCGTAGAATCCGGCTCCAGATAAGTCTTGGTCTTGTCCTCTTCCACATCGGTGTGGTTGTACATGGAGCGGGGCATATCACGGCCTTCGCCCGCCACACGGCTGAACACAAAAACAGGAACCGTATTCTTCATGGAATCGGTCAGACCCGGCTCTGCTTTCATAACAGACAAGGGGCATTCGTTGATGGAAAAGTCCTCGTCATCACCGTAGGAAACGGAACCAACGCCCAGACCGTAATCCTTGCCGTTGCCTTCGGAATAGAATTTCCAGAGGTCCTCGTTGACACCGAACCCGGCATCTTCAAAGGCCGTTTTCATATCGACTTTGTTGCCGCCGATGTAGCTGACTGCCGAATGGCTGACAAAACTGAAGGTGGTATCCGTGCTGTACGGCATTCTGCCTTCATCGTTCTTCAGCAGGACGATGCCCTCTGCTGCGATCTGCTTGTTCAGGGCGATCTCATCCTCAACCAGCGCATCCTCTGTGTCAAAGCCGGGCTTGCCGTATTCCATATTAATGCCTTCGGTCTTTGCCTTGCTGTTGTCGATGCCGCCGCTCTTCAGGCCCAAAATGCTCTGCACGCTGCTGGCGTTGGGCGGGATCAGCACATTGGCCGCAACTATACCGCCCGCCAATGCGACACACAACACACCCGAAACGGCAGTTTTGATGATCTTGCCCATCATCTTACTGTCCTTCTTTTTCTGTGCCATAACTGTTAACTCCTTCTCTTTTGGGTACACGACCCGGTTCATAGCTGTTCTCCGGAGCGCGTCCGCTCCTTTGCTTGATGTCATTTTATCATATATACTGCAGAACGAACCGTTCTCCGCACAATCTGTCGTTTTGGATACACAGTTTGCAAAAGTTACAATAAATTTTCAATTTTTATTGTGCTAATACACAAATATTGCAACATTGTATTTGTGCACCCTGCCAGACAACAAAAAAAACGGCAGGGGATGCCTGCCGTAAAAATATTATTGCTTTTTGGGCAGCGGAAATAAGATCCGCAGGGTGCACCAGTTGTTTTCCCAGTGCAACGTCATGCTGCCGCCGTGCCGCCCGACGGTGGTGCGGACGCTTTTCAGGTCCGACCCCTGCTTTGGCAGACCGTCCGCATCCAGTGCGGGGGCGGCCTCTGTATAATGCTCGAACCGCAGCATGGCAAAACCGCCCTGACTGTACACCGCCACCTTGATGAGCCGCTTTTCGGGGTCCGGCTCGGCGCGGACGGCGGCAATGGCGTTGTCCAGCGCCACGCCCACGATGGTGCACAGCTCCCGGATGGTGAGAAAGCCCAGCATCCTGCCGTCCGCTACGCTGGTGATGGTGATATTCTCCTGCTGGCATTCCATGGTCTTGGCGGTGAGCAGGGTATCCAGCACCGGGTTGCCGGTCTTGTTCTCGGCCTCATACTGGCGGATGTTCTGCTCCATGGCAGCAATGGCGGCGTTCTGCTTGGTCTGGTCCTGCTCCTCCCGGATGCGGGCAAGCTGGACTTTCAGTTCATGGTACCGCCGGTTGATGAGGTTGATGCCCTCCTTGCTGCGCTTGTACTGCTCGTACTGGCGGTGCAGCACCTCGTCCATGGCGGCAAGCTCGCTGTGCAAAGCGTTCTCCTGCAGCTGCTCGTGCTGCACAGATAAGATCAGCACGCCGGAAAAATCCACCAGGGTGCGGATGGAAAAAATGCTCATGTTGATCTCGCTGCCGGGCAGAAAGCCCAGATTGCTCACCGCAAAGGCGGTCAGCGCCAGCATGACCGCCGTCAGGGCGGCGCTGCTGCCGATCTGTAAGTGCCCGGCGGGCTGGGGACGGCGGTGCTGCAGATAGCACATGATGCCGAACAGCGTCCCATACACCAGCGCCAGCAGCAGCAAAGACAGCGGCTCCCATGGGCCGCGGGCGGGCCAGAGGGCGCAGTGCAGCTGCCACTCCACGCTGGCGGCAAGCTCTGCCAGAATAAACGCCCGTGCGCAGTGATACCCGGCTTCCAGCAGAGTGATGCTCCACACGCCCCATAAATATAGGTAGGAAAGCCCGATGGCCGTTACCATGCAGGGGATCCAGAGCCCGCCGGGCACATCGCCCGTCAGCCCCAGAAAGGCCGACAGCACCGCCGCCCACAGCAGGGTGATACCCCCGGTGACCGCCTTGGAAAAGCGGGGCATCAGTGCCGGTGTGACCAGCAGCACTGCCAGACACTCGGCAAGGGCGGTGTACAGCCGGGGGATATCCGGCAGCGCGGTCATGAGCCCTCACCTCCGATGTAGTCGGTCAGTGCGGCAAGAAAAGCCTTACGCTTGGGGCGGCTGACCTGCAGCTCGCAGGGGCCCACCTGCACGGTGCTCTGCCGCAGCTCCCGCACCTGTGCCAGATTGACAAGGTAGCCGCTGTTGCAGCGGGCAAAGGGGCAGTCTGCCAGCTTTTCCTCAAAGGCCTTGAGGGCGCCGGGGGCGGAAAAATCGCCCTCATCGGTGTAAAAGTGCACCCGGTGCCCCTCGCTTTCCAGATAATAGATGCTTGCGGTGTCCAGACGGCGCAGCCCGCCCTCCACCGGCACAGTCAGGTAGTGCTTTGCCCGCTTTTCCAGCCGGGCAACGGCTTTGAGCAGCTGCTGCGAAAAGGCAAAGTAGGGCACCGGCTTCAGCACATAGTCCAGCGCTCCCACCGAGTAGCCCCGGATGGCATACTGCGCCATATTGGTAATGAAGATCAGGATGACGTCTGCATCCATCTGCCGGATGCGCTCTGCCGTGGTCATGCCGTCCAGATGCTTCATCTCCACATCCAGAAAAATAATGTCGTAGACCGCGCGGTAATCCTCCAGAATATCCACACCGTCCGCAAAGACCGTCACTTCAAACTCTGTCCCGTACTGCCGGGTATACCGCCGGACATACTCCTGCAATACCCCCTGCACCTCCGCGTCGTCCTCTACGATCGCCACCCGGATCATGACCGCACCTCCCTTACCACACCTTTGTGGAACTGTTACGGCTCTATTATAGCGCAATCCCGTCCGGTTTGCCAAGGGGCACTCCGCAACAAAGGGCATGGCAGCCCACAGCTGACCACCGTGGACGTCAACCCCTACCAGCTGGGCATGGAGGCTGCCAGCCAGACCATCAACCACATCGAGAACCCGAACCTTCTGGCCACAAAGATCATCGTGCCGCACAAGCCCATCCCCCGGGAGAGCTGCTGCCCGCCGGAGGAGCAGCGCTAGAAAGTGCTTTTTCAGCAAGACAGTGTCCGCTTCCGGGAGCTGCCGCGCAGCGCCTGATATGCCGCCCCCAGAGTAGACAGCGTAAAAAACGCTGCATCCTCCGGGGGTATTTTTATGCCCAAAAAGGCACAAAAGAATGCCCGCCCACCTGTGGAAAACCACGGTGGGCGGGCATTTTATGGTTTATCGTTTGCGCGCTTTAAAAGCGTTCAGAGGGCGGCGGTCTGGGGTACCAGCCGGAAGAGCATTACGGGCAGCGCGCTGTTTGCAAAATCCAGCGTATAGATGAGCTTTCCGCGCTCTGTTTCAAAAGGCATCTCGGTCTGTGTGCCGTCCGGGGCAATGCGCACAAGCGTTTTGCCTTCCAGCAATCCGGCGGGCAGCGCGAGCCTGACCCGACCGGTGGGCTGCGTCAGGCTGCCGGCAGTCTCAAATGCCACACTCAGGTATTCCCCGTTCGTCCGTGCGGTCACATCCTCCGCAGAAAGGCTGCCGCTGATAGTCCACGCCGTTGCGGCGTCGATCTTTTCCAGCTGCGCGGCGTTTTCTGCCTGCCCGCACACGGGGCAGAAGGTCAGCGTTTCGCCTTCCGCAGTGCGGAAAGTGAACTTCCGGCAATCAGTGCTGCCAGTGTGCGCGCAGCCCTGCCGCAGACAATCGGCGCTCTGCGAGCCGGTTCCGTTCGGAGACCATGCACCGAACTGGTGTCCCAGCTTATCGGTCGGGTCTGCGGTGTAGCTGTCTTTGCAGCGGGAGCAGGTAAAAACAGTATAGCCGTCTGTTTCACAGGTAGGCTCTACGGTAACAGCCTGATAATCATGGTTCAGTGCGGACAGCTCCGCATAGGTGGTATAGTCGCAGCGGGAGCAGGTTTCGTAAGCGTTCCAGCCCTTTTCCGTGCAGGTGGGGGCTTTTGCTGCGTGCTGCTTCAAATCGTGGTTCAGCGCGGGCAGTTCCGCGTAGGTGGTATGGTCGCAGCGGGAGCAGGTTTCGTAAGCGTCCCAGCCCTTTTCCGTACAGGTGGGGGCTTTTGCTTCGTGCTGCACCAGAGCATGATTCAGTGCGGGCAGCTCCGCGTAGGTGGTATAGTTGCAGCGGGAACAGGTTTTGTAAGCATCCCAGCCAATTTCCGTGCAGGTGGCGGCTTGCGCGTCGTGCTGCACCAGAGCATGGTTCAGTGCGGGCAGTTCCGCATAGGTGGTATAGTCACAACGGGAACAGGTTTCGTAAGCGTTCCAGCCGATTTCCGTACAGGTGGGGGCTTGCGCTTCGTGCTGCTCCAGAGCATGGTTCAGTGCGGGCAGCTCTTTGCGGGTGGTATAGTCGCAGCCGAAACGGGAGCAGGCTTCGTAAGCATCCCAGCCCTTTTCCGTGCAGGTGGGGGCTTTTGCTTCGTGGTGCTCTAAATCATGTTTTAGCGCGGGGATTGCTCGAAAAGTGGTATAGTAGCAGCGGGGACAGGTGTCGAAAGCGTCCCAGCCGGGTTTCGTACAGGTGGGGGCTTGCGCATCATAATGCACCAGAGCATGATTATTTAGGTTTCTTTTGCCGTATTTCCCACCACACGCCTCACAGACCGCTTTGGTGGTGCAGGTTGCTGTGCCACCGGTACAGCTTGCGGTACCATTTAAGCCGCAGCGCAAGCAAATGATGCGGTGCGTGCCGTTGCCAAGGGAGGCGTTCGCCGGAGTTTTCCATTTGTGACCGAGAATGCCGTATTCCGCGCCGCATTTTTCACAGGTTTTGCCTGTGGTGCAGGTGGGCGTTTCGGTGCCGCCGGTATGGTCCGAAAGATCTCCATAAACAATGCTGTTCTTCCTGCCGCAGACTGAGCATTTTATATGGATCCTATGCTTGGTTGAATCAACTTTTGTATATCCGAGGATCTCATAGTTTCTTTGTTGCATACAGACGAAGCAGTACGTATAGATAGAATCTGCCGCTTTAACGTTTAACACGATCCCCGGTATCAGGCACACCATTGCCAGCACCGTCAAACACCAGATCAGCCATTTTTTCATGTTACTCCCTCCTTGTCATCAAGCCTTGTTATCCTTTCAGATCAAACTGCACGGACAGCGATGCAAGCACGGCATCTACCACCTTCCGCGCCTCGGCAAGCATATCGATCTCCGCCACAAAAGCGATGACCTGCTCGCGCTCCTGCGCGGGGACCTGCAGCGCACTCAGGCTCATGCTCAGATAGCGCCGTATTTTGCGTTCCAGCGTAAAGTAGGGGTCACACCGCCGTGCCATGTAGCCGCGCATCATGCCAGCCGTGCCCAGCTCCATCTCGTAGAAATCGCACTCGGCGCACCCGGGCAGATACGCGCTGAACGCCGCCTGCAGCTCGGCCGTGGTGCTGCGGTGGATGATCTCCGCCGTGGCGGGGAAGGTGTACGCTTCCACATAGATATCCCGCAGGTTCTCGCTCAGCTCGCTCAGCGCCAGCTGCAAAGCCGTTTCCACCGCGTAGAGGTACACCGGCGAGGGGGCGTTTGCCGCCAGCGGCCTTACCGCGCCGAACTGCCTGCTGAACATCATGCCGATCAGCTCGGTCAGCACGCCGTCCTTTGTGCGGAAAATATTCTGGAACGACCCAGCGGAAACATCTGCTTCCTTTAAAATTTCTGCCACCTTGGTGTTCGTGTAGCCTTTTTCCAGAAAAAGCCGGACACAGGCGGTCAGGATCCGCCGTTTTGCTTCTTTGCTGTCGTATCTGCGCGCCATTGGAAATCATCCTTTTCTATAATTGGTCTCTGACCCAATTATATATTGATTTGAGAATTGCGTCAAGTAAACTTTTAAGGGCGTATTTTGGGCAGTTTGACGAGGGAGAGCCGGACTGGCTGCTCTACAATAAGCCCTTGGAGTACGCTCAGCTTGTGCTGGGTGGAAGGATGGAGCGTTATCTGTCGCTTGGCTGCGACCACGGCAGACCGGAAGATTAAGCCCTTATAAAGAACACGATGCCCACCGACCTATGGTTTTCGACATAAGCTGGTGGACATCTGTTGTTCTGGCTTATAATTCACTGATGGTTGCAGTAATGGGCTGCATGAG
>ENA-OPDD01001632-OPDD01001632.1-human-gut-metagenome-genome-assembly--contig:-NODE-1632-length-14830-cov-3.173604_pt1 | contig 14830 bp, 8 predicted proteins | sample MGYA00241574_ERZ501499 | MGnify/ENA primary metagenome ERZ501499 (study PRJEB25962, sample SAMEA2042576) | human gut metagenome | biome: human gut; feature: human-associated habitat; material: faeces...
GTTCGTCGCTCGCCGACGCCCGCCAGTTCGCCAAGGTCAAGTCCATCGTGGAAGCCGACCCCGCCCGCCGCGTGGTCATCGTCTCCGCGCCGGGCAAGCGCTTCTCCGGCGACCATAAGATCACCGATCTTCTCTATCTCTGCGCCGCGCACATCAAATACGGCGTTTCGTGCGAGGACATCTTTGCCATGATCCGCGACCGCTACAACGAGATCATCGCCGAGTGCAGCCTGCACATCAGCCTCGACAAAGAGTTCGACGCGCTGTGGGACAAGATGAAAAATGGCATCAGCCAGGATGAGCTCGCCTCGCGCGGCGAATACTTCTCCGCACGGCTGATGGCCGAATACCTCGGCTATGAGTTCGTCGACGCGGCCCGCTGGATCAAGTTCAAGTTCGACGGCACCGTCGATCAAGACGCATCCTACGCGGCGCTGCGCTCCCTCGCCGAGGACCGCAAGGTCGTCATCCCCGGTTTCTATGGCGTGATGCCCGACGGGCACATCCGCACGTTCTCCCGCGGCGGCAGCGACATCACCGGCGCGCTCGCGGCAGCGGCGCTCGGCGCGGACGTGTATGAGAACTGGACGGACGTCTCCGGCATCCTGATGGCCGACCCGCGCATCGTCGACGATCCCGAGCCCATCCGCCGCGTGACCTACAGCGAGCTGCGCGAGCTGAGCTACATCGGCGCGCAGGTCCTGCACGAGGGCACGATCTTCCCCGTGCGCGAGAAAAACATTCCGCTCAACATCCGCAATACCAACGCGCCCGACCATCCCGGTACGATGATCTTGGAGTCCATCGGCGACGAGATGGAAGGGGGCGGCTTCATCACCGGCATCGCCGGCAAGAAGGGCTTTTCCATCATCACCATCGCCAAGACTGGCATGTCGAGCGAACCGGGCTCTCTCCTGAAAATTCTCAACGTGCTCGCCAAGCACGAGGTCAACGTCGAGTACCTGCCATCCGGCATCGATAACGTCTCGCTCGTCGTCTCGTCCGACAAGGTGTCCCGCTCGCTCTACGAAATGCTGGGCGAGCTGCAAAAAGAGGTGCAGCCGAATAAGATAACCGTAACGGAGCATATCGCCATCGTCGCCGCCGTTGGCCGCAAGATGGCGTACCGTCCCGGCGTTTCCGGTAAAATTTTCGCCAAGCTCGGCGAAAACGGCGTGAACATCCGCATGATCACGCAGGGCCCCGAAGAGCTCAACATCATCGTGGGCGTGGAAGAAAAAGATTTCGAACAGGCCATCCGTGTCCTGTACAATAGTTTTGTGAAGGAGAATGTAGTATGAAACAGGTCAATGTCGGCATTCTCGGCGCCACCGGCGCCGTCGGTCAGGAAATGATCAAAATTCTCGAAGAGCGCAGCTTCCCCGTTGCGTCCCTTCGTCCCATCGCAAGCGCCAGAAGCGCGGGCAGCAAAATCATGTTCCGCGGTCAGGAGTGCACCATCGTCGAGGCGTCTGACGACGCGTTTGAGGGCCTTGATATCGTCCTCGGCGCGGCCGAGAACGACATCGCCGAGCGTTTTGCCCCCTCGATCGTCAAGGCGGGCGCGGTGTTCGTCGACAATTCGAGCGCGTTCCGCCTCGACCCCAACGTCCCACTTGTCATCCCCGAGATCAACCCCGAGGACGTGAAGTGGCACAAGGGCATCATCTCGAACCCCAACTGCACCACCATCGTGACCCTCGTGGCCATCAACGCCCTCGCCAAGGAAAGCCCCATCGAGACGATCATCGCCTCTTCCTACCAGGCCGTCAGCGGCGCGGGCAAGGGCGGCATCGACGAACTCAACAATGAGGTCAAGGCCCTTTCCGAGGGCAAGCACCTTGAGCCCAAGGTCTTCCAGTATCAGATCGCGTACAACATCATCCCCCAGATCGGCGGCGAGGCCTTTGAGGGCTACACCAGCGAGGAGATGAAGATGCAGAACGAGGGCCGCAAGATCCTCCACCTGCCCGAGATGAAGGTCAGCTGCACCTGTGCGCGCGTGCCCGTCATCCGCAGCCACAGCGTATCCGTCGTGCTGCGCACGAAGGAGAAGATCAGCGTCGAGCGTGCCAAGGAGCTCATCGCAAACGCCCCGGGCTGCAAGCTCGTCGACGACCTCAAGAACAAGGTCTACCCCATGCCGCTCGACACGTCCGATCAGGACATCGTCTATGTCGGCCGCATTCGTGAGGACCTGACCGACGAGCGCGGTCTGAACCTCTGGTGCTGCGGCGACCAGGTCCGCAAGGGCGCTGCCACCAACACCATCCAGATCGCGGAGCTGCTGCTCAAGTAAGGCTTTTTTAACCACAGATCGTTCCCCGTTTTCTGCCGCATAGCGGCGGAAAACGGGGAATTTTTTCGTTTCTGCACAGAAACGCCGATTTTGGCCCGCATTTTGCTATAAGCCGCTCATAAAGTGGTACAGGCACGTCATAAGCTGAACGTTAAGAGAGCTATTCTCTGATCCTTTGGCTGTTTTGTCAATGATCGGTGCACATTTCTTGTGTGTTTTCCCCATTTTTACCACAAACGGCAAGTTTCATTTGACTTTGCCCGCTGTGGGGACTATGCTGTAAGCAAGGATTGGAAACGTTACCGGTAAGGTTTCCGGAATCATCGCAGGGGGCGCGTCGGCATGACCATCAAGGATATTGCAAAGCTCGCAGACGTGAGCGTCAGCACCGTCTCCCGCGTGCTCAACGACCGTCCGGACGTGAGTGAGGATTCCCGCAGACGGGTCCGCGCCGTCATCGAGGCGCACCGGTATGTGCCGAACAACAGCGCGCGCGACCTCGTCAAGATCCGCTCCGACGCGGTCGGCCTTGTGGTGCGCGGTGTGCAGAACCCTTTCTACACCGACATCATCCACGCCATCGAACAGAAGCTCGACGCCTCGGGCTACACGATGGTCATGCGCCAGATCCCATCGGGCGACGACGAGATTCAGTGCGGTGCGGTGATGGAAAAGGAAAAGCGCCTGCGCGGCATTATCTTCCTCGGCGGTTATCTGGTGCACAGTGAGGAAAAGCTGGCACAGCTTCATGTGCCGTTTATCTTAAGTACCACGGGAATGCTGCCCAAGGGCTTCAGCCGCAACACCTATTCCTCCGTAGCGGTGGATGATACCAAGGAAAGCTACAAGATGGTGGACTATCTGTGCAAGAACGGACATAAGGATATTGCAATCCTCTGTGCCCGCAAAACGGATGCTTCCATCGGTAAGCTGCGTCTGGAGGGCTATAAAAAGGCGTTGAAGGATAACGGAATAGAAGTAAGAGAAGAACTGATCCTGCCTATGAGGAGTGATTTGGAAGATTACTCCCTGGAGAATGGCTATATGGTGACGAAGGAATTCCTCGAGAAGCAGATTCCGTGCACGGCGATCTTCGCAATCTCCGATATGCTGGCAATCGGTGCCGGGAAAGCCTTGTCTGATGCCGGATACAAGGTGCCGGAGGATATTTCTCTGGCAGGCTTTGATGGTGTGGAAATCGGGAAATATGTTATCCCGTCCTTGACGACTTTAAAGCAGCCGATAGACAGCATGGCGAGAGAGACGGCCCGGATCCTGTTCGACATCATTGGGAAAAAGGCGAAGCACCAGCACTGCGTGTTCGACGGAGAACTGGTGGTGCGGGATTCCACCATGCCGAGGGTGTAAGAAAGAGTCATACAGTCCCTGTGGGGACGAAGGGAATGCTGTATGGAAATACATGGTTTTAACAAGACAACTTTATTAGACTATCCGGAACATATTGCAGCCACTGTTTTTACAGGGGGCTGCAATTTTCGCTGTCCGTTTTGTCACAACGGGGAACTGGTGCTGGATCCCGGCTGCCAGCCGCTCATTCCGGAGGAAGAAGTACTCTCTTACCTGAAAAAAAGGCAGGGGATTCTCCAGGGGGTCTGCGTCACCGGAGGAGAGCCGACCCTGCAGCGGGACCTTCGGGCGTTCCTGCAAAAGATCAAGGAGCTGGAGTATCCCATTAAGCTGGATACCAACGGGTATATGCCGGGGGTATTGTGGGAATTGTTGCAGGAGCACCTGATTGATTATGTGGCGATGGATATTAAGGCTTCCAGGGATAATTATGCCCGGGCGGCGGGACTGCCGCATATAGATATCTCCCGCATCGAGGAGAGTATCGGCATCCTGAAAAGCAGTGGCATCCCCTATGAATTCCGCACTACCGTGGTAAAGGGAATTCATACCGTGGCGGAATTTGAGAAAATCGGTAAATGGATTGCGGGATGCCCTGCGTATTATCTTCAGAATTACGAAGAGAATGAAAACTGCCTGTACCGGATGATACAGACAGAGGAATGTGACGATGTGAAACCGGGCGGAGTAGATCTGTTCGGCGCATTTTCCAGAGAGGAACTGGAACAGATGGAGGAACTGGCCCGGAAATATGTGGGGAAAGTTATCCTGCGGGGCGTGGAATAGACGCTGTGCCTCCCAGCTACATAAGCTGTTGTATTTTTACAAACTCATCAAAGCGAGGTAAGGCCAGCGTGACTTTCCCGTATTCTTTGGAAATAATGACACCTTTTCTCTTTAAACGCTCACGATAGACAGAGAAAAGTTCAGATTTCATATCTAATCGCTCACGGAGAGCTTTTACCTGGGTCTCTCCGCTGAGAGACATTTCAGTTACGATTTTTTTATCCAGATCGGATAATTCCGACCATATTTTACTGTATACATATTCATCCAGATATTGGTCATATTCCGGCAAAATCTGTTCCAAAGTCTTTTTATCGCGATTTTCCCAGTAGAGATAACCAAGTACCTGAAAGGCAAAAGGATAGCCTTTGGTCAGTGAAGCCAGCTCTCCGGCAGCATCTATATCCAGAGAAAAGATATCCATATATTGTTTGCGGATAGCGGTATAATTGAGTGGCTCCAGGATTAATTTGGGTGCACGGTATAAAAAGGTCAGTACTTTATCATTTTGAAGATTATAAATATTTTCATATAATCCCGTCATCAGTAAAAAGATGGGATAGTCGTTTCGTAAAAAAATCTGAAAGGAGCTTGCAAAGATTCGGATATATTCGGAATTCGTCACTTCATCAACGCTGATCAGCAACCTTTTTTCACTTTTCTGGATATATTTCAACATGAGTTCCAGAGCGTTTTCGATATCCGTGACCGGAGCAGCGTTTTCAATGGATACTCCCAGACCAAAAGCAGAAAAGTCAAGTTTTGCATTAATGAACAGCGTGTGTAATTCGGGAATGCTGTAGATTTTTGCAGCAAGACTTTGCAGTAAATCTCTGGTAGGATTCAGTTCCACAACGATCCAGTCTTCTCTTTTTCGTAATTCCGAAGCAATATTTGTCATCATTACAGTCTTGCCAGAGCCACGGACACCGGTGATCATGTAGATCTGATTGGATGGAATCTCGGCACAAAAGCTTTCCAGAATTTGGTTTGTTTCCGTGAGACGGGAGATATATTGCAACGGTTTTTTCCCAAAAGATAACGTAAACGGATTGGTACTCATAATGAAAACCTCCTTTTCTTATATTAGTTTATATAACTTTTAAAATCTTATATAACTTTATATAAGTGTATATAACTTTGTAATTATTATATAAGTTTATATAACTTTTGGCAAGAGATATTGCGGCTATGTGAAATGAATGCAGAAGGAAAATGTAAACACTTACTATTCCTAAATAGACATTTTATGAGAAAATGTGCATATTTTATAAAAAATAAATGTTACGCAAAAATAATAGCTAAAATTTGCTCAAAAAATATATGAATAACTTCCAAAAATATTCAAAATACACAAAAACAGTTTACTAATGTGAAGCGATAGTGCTAATATATAGTTCATAGTGTTGTAAGCACTTACAAATGTAATCGTTTACAACAAAGCGCAAGAACAGAAAACAGTGCAAAAAATTACGGAGATTAGAGCGCTACCGTAAAAAAATGGGAGGATTGTATGAGTCGATGTAAGAGAAAAAGATTTCTGGCATTTATGTTGACCGTGGCTATGTTGCTGGGTGTCATGCCGGTGGATCTGCTGGGCGGTATTGCCAGTGTGAAGGCTGCGGAGACGGTCCATGAGGTGAACTTTACAAAGCTACCTGTAGAAGGAAAAAAAGATACGGATCCATTTACAAATGATATGATGGCAGACAGCTATTATGCACTTGTTGGAAGTGCAATGTGTAGATTAAACAGTGAAGCAACAAAAGTAAAAGCTGTTGAACTGTCAAATAAGGAAGGAAAATCTGCCATAAATTTTACGGTTAGTGGAACGGCAACCTTGGAAGTGAAATTTAGTAGTACTGGTGGTGGAAAAACCTCGAAACTGGCATTAAAAAAAGATGGAACACAGATAGCAGATTCTGTGAAGGAAGCTACAGGAACAACTGGTGAAACAGTAACTTACTCGAACCTTGCTACAGGTACTTACTCAATCATTAGTGCAGAAGGATTTACGGAGAGAAGCGTTCGAATCATAAGTATTAAGGTAACAGAGACATCGCAGGATGTTCCCGCAGGTGCAACCGTTTCTGGTAACATTGCAGTTGTAGATAACACGAACGGATTGGTGCAGGAAGGCCAAAAGGTTAGCCTGACCGCAGCAGAGAACAAAGATACAGTAGAGTTAGCTGTAGGAGTTGAAAATGAGGATATTACCTTGAGTGCCGGAACTAAGTACAACATCGTTGCTCCGAACGAGAATGTCCGCGCTGTTGCAGAAGACGGTAAGACCACCATTACCACCGGTACGGAAGCTTTTAGCACTACCATTACCTTAGGTAAGGCAAAAGTAGAAGCACTGGTAAAACTGGCAGAAGGTTCTGAACTGGAGAATGGTGCGACTTTAACATTGATCAATACAGCAGATGCTGGTGATACTGTTCAGCTGACACCTAATGGAACAGTACCCCTTAAGGTAGGTGCAACCTACGAGATTTCTACGAGTATGGCATTAGCTGATGCGAAAGTAAATGGTGAAAAAACGGTTACTGTTACAGAAGAAACTACAGAGCTGATCATTTCTATAGAATCCACACAGGTAGCGACAACGATCACTGTGAAAGATGCAGATGGTCTGCTGGGTGATGGAGCGGTGACATTGACCAATATGAAAGATACTGCCGACGTACATAGCTTTAAGAGTGGAGAAGCAGTATCTCTGACGATTGGAGAGGTATATAAAGTAAGCTGCGCAGTAAACAACGCAATTATTAAGATCAATAACAGTACAATATACAAAGCGTCAAGAGAAACTACAAATGCAAATGTGGTTATAAGTGCAAAAGATGCAGATTTGCATGAACTGGATCTGAGCGGTGGACTGTTAAAAGGACAGACTTATGAAGGCGGTATTTCTGTTCTGGCAGATATGCCTTATACATCGAATACGTTAGAGGCATGTGGTGTTTTATATGAGGGAACCGTACAGACCCCGAAAGAGAATCCTTCACCAAATAATGGAGCAATCCCTACTACCGGTGCTGCGGTGAAACTGGTTGCAGAAAAGGCGGGTAAGCTGAAGGTTACAGTATCCCTTGTAAGCAAAGTTTACTATTTCCTGGAAGAGACTGCAAACGGTCCCAAGGAAGTATTGAAATTTGATAATACAACAAATACACAAACTGGTGGAAAGGTTCTGATTCTTCCGGTAGAAGCAGGAAAAACTTATTATTTATATACACACGGATCCAAAATCAAGATGTATGGAATTACCGTAGATTACAGAACGTCTCTGGATTGGAACAAAATCGAGACTCCCGTACTTGGAACTCCTTCTGTAAAGGGAGGAACAATTTCTGTTCCATACACTGCACAGGTAGGTGGAATTTATGCAGAGACCTTGGATGTGACTATGTACGATGCAAATGGTAAGGCGGTAAATAAACAGTCTATAACTGCCGAAGGAGAATCCGGAGTAGCAGAATTTACACCGGCAGCATCCGGTACTTACAGCTTTAAAGCAGAGTTGATCCGTACCGGCGAAGCTTCTAAGGTAAGTAATACGACAACCAGCGTTAACTTTGTCCTTCCTATGGCAACTCCCGCAGGCTTAAACGCCGAGAACAAAGGCCATGGCAACGTGAAGCTGACCTGGCAGGCTGTTCCGGAAGCGGAGAACTACACAGTATATGTGGATGGCAAGGTATATGCAGAGGGTGTGACAAAGTTATTACAGAAAATTTCAGGACTGACCGTAGGACAGGAATATACTTTCGGAGTTGCGGCAGTCAGAGGAAATGATATTTCCAAACCGGCAGAGGTGAAATTAACGATAACAGAAGATGCAGTAAAGACCTGGAATTATTCCGCATTCGGTTCCAGCGTAGATACGATGTCAGAAGGCGGCAAGAACAATGGTTTCAGCGGAAGTTATGATACCCAGGATCTGAAAGTATGGAGTATGAACAGCAAGGGTAAGCTGGTACCGAACTCCACCGATGGTGTGGCATTCTACTATACCACCATTGATCCTGAGACAGAGAACTTTACGCTGTCCGCAGATGTAACCGTAGATAGTTGGAAGTTTACCAATGGTCAGGAAGGCTTCGGCCTGATGGCAGCAGACCGTGTGGGAGAGAACGGTTCCGGTAATTCTTTCTGGAACAACTCTTATATGGTAAGTGCGACCAAGGTGGAATATTTCTGGGATGCAGAGGCCGGTCAGGTATCTGATGCCGGAGATAAGTACACCATGAAGCTGGGTGTCGGATCTCAGGAGAAGATCGGTGTAACACCGGAGAATCTTGCGGCAGACACTGTAGTAGATGATTTCCAGACGGCCATGAGAACACTTGAGACCAGTGCCGTAGCAAGTGGGCAGGGTGCCGGAACTTATAATATGGTAGGCGGATATGAGGCAGCATTAAAGGATATCACAGATGTCAATCCACAGACAACCTTCCATATGACGATCCAGAGAAACAATACCGGATATTTCTTAAGTTATACCAATGCAGCTACCGGAGAGACCGTGACCAACAAATATTACCACGGTGACAACGGTGATGAACTGACCAGACTGGATGAAAACAATATTTATGTAGGTTTCTATGCTTCCAGAAGTGCTAAGGTAAGCTTCAGCAATATGAGCCTGACCACAGTGGCTCCGGAAAACGATGCACCTGCAGAAGCAAGACCGATTACTTATGTAACCCCGAATTTCAGCATTGAGTCTGCCAAGGTTGCCAACAATGCAAACTATGAGATGGTATACTACGGCAATGCCGATGGCGTTCTGAGTATTACGAACAGCAAGGGAGAGGCAGTGGTATCCGGACAGCATGTGGATGCCAAGACCAAGTTCCGTGTCAATACGGTTCTGGAGCAGGGCAGCAATACTTTTGCAGTGGAGTTCACACCGGATGCAGATTACAAGCCTGCAAAGTATTCTCTTTTAAGCAGTTATGATACTGTGAAATTTGATTTCAACGTAACCTATAATGTAAAAGACAGAAGTTATATTTATGTAAGTCCCGACGGCAGAAGCTATGGAAGCGGTGCAAAGGATGATCCTGTAGATATTTATACCGCAGTGAAGAGTGCTGCTCCCGGACGGACGATCCTGTTAAAGGGCGGAACTTATGCACTGGACAAGACAGTCATTGTAGAAAGAGGTGTTAACGGAACCGCAGATGCGAAGATTTACATGATCGCAGATCCGGAAGCTGCCACACGCCCGGTACTGGATTTCCAGGGAAGATGTGCAGGTATGATCCTGGCAGGCGATTATTGGTATTTCCAGGGATTTGATGTTACGAGATCCGCAAATGCGCAGAAGGGTATTCAGGTATCCGGAAGCTACAACACTGTGGACAACGTAATGACCTACAAAAAGGGTAATACCGGTCTTCAGATCAGCAGATATAAGAGCACAGATAACTGGGAAGACTGGCCGTCCCACAACCTGATCCTGAACTGTACTTCTTATCTGAATGCAGATGCGGGATATGAGGATGCGGATGGATTTGCGGCTAAACTGACGGTAGCAGACGGCAACGTATTTGACGGATGTATCGCAGCATACAATGCCGATGACGGTTGGGATCTGTTCGCCAAGGTAGAGACCGGAGCTATCGGTCAGGTGGTCATTCAGAACTGCGTGGCATTCAAGAACGGTTATGTACTGGATGAGAACGGACAGGAAGTAGATGCCGGTAACGGTAACGGCTTCAAGATGGGTGGTTCCAGCATCAGCGGACATCATATTTTGCGCAACAGTGTATCATTCGGCAATAAGGCAAAGGGTATTGATTCCAACAGCTGTCCGGATATTGAGGCATATTCTTCTACCAGTTATAACAATGAGTCCTTTAACGTGGCATTCTATACAAATGACGCAAAGAATACTGCATTTATAGCAAAAGGAATCCTGTCCTTTAAGGATAGCAGCAATGCAGCAGGGCAGACGGTTGCAGAACAGTTCAAACCGAAAGGAACTCAGGAGACCAGTGCCTACGAAAATGCAATGAACTATTATTGGAGAGGCGAAAACTCTACCAACAGTGAAGGAATAGCAGCTACAGCAGAATGGTTCCAGAACATGGATATGAACAGTGCAATCCACGGAGGCATTCGCAGAAATACGGACGGTACCATCAATATGAACGGTTTCCTGGCAGTGACTTCCGCAGTACCAGTAGGTGTTGGAGCCAGAATGACCGGAACCCCTTCTGCTGTATTTACGGTAGCGGCAGATGTGGTGAACAACGATGATGACAATGACGATGATGATGATGATGACAACAGCGGTTCCTCTGCAGCACCTGCAGTAGACTGGACGGATGTAAGCAACTCTGTACAGGATAAGGTGGCAGAGATGATGAAAAATCCTGCTATTGCAAGTGTCAACATGAACTTTGTATGCAGCGGTGAAGTCAAGGTGCCTCAGAATGTACTGAATACCATTAAAGGTACGAAGCTGACGGTGGCATTCCACAGCGGAAACGGTGTGGCACTGAGCATCAGTGGACAGGATCTGAAGAATAAAGATCTGTCAAAGATTCAGAATATTGATCTGACAGTAGACCAGACGAGCAACACAATCCCGGCAAATGTGGTATCCGCAAAGTCCGGAACCGTGAACAGACAGCTGGGTATCAGAGATACCGGCAGCTTCGGAGTGAATGTCAACATTCATGTAAATGTAGGCAAGGACAATTCCGGCAAGAGTGCAAACCTGTATCGCTATAATACAGAGAAGGGACGCCTGGAGTATTGCGGATCCTTTACCGTAACTTCCACCGGACAGTCCATGTTCGCATTGAAGCGCGGCGGCAATTATCTGGTAACTGTTACTGACCGCAGACCTTCCGAGAGCATCTGGTATACAGAGGGCGGTTATACGGTAAAGAGTGGTGATACGCTTTCCAAGATCGCTAAGAGAAATCACATGACTCTGGCACAATTGCTTCGCAGAAATGTACAGATTACAAACCAGAATGTGATCAGAGTTGGTCAGAAACTGAATCTGGACTGATCGTAAAAACTGTAAGAGATAGAGAAAAAGGACAAGACGGGAAACTGAAAAACGAGAAAAACGGATGGCTTGGGAGGGCCATCCGTTTTTTGGTGTATACGATGAGTCAGCCTACTCGATTGGAAATATTTTATTGCACCTGATTGGGGTTCTTCTTTCCACTTTCGAAATCCAGAGCATTCTGCAAGGTAGTCTCTGCAATGGCTTCCAGTGCTTCTTTTGTGAAAAATCCCTGATGGGATGTGATCATGACATTGGGGAAGGACAAAAGCCTTGCGGTGGTAGAATGCTCCAGAATCTCATCGGAACGATCCTCGAAGACGTTTTTCGTCTCTTCTTCATAGACATCCAGACCGACCCCGGCGAACTTGTGCAGGCGGATGCCCTCGATAAGATCCTCGGTCTTGACCAGAGCACCCCGGGAAGTGTTTACCAGAATGACGCCATCCTTCATTTTCTTGATGGTGTCAAGCTGGATCAGGTGGTAGGTGGAATCCATCAGCGGGCAGTGAAGGGAGATCAGATCACTTTGCGCCAGTAATTCGTCTAAGGTCACATAGGTGACGAAATCTTTCAGATCCGGGTTCTCGTAGACATCGTAGGCGATGACTTTCATGCCAAAACCGTTACAGATCCGGCACATAGCTGCACCGATCCGGCCGGTTCCGATGATTCCGGCAATCTTACCATAGAAATTGAAGCCCATGAGTCCGGCGAGGCTGAAATCATTTTCCCGGACCTTGTTATAGGCTTTGTATAAGCGGCGGTTGCAGGCCAGAGCCAGAGCCATGGCATGCTCTGCGACAGCTTCCGGAGAATAACCGGGGACACGCATGACACATATGTCATATGCAGCTGCCTTTTCCAGATCCACGTTGTTGTATCCTGCGCAACGCAGCAGGACCAGACGGACACCTTTTTCGTGGAGAATTTTTAATGTGGCTTCGCTCACATTGGAGCTGACGAAAGCACAGACGGCATCGAAGCCGTCAGCCAGAGCAGCAGTACGGGGATCCAGATCCGACCGGATGTAATCAATCTGGATGCCGGGATATTTTTTCAGAGTTGCCTCGAAAGATTCTTTATCATAGCTTTTGGTATCATAAAATAATATTTTCATAACAGTCCTCCTCGGGTTGATTTTTATAGTATGTGTATCGTTATTTTTAATCATACCCAGATTTGGCTTTACTATAGCTCAAAATATGGGAATTGTCTATCATATTTAAAAAGTGAAATCGAGAAAAATTATAAAAATGATGCAGATATGATGCAATCGGCAGATATACTGGCATCAGGAGGCGAGGATTATGAAAAAAATATTTTTTGCAGCAGTATTTGCAGGAGCACTGTTAGGTTTTACATCCTGCGGAAACCGGGAGATGGTGACGGGTCCGGAGATGGAGACAGTTATAGACAGCATCAAGGAGACACAGAGCGGTCAGACGACGGAAGAGACGACGGCCGGGACTGAGGAGACTGCGGAAGTGTCCACACAGACGGAACCGACAGAAGGCCAGAGTGAAATACAGGGAAGTGAATGGGTGCAGTTTACCACAGAGGATCACGAGGGTAGCAGTGATCCCGAAGACAAGACCAGAAGTTATACCTATTACTATCCAACAGTTACAGTGACGATTCCGGGCAATGAGACGGTGCAGATGAAGATTCAGAAAGAGCTGGATGAATATGTAGACAGTTTTGTAGAAGGAATCGAGAACGGGGAGTTTGGTACACTTTATGAGGATATGCCGGTGTATGAGCAGAGCTATGAGGATCTTACTTTCCGTGTGATCCGCGCGGATGATAAGGTGATCAGCCTGTCGTGGGGGCTGGAAGGGTATGATCAGGGGGCTCATGGATGGTATACTTTGTACTATATGAACTATTATACGCAGACCGGAGAGAGAATTACTTTTGACAGTCTTGGGAGCGGATTCCGCGACAAAGCACTGGAACTGGTGACAGCAAAGGCAGCGGAAATGCAGGCAAAGGAGGACTGCTTCTTTAACGATTACGAGAAGAGTATCAAACTGGTGGTGTTGGATGGTACGGAAGATTTGAATGCTATCTATCAGGAAATTTATGGGCCGGACATTGCAGGTACGGATAATGGCCCCGCAGACCCTACATTCTACATTACAGAGGATGGCTTTGTATTTGAATCCGGCCAGTATGTATTACAGTCCTATGCAGTTGGAATTGTTGACTTTGAGATTCCGACAGCAGACTTCGGGGATGATCTCACAGCAGATATTTTTTAATGGAGTACAGGATGCTGGCGGGTATATTTGCAAAATATAGGACTTTACATGGGCGGGCACCGTGTATATAATAAGAACATCGGGAATGAGGTTCTCCCGGAAGCACAGGCTTCGAACCGCCGGAATTTGAACATACGAATTCGATTTGGCTGATGACTTCTGCAGAATATGCAGGGGACACCAGCCTTTTTTGTTGGAATTCAAAATGCCCTGCTGCGAGAAAACGGAGGAATTTTTATGCTTACATCACTGGGACTGATCTTTTTACTGGGATTACTCATGGCGGCGGTCTGCCAGAGGATTCACCTGCCCCGTATTATCGGGATGCTGCTTACGGGTATTATTCTGGGGCCTTATGTGTTGGATCTGCTGGATGTGTCAATCCTGAATATCTCATCGGAACTGCGGCAGATCGCGCTGATCATCATTTTATTGAAGGCCGGATTATCATTGGATCTGAAGGATCTGAAAAAAGTGGGCCGCTCCGCAGTCATGCTGGCTTGTGTTCCTGCCACTTGCGAACTGTTGGCTTTTGTGATATTTGCACCCATGATCCTTAACATCAGCAGAGTGGATGCAGCGGTCATGGGAGCAGTTCTGGCAGCAGTGTCACCTGCAGTTGTGGTGCCGCGGATGGTACATCTTATGGAAAGTGGCTATGGTACGGAGAAAAGCATTCCGCAGATGATTCTGGCTGGGGCATCCTGTGATGACATCTATGTCATAGTATTGTTTTCCACTTTTGTTGGAATGGCACAGGGTGGACAGGTCAATGCCCTGGATTTTGTGAATATCCCGGTATCGATCCTGACGGGTGTGTTGTTCGGTGCATTGGTGGGTTGGCTGCTGGGGCAGCTTTTTGAACTGTTGTACCGAAAGGGCAGTTATGTGCGCAACAGCATGAAAGTTATTATCATCATGGGTTTGTCCTTCTTGTTAATGGCTTTGGAAACCCTGTTAAAGGGGATCGTGGCGTTCTCCGGCCTGTTGGCGGTGGTGAGCATGGCCTGCGCGCTGAAAATACGGGCACCTAGGGAAGTTCCATTCGTTCTATAGCTCGCTAAATTACTCCAACCT
>ENA-OPDD01001633-OPDD01001633.1-human-gut-metagenome-genome-assembly--contig:-NODE-1633-length-14826-cov-5.591158_pt1 | contig 14826 bp, 13 predicted proteins | sample MGYA00241574_ERZ501499 | MGnify/ENA primary metagenome ERZ501499 (study PRJEB25962, sample SAMEA2042576) | human gut metagenome | biome: human gut; feature: human-associated habitat; material: faeces...
TGGACAACAAGCCCGGCAAGCTGGCGGAGGTCATTCAGGTCATCGGCCGGTTCGGTTATGACATGGAATCCATCAAGAGCCGTCCGCTGCCCCATGTTCAGTTTGAATATTATTTTTATGTTCAGCTTGTCTGCCCGGCCAATGCCGCAACGGACGATTGCGCCAAGCTGGTGCATGAGCTGGAAAACGTGTGCCGCACGGTGCGGATACTGGGTGTATTTGACCTGTAAATGACGGAAAAACACGGGAGGAATTGTTATGAAATTGACCATGCAGCTTGGCAGCCGCAGCTATGATATCATCCTGAAAAGCGGGTGCCTGGCCAACCTGTACCAGTTTGCCAATGTTGCCAACCGCAAGGTGTTTATCCTGACGGATTCCGGCGTACCGGAGCAGTATGCCCAGACCGTGCTGGCCCAGTGCCCCAATGGAATGGTGTACACTGTGCCCCAGGGCGAAGCCAGCAAAAGCCTGAAAGTGTATGGCCAGGTGCTGCAGGCCATGCTGGAGTTCAACATGACCCGCAAGGACCTGCTGGTGGCCGTCGGCGGCGGCGTTGTGGGGGATTTGGGCGGGTTCTGCGCGGCATCTTATATGCGCGGCATTGATTTTGTCAACTGCCCCACCACCACCCTTTCCCAGATCGATTCCTCCATTGGCGGCAAAACCGCCATTGACCTGGGCGAAACCAAAAACATTGTTGGCGCTTTCTGGCAGCCCAAGGTGGTGCTGGTGGATTTTGATGCCCTGGCAACGCTGCCCCGCCGCCACTTTGTCAACGGCCTGGCGGAGGCCATCAAGGCGGGTCTGATTGCTGACCCGGAGCTGTTTGCCCTGTTTGAGTGTGAACACCCCGAAGAAAACATTGAGCGCATCATCTACCGTTCCCTGCGCGTGAAGAAGAACGTGGTGGAAAACGATGAGCACGAGCAGGGCCAGCGCGCCTGCCTGAACTTTGGCCATACCATCGGCCATGGCATTGAGGCTGTCAAGGGGGTGCGCGGCCGCCGCACCAACGGCCTGTTCCATGGCGAGTGCGTGGCGCTTGGCATGCTGCCTATGATCGAGGATAAATCCCTTGTGCGCCGCACCCGCGCCATCTACCGCACTTTGGGCCTGCCCACCCGCACGGGTGTGGACAAAAATAAGGTGCTGAGCTATATGCAGCACGACAAAAAGAGCGCGGGCAGCACCATTACCGTCATCAAGGTGCCCGGCCTGGGCTGCTGGCGCGCCGATAAGATTCCCATGACCGAACTGCCCGCCCTGCTTGGCATCAAGGAAAACGAGGACTGAGCCGATGAAAAATACCTTTGGCAATGCATTGGGCCTGACCATTTTTGGCGAAAGCCACGGCGCCGCCGTCGGCGCTGTGCTGGACGGCCTGGCCGCGGGGTTGCCGGTGGATGAAGCGTACATCGCCGAGCGGATGGACCGCCGCCGCGCCCGCGGAGATGGGCTTTCCACCGCCCGCACCGAGCCGGATGTGGTGGAGTTTTTGAGCGGTGTGGTCAACGGCCATACCACCGGCACCCCCATCACCATGATGATCCGCAACACCAACACCCGCAGCGGAGATTATGCAAAAACGGCGGATCTGCTGCGCCCCGGCCACGCGGATTACACGGCATATGCCAAATATGAAGGCTGGCAGGATGCCCGCGGCGGCGGCCACTTTTCCGGCCGCATCACCGCAGCCAGCGTGGCTGCGGGTTCGATCTGTGAGCACATTCTGGCACAGCGCGGTATTAAGGTGTATACCCACATTGCCCGCTGTGCCGGGGTGGAGGATGCTCCGCTTTCCAGCTCTGCCGGTTTGATTATGGCGGAACCACAGCCGGGCCATTTTGCCCTGTTGGACCCCGAAAAAGAAGCCCCCATGCAGGCAGCCATCCGCGCAGCCGGGGCCGAGGGCGACAGCGTGGGCGGTATTCTGGAAACTGTCATCACCGGGGTGCCCGCGGGCATCGGCGAACCGTTCTTTGACAGTGTGGAAAGTGAGATCGCCCACCTGGCGTTTGCCATCCCCGCTGTCAAAGGCATTGAGTTTGGCGCGGGCTTTGCCTTTGCGGACCTGCGCGGCTCCCAGGCAAACGACCCGTTTACCATGCGGGACGGCAAAGTGGTAACGGCCACCAACAAAAACGGCGGCATCAACGGCGGCATTGCCAACGGCATGCCCATTGTGTTCCGCACGGCGGTAAAGCCCACCCCCAGCATTTATAAAGAACAGGATACCGTGGATTATATCGCCAAGGCAGATGCAAAACTGCAGATCAAGGGCCGGCACGACCCCTGCATTGTGCCCCGTGCTGCTGTGGTGCAGAACACCCTGGCAGCATTTGCCGTGCTGGACCTGCTGACCGTGCGTTACGGTACGCTGGGGCAAAAGTAATACAGCTGAAGCAAACAGAAAGGAAGCGCAATATGGAATACGGTCTGATCGGAGCCAAACTGGGCCACAGCTATTCCAAAATCATCCATGAGGCCGTGTGCGGCTATTCCTATGAGCTGCATCCGCTGCCCACGGAGAAAGAAGCCCATGCCTTTATGCAGGCAAAGGCGTTCAAAGCCATCAATGTTACCATCCCGTACAAAAAGCTGGTCATCCCATATTGCGATGAGGTGGAACCACGTGCGGCGGCCATCGGCGCAGTGAACACCGTGGTCAACCGGGATGGCAAGCTGTATGGCTATAATACGGATTATACCGGCTTTGCCTACCTGGCCCGCTGCCACGGCGTGAAGTTTGCCGGGGCTGTGGTGCTGGTGCTGGGCACCGGCGGCACCCACAACACCGTCACGGCTGTCTGCCAGGACGCCGGAGCCAAACAGGTGCTGACCGCCAGCCGCACCGGCAAGGACGGTGCCCTGACCTATGAGAAAGCCCAGCAGCACCCGGAAATCAATATCATTATCAACACCACCCCGGCGGGCATGTACCCCAACAACGGCAGCTGCCTGCTGGACCTGCATGCCTTCCCCAAGCTGGAAGCCGTGCTGGACTGCGTTTATAACCCGTTCCGCACCGAACTTTTGCTCCGTGCGGAGGAACTTGGCGTGCCCGCCTACTGTGGGTTCGAGATGCTGGTGGCGCAGGCAGTGTACGCGGCGGAGCACTTTACCGGCCAAAAGCTGCCGGAAGCTGTGATCGCTGACACCCACCGCAAGCTCAAGCGAGATCTTTCCAACGTGGCCATCATCGGAATGCCGGGCTGCGGCAAGTCCACCATCGGGCGTGCCCTGGCCAAAACGTTGGGCAAAACCTATGTGGATCTGGATGAAGTGATCGAGAAAAACACCGGAATGCCCATCCCGGATATCTTTGCGCGTGAAGGCGAGGCATCGTTCCGCAAGTACGAATCTCAGGCTGTGGCGGAGATCAGCAAGCAGACACGGCAGGTCATCGCCTGCGGCGGCGGGGTGATCAAAACACCGGGCAACGCCCGCGCCCTGCGCCAGAACGGCCCTGTGCTGTGGGTGCAGCGCCCGGTCGAACGGCTGGCAACCGGCGGGCGGCCGCTTTCCACCGGGCTGGACGCCCTGCGCAAGATGGAAGCCGAGCGGATGCCGCTTTACCGCGCAGCGTCCGATGCCGCGGTGGATAACACCGGCCGCCTGGAAAACACAGTAGAAACCGCCGTGCAGGCGTTTGAAACAACATTTGATGCCTGAACGGCACGAAAGAGGGGAACACCGTGGAAGCAACCGTTGCAGCCATTGAACCGGGCCGCCTGGCCGGAACCGCTGCCGTGCCGCCCAGCAAAAGCGCGGCACACCGCGCTGTGGTGTGCGCGGCCCTGGCCGCCGGTACCAGCCACATTGGCAATGTGGAATTTTCGCAGGATATTCTGGCCACGTTGGGGGCTGCCCAGCAGCTGGGGGCCAAGGTGGAGCGGGGCGAGCATGAGCTGACCATTACCGGCCGCGGCAATGCGGACGGTTTTGCCACCATTACCCGCCCGGTGTTCTGCAACGAAAGCGGCAGCACACTGCGGTTTATCCTGCCGCTGTTCAGCCTGACGGCCCAAAAAGTGCGCTTTACCGGCGCAGGCCGCCTGATGCAGCGCCCGCAGGAAATTTATGCCCAGCTGTTTGAGCGCCAGGGGCTGCGTTTTGAACAGAACGAACAGGGCATTACGATTTTTGGCCGCCTGTGCCCCGGTACCTTTACGCTGCCGGGCAATGTGTCCAGCCAGTTCATCAGCGGGCTGCTGTTTGCCACCCCGTTGATGGAAGCCCCCAGCACCATTGAGGTGCGCGCTCCCTTTGAAAGCCGCAGCTATGTGGACCTGACCACAGACGCGATGCAGAAATTTGGCGTTAAAGTTTCGGTCCGCGCCCGCAAGGATGGCTCCGCCACCTACAAAGTGGCAGCGCCGCAGCATTATGCGGCAGCAGACATAGATGTTGAAGGCGATTACAGCCAGGCGGCGTTTTTGGCCGTGCTGGGCAGCACTGTGGGCGGCATTACGATAACAGGTCTGCCCTCCGGTTCCCACCAGGGAGACAGGGTGATCCTGGATATCTTAAAGCAGTGCGGTGCAAAGTTTGAGCGCAGCGGCAGCCATGTGACCTTCCATCGCAGCCTGCTGAAGGCGGTGGAGATCGACCTGGCCGATTGCCCAGACCTTGGCCCGGTGCTCATCGCACTGGGGTGCTTCTGCAGCGGCACCACCATCATCCGCAACGCCGGGCGGCTGCGCATTAAAGAGTGTGACCGCATTGCCGCTATGCAGGAAGAGCTTGCCAAGATGGGCGGCACGGTAAAAGCGGACGGCGATACCCTGACAATTGAGGGCTGCGCCCTGCACAAGCCCACGGCGCCGCTGAACGGCCATAACGACCACCGCATTGTAATGGCAATGGCCGTTGCTGCCCTGGCCGCAGGCCAGCCGGCGGTCATCGAGGGGGCCAATGCGGTCAACAAAAGCTGGCCGGATTTCTTTGAGGTCATCAAGGGCCTGGGGGCCCATGTAACAAATCAGGGGTGAAAGCAAAATGGACGGGATGGATAAAAGCAAAACGTTTTTAATTGTGGGCCTGGGCCTGCTGGGCGGCAAATATGCCCAGGTGCTCAGCCAGAAAGGCTACCGCGTGACCGGCATTACCCACAGCCAGAGCACGCTGGATTATGCACTGGAACACGCCTATATCTGCGAGGGCCGCAACGAAAACTTTGACGACCTGGTGCAGAATGCGGATTACATCATCTTTGGCCTGTACCCCACTGTGCTGTTGGAATGGGTCAGGCGGTACGGCCACCTGGTCCGCCCCGGCACGCTGGTAACCGATGTTTCCGGCGTAAAGCGCGGCGTGGTGGAGCCGGTGCAGCAGATGCTGCCGGAGGGCGTGGAGTTCATTGCCAGCCACCCCATGGCCGGCCGTGAGACCAGCGGCGTGGCCCACAGTGCCGAGGTAAACTTTGCCCCGGCAAACTTTATCATTACCCCCACCGAAAAAAACACCCCGGAAGCCATTGAATGGTGCCGTACCCTGGCCCGCACACTGGGGTTTGCCCGCATTAGCGTGCTCAGCCCGGCAGAGCATGACCACATGATCGGCTATGTCAGCCAGCTGTGCCATGCCATTGCCGTTAGCCTGATGTGCGCCAGCGATAACACCGAGCTTGCCAAGTATACCGGGGACTCTTTCCGCGACCTGACCCGCATTGCGCGCATCAACGATAAAATGTGGGCGGAGCTGTTCTTGTGGAACAAGGATAACCTGATTAGTGAGATCGATATGTTCAGTGATGCACTTGCCACCATGCGCCAGAAACTGGTGGATGACGACCGCGAAGGGCTGGAAAAAATGTTCCGCCTTTCCACCGAGCGCCGCAAGGCATTTGATAAAAAATAACCGGGAAGCCGGTCTGTTTTGCCGGAAGGGAGGCGGCCTTTATGCCCCGCAAAGAAGGACAGAAATTAAAGCTGCTTACGTTGTTGGAAATTTTTGTGCGGGAAACCGACGAAAAGCACCCCATCAGTGTGCCGCGCATGGTAGAACTGCTGAAAGAGCGCGGCATTGTGGCAGAGCGCAAAAGCGTGTATGACGATATCCAGACCCTGAACGAAATGCCGGATACCCCCTTTGAGATCGTGCAGCAGCGCGGCCGCGGGGGCGGGTATTATATGGTGGATACCCCGTTTGAACTGGCGGAGCTGAAACTGCTGGTGGACGCTGTGTATGCCAGCAAGTTCATCACCGCGCGCAAAAGCAAGGTGCTGATCGAAAAGCTGGGACGGTTCACCTCCCGCTACCGCCAGGAGGAGCTGGACCGCAAGGTGCTGGTTTCCGGCCGGGTGAAAAGCCAGGAGGAAAAGATCCTTTACAGCGTGGATACCCTGCACAGCGCCATCACCGCGGGCAACCAGGTGCGGTTCAAATACTGTGACTGGGACCTGCAAAAGCAGATGGTGCCCCGTCATGAAGGCCAGCTGTACACCGTCAGCCCCTGGGTGATGGTGTGGGAAAACGGAAACTATTATATGATCGCCTATACCGAAGGCCGTCTGAAGCACTACCGCGTGGATAAAATGCGCAAGGTGGAGCTGCTGCCGGATACCGAACGTGAAGGTGCTGAGGAATACGCCGAATTTGACGTAAACCAGTATATGCAGCAGATGTTTGATATGTTCAACGGCCCGGTGCGCAAAGTGACCATGCGGTGCGAAAACCGCCTGGCCGGGGCGATGATCGACCGGTTTGGCACGGGGGTTACCCTGGTGCGCAACCCGGATGGCGACCACTTTAATGTGGTGGTAAATGTGCAGGTCAGCCCCCGGTTTTACGGCTGGGTGGCCGGCTTTGGCACAGGGATCGAAATTCTGGACCCACCCAGCGTGCGTGCAGAAATGAAGAAAAAGCTGGATGAGCTGGAGGGCCTTTACCGCTGATGCAGACAGCAAAACAAAAACTCAAACGCGCAGCACCGTGGCTGTTTTTGCTGCTGGTGCTGGCCGGGCTTGCCGCAGTGCGCGGTCTTGCCGCCAATTATGAGATCGGGTACGAGATCATGAACGGCGACTTCCAGAATTATAACCCGGTGCGCCACCTGCTGGCCGGGCAGGTACCTTATCGTGATTTTACTGTCTACCTTGGTGCGGGCGAGCTGTACAGCGTGGGCGGTTTGCTGCTGGTGCTGGGCAACAGCTTTGGCCGCAGCATGTTTGCCACAAACTTTTGCACCTGGTTCTATTTTGAGCTGCTGGTGCTGGCGGTCTGCCTGGTGGTCATCGGCACTGCCCGTGCGGCCCGCGCGGCAGCGCTGGCGCTGTGCAGCGTGTTTTTTGCCTATGTGCAGGGGGCAAACCTGCCGTTTGCCGGTCAGGTGAACACCCTGCTGAGCTATGCCGCCGCCAACGGCAACAGCGCCCGCATGATGCGCTCCGCCGCTTTAACACTGGCGGTACTGGTCATCCTGCTGGGACTGCATTTCTGGCAGCAGGATACAAGCAGGCGACTGTTGGCCCCGGCGGTGCTGGTGCCCTTTGCTGCAGGCTTTTTTGTGCCTTGGAGCAATGATATGGGCGGCGCTGCCTATATTTCCATTGCGCTGGGGTATGGGCTGTATCTCATCCGGCTGTATCGCAGTTCCATCGGTAAAATTGTGGTGCAGACACTGCGCTACATCGTTACCAGTGTGGTGGGGCTTGGCGTTTCGGTGCTGCTCATCAGCTGGGGGCACCCGCTGGCCTGGCTGCGCCAGACCCGCGGAACCAGCGCTTACCAGACTTGGTATTACGGCAATACCCTCAGCGACCGGGTGTGCAGCGTGGCAGACCTGCACTGGCCGGGCGCGGCAGTGTTCTGCCTTGCGGCGGCACTGGCGTTTGCCATCGGTATTTTTGTCTGCCGCAGCAAACGCTCTGCTGTGTTGGCGGCCGGGGGCTTTGCCCTGACACTGGGCATGGTGCTGTGGAACCTGCTGTACGGCATGGTCAGTGCCTCCAACAATGGGCCCACGGGCGGCGCGGCGGCACTGGCTCCCTATGTGCCGGAAAAGGCGCTGAAGCTGTATAAACAGGCGGAATATGACGGAAAGTATACGGATTTTGCAGTCATGGGGCACTGCGAGCTGGCGCTGCTGCGGGCAGCCTGCGCAGGGCAAGCCCCCTTTGCCGCAGTGCGCGGGGTATCCGAGGGGTTGGAGCACCGGCTGGAAAATGCTGTGCGGGAGACCGCAAGTCTGCCCGCCCTGCTGGATGCCCTGACCACCGTGCGCTACCCCCGGGCGCGGATGCGGCGGCTGGCAATGGATGCGGCGCTGGGCTACACCGCCCAGACCCCGGCACTGCCACCCTACCTGCACCTGCTGGGCGCTCGCAAGGAGGCGCTGCCCCTGCCCGGGGAAACGGCGCTGCCGCTGTCCCACTCGCTGGCGCGGCTGACACGGGAAAACGAGACCTGCGCCCAAATGGCTGCCGCCCAGAGCAGAGCCAGCGACCTTGGTGCACTGTGCCGGGTTAAACCGGAGCCGATGGGCGGGATATATCGTCAAAAAATTATCTTTTTGACGAATTGACAAAAAATAACGCCAAAAATTTTATATTGTGCCCTCTTGTATCCGGCGCAGTTCGGGTGTATGATTAAAGCAATGCAATGTTGGATACAACGAGTCTGTAAAAAACGACTGTTCCCGCAGGGGAAACACAAGGAGGAACCCATGGCACTTCATGTTCTGGACGAAGCCAACCGCTGCCTCGGCTGCAAAAAGCCGATGTGTCAGGAGGGCTGCCCCATCCACACCAATATCCCGGAGGTCATCCGTCTGCTCAAGGCAAACCAGATGGACGATGCGGGCCGGATGCTGTTTGAAAACAACCCTCTGACCACCGTGTGCAGTCTGGTGTGCAACCACGAAAAGCAGTGCGAGGGCCACTGCATCCGCAACCGGATGCCCAGCCACGACCCGGTGCACTTTTCCATCATCGAGGACTATATCTCCACCACCTACGCCAACAAAATGACCGCAGGCCCTGCCCCGAAAAACGGCATGAAGGCCGCTGTGGTGGGCTCCGGCCCGGCAGGCCTGACCATCGCAGTGCTGCTGGCACGCTGGGGCTACGATGTGACCATCTTTGACGCCCGGGATAAGATCGGCGGCGTGATGCGTTACGGCATCCCCAACTACCGCCTGCCGGACAGTGTGCTGGACGATTTCCAGTACCGTCATCTGGAACTGAAGGGCATCAAGGTGCGCCCCAATACCACCATCGGCAAGACCATCACCATCGACGATCTGTTCCGCGACGGCTACAAGAGCGTGTTCATCGGCGCCGGTCTGTGGAAGGCCAACGCCATGCACATCAAGGGCGAGAGCCTTGGCAACGTGGCTTTCGGCATCGACTATCTGGCAAACTCCAAGGCTTTCCGTCTGGGCGATGATGTGGCCGTCATCGGCGTGGGCAACTCTGCCATGGACTGCGCCCGCACCGCCATCCGCAACGGCGCCCGTCATGTGACCTGCTACGCCCGCCGCGACGAGAGCTGCATCAGCGCCTCCGAATATGAGGTGAGCTATGCCAAGCTGGAAGGCGTGGGCTTCCGCTTCTGCAAGGCTCCTGTGGAGATCCGGGAAAACGGCCTCATCTGCCGTGACACCGTCAAGGGCGAGGACGGCAAGTTTACCCAGGTGGAGGGCAGCGAGATCTTCTACCCCCACACCGGCGTTATCGTGTCAGTGAGCCAGGGCTCCGAGAGCAACCTTGTCAAGACCACCACCGGCATCGAGACCAACCAGAAGGGCCTGCTCACCGTCAGTGAGGACGGCAGCACCACCCGCGAGGGCGTGTTTGCCGGCGGCGACGCCGTGATGGGTGCCCGCACTGTGGTCGAGGCTGTGGCCGTGGCCAAGAAGGTGGCCGAATCCATGGACGCCTACATGAAGAGCCTGCCGGTCGATGATGCTGCCGACCCCTATGCAGACATCCCGGTGTTCCAGACCCCCACCTCCGACGTGCTGGCCAAGCAGGAATTGTAAATTATCTGTATCTTTGCCGCCCCGTCGGTTGACGGGGCGGCAGTTGCTTTGTATACTTTTTATATACGTTGCACAAAAATGTACAGAACGGAAAGGCGGTGGACGCGATTTTAAAAGCATCTCTCCCCAAACTGCGGGAAAAACTGCTGGAAGCCCTGCAGGCCGTGCTGCCCATTGTGGCCATTGTGCTGGTGCTGTGCTTTACCATTGCGCCGGTGTCGCCCAGCATCCTGCTGTGCTTTCTGCTGGGTGCGGTGCTCATCGTGGTGGGCATCATGTTCTTTACACTGGGCGCAGAAATGAGCATGACCCCCATGGGCGAGCGTGTGGGTGCTGTGCTCACCCGGAGCCGCAAACTGCCGGTGATTCTGGGCGTCGGCTTTCTGCTGGGGTTCCTCATCACCATTTCGGAGCCGGACTTGCAGGTGCTGGCCGATCAGGTGCCCTCCATCCCCAACCAGACCCTGATCTTCTCGGTGGCGGCGGGCGTGGGCCTGTTCCTCACCGTCGCGTTCCTGCGCATGCTGCTGGGCGTGGCGCTGCCGCCGCTGCTGGTGGCATTTTACGGCCTTGTGTTCGTGCTGGCTGCCTTTGTGCCCCGGGAGTTTCTGGCCGTGGCCTTTGACTCCGGCGGTGTGACCACCGGCCCCATGACGGTACCTTTTATCATGGCGCTGGGCGTGGGCGTGTCGGCGATCCGCGGCGACCGCCATGCGGCGGACGACAGCTTTGGTCTGGTGGCACTGTGCTCGGTGGGCCCCATTCTGGCGGTGCTGATCCTCGGCATCGCATTTCGCGCGTCCGACAGCACCTACATCCCGCCGGTGCTGCCGGAGGTGAGCGATTCGGTGGAGCTGTGGCAGCTGTTCCATGAGGGGCTGCCGGAGTACATCAAGGAAATTGCTTCCTCGCTGCTGCCCATCGTGGTCATGTTCGGGGTGTTCCAGGCCGTGGCCCTGCGGCTGGACAAACGCACGCTGGGCCGCATTGCGGTGGGTCTTGCCTATACCTATGTGGGGCTGGTGCTGTTCCTCACCGGTGCGAACGTCGGCTTTATGCCTGCCGGTAATTACCTGGGCCAGGTGCTGGCAGGCTGTGGGATGCCCTGGGTGATCATCCCCATCGGCATGCTCATCGGCTACTTTATCGTCAAGGCAGAACCGGCGGTGTATGTGCTGAACAAACAGGTGGAAGAGGTGACCGATGGTGCCATCTCGGCCCAGGCCATGGGCATGGCGCTCTCGGCGGGTGTGTCCATTTCGGTGGGGCTGGCCATGGTGCGGGTGCTCACCGGCATTTCCATCCTGTGGTTCCTCATCCCGGGCTATGCGGTGGCCATCGGTATCTCCTTTGTGGTGCCCAAGCTGTTCACCGCCATTGCCTTTGACGCCGGCGGCGTGGCCTCTGGTCCCATGACGGCCACCTTCCTGCTGCCGCTGGCACAGGGAGCCTGCGTGGCCGTGGGCGGCAACATCGTTACGGACGCCTTTGGCGTGGTGGCCATGGTGGCCATGACGCCGCTCATCACGGTGCAGCTGATGGGCCTTGCCGCTCAGCTCAAAACCGGACGGCGCAGGGCTGCCCGTGCCGCCGAACCCGCGCTGGCCGGGGTGGCAGCCTATGCCGACTGGCCGGATGACGACATCATTGAACTGTAAGGAGGGTAAGCGCTGTGAGTTCGCTGTTTCTGATGAGTACCATCACCGACCGCCGCACTGCCGACGCCTTTCTGCAGTTGTATGAGGCCCACGGTGTGAACGTGACCCTGCGCACGGTGGGCACCGGCACGGCGGTGCAGGAGACCCTTTCCACCCTGGGGCTGGAAAAGACCGAAAAAGCTGTGCTGCTGGCGGTGGTCACAGCCCAGACCTGGCAGGAGGTGCAGCGGGACCTGCGCCGCAAAATGCACATCGACGTGCCGGGCACCGGCATTGCATTCACCGTGCCGCTGAGCAGCATCGGCGGAAAACGGGCCCTTGGGTTCCTCACGGAGCACCAGACCCTGACCTGGAAGGAGGAGAGTACCTTGAAGGATACCCGCTATGAACTGCTGCTGGTGATCGCAAACCAGGGCTACACCGGTTCCATCATGGACGCGGCCCGCGCAGCCGGTGCCGGCGGCGGCACCGTGATCCACGCAAAGGGCACCGGCATGGAAGGGGCAGCTCCCTTTCTGGGCATGGAACTGGTGAACGAGAAGGAGCTGGTGCTCATCGTGAGCCGCACCGCGCAGAAGAACCGGATCATGAAAGCCATCATGGACGGGGCCGACCGCAGGGCGGGGGCCATCGTGTTCTCGCTGCCGGTCACCGACACCGCCGGTCTGCGCCTGCTGGAAGAGGAAGAACCGGCTACAAAATAATCAAAAAAGGATGAATATTCTCCACGTTTGTCGGCAAAAGCTTGATAAACGTGGAGTTTTTCGTTATGATAGAAGAAAGTGATTCAAGAACAGAGGTGTAAAGATGATTCAACTTTCATATAAGCAGCAGATCGCCTTCAACTCGCTGTCCATCATTGCGGGCAACGCACTGTACGCGCTGACGGTCGTGCTGTTTCTGGTGCCGTCCGGGCTGATCACCGGCGGCGCCACCGGCATCGCACTGGGGGTCAACCGTGTGCTGGGCCTGCCGGTGTCCGGGGTGCTGTTTGCCATCAACATCAGCATGCTGGTGCTGGGCTGGGTGGTGCTGGGCAGCCGTTTTGCCCTTACCACCATTGCCAGCACCATCCTCAGCCCGCTGTTTCTGGCCCTGTGGGAGCGGGTGTTTGCAGATTTTGTGCTCACCGATGATCTGGTGCTCAACACCATCTTTGCCGGTCTGGGCGTGGGCATCTCGCTGGGCATCACCATCCGTGCCGGTGCTTCCACCGGCGGCATGGACATCCCTCCGCTGGTGCTCAACAAGTGGTTCCACCTGCCGGTGTCGGCGACCATGATGGTGTTCGACCTGATCATTCTGGCGGTGCAGGCGGCGTTCAGCCCGCTGCAGCAGTGCCTGTACGGCATCGTGATGGTCATCGTGTACACCGTTGTGCTGGACAAAGTGCTCATTTTCGGTTCCACCCGTACCGAGGTCAAGATCATCAGTCAGCATGCGGACGAGATCCGGGAAGCCATTTTCTCCCAGCTGGACCGCGGCGTGACCATCCTGCACGGTGAGGGCGGCTATAGCCGGAACAGCGAACAGGTGCTGCTGAGTGTTGTCAGCAACCGGCAGCTGCCCAAGCTGGAAAAGATCGCCCACCTGATCGACCCCACCTGCTTCATGATCGTGAGCCATGTGACCGAAGTAAGCGGCCGCGGCTTCTCGCTGGAAAAGGATTACAAGGAAGAGGACTGATTTTGCCCGCAGATACTTGCAAAATACAGGCCAGTTGGGGTATAGTATAGAAGAACGGTAGGTTTTGCCGTACATTACCCGATCAAGAAAGGAAATCCATCATGTTTGATATTTTCAATATGCTCAAAAAAGAAGAGAACGCTGCCCCCAAGCAGGTCACTCGTGACACCATCATCGGCGACATTCTGGACATGGACCAGAGCACCGCTCCCTACTTCATGGAGATCGGCATGCACTGCCTGGGCTGCCCTGCATCCCGCGGCGAGAGCATCGAAGAGGCCTGCGCGGTGCACGGCGTGGACTGCGACGAGCTGCTGGAGAAGCTGAACACCCACCTGGCAGCCAAGAAGGCCTGAGTGCTGCCCACACTGGATGCGCGTCTGACGGCGGCGGCAGAACTGGTGCGCCCCGGGCAGCCGGTGGCAGACATCGGCTGCGACCACGGCAAGCTGACGGCGGTGCTGGCTGCTTCGGGCCGGTACCCCAAGGTCATCGGGGCCGACCTGCGCCCCGGCCCGCTGTCCAAAGCCCGGCAGACGCTGGAACATGCCAATTGTCAAGACCGCGCTGAGCTGAGGCTCGGCGACGGTCTTTCTGTGTTGTCGGCCGGTGAGGTGGGCAGCATCGTGCTGGCGGGCGTCTCAGCCCAGACCACCTGGGAGATCCTGGAAAAGGCCCCGTGGGTGTTCACGGTGGGTGGGCCGCGGATCATCATGATCCCGGCTACCCGTCACAGCGAGCTGCGCCGCTGGCTGTGGACCCATGGCTTTGCTTTTGTGGCCGACCGCCCCGTGCAGGCGGCAGGCCGCTGGTATGCCGTGATGGCAGCCGAGTACACCGGGGAGCGGCACGAGCCGACCTTTTCCGAGTGTCTGCTGGGCGGCACCGGCAGCTGGCCGGAGGGCGCGGGCTATGCGGCCTGGCAGAAGGCCAAGCTCCCCCGCATGCGCCTCGGCGTGCCGGACGGCACCCCGCTGGCAGACGAGATCGACCGACTTTTGAAAGAGGAGACCGGACTATGACGACCGTACAGCAGCTTTATGAAGCCATGCAGGCCCTGGCACCACTGGAACTGGCAGAAAGCTGGGACAACCCCGGCCTGCTGGTGGACTGCGGCGGGGAAGTGACCCGGGTGCTGGTCACGCTGGACATCACCCCGGAGGTGGTGACAGAGGCCGCCGCGAAGCACTGCGAAGCCATCGTGGCGCACCACCCGGTCATCTTTGACCCACTCAAAAAGCTGGGGCCGCAGGATGTGCCGTTCCAGCTGGTGCGGGCGGGCATCTCGGCCATCTGCATGCATACCAATCTGGATGCGGCTGCCGGCGGCGTCAACGAGGTGCTGGCCGGTATCTTTGGCATGCAGGACCCGGAGCCCTTTGCCGGGGGCTGCGGCCGGGTGGGCAGCATTGAACCCATCACGGTGCCGCAGCTGGCCTGCAAGGCACAGCAGGAGCTGGCCGCCCGCTGCAATGCACCGGACGTCGGCCCGGCGGT
>ENA-OPDD01001648-OPDD01001648.1-human-gut-metagenome-genome-assembly--contig:-NODE-1648-length-14743-cov-2.716844_pt1 | contig 14743 bp, 8 predicted proteins | sample MGYA00241574_ERZ501499 | MGnify/ENA primary metagenome ERZ501499 (study PRJEB25962, sample SAMEA2042576) | human gut metagenome | biome: human gut; feature: human-associated habitat; material: faeces...
ACAAATATAAAAAAATTGTACATTATTATGAAAATTAAACAATTTTTATTAATTAATTTGTTACTAGATAATTTTTTGACATAAAGAACATATTAAGTAACATTAAATTAAAACAAATATTAAGTATATAGTAATAAATAGCCAAAAGTAGAATAATGTTTATTTTAAACAAATTAAGTCTTTTAAAATTTGTACAGCATTGGTTGCAGCACCTTTTCTAATGTTATCTGCTACTACCCATAAATTTAAACCATTTTTTATGCTGTTGTCACGTCTAATTCTTCCAACGAAAACATCGTTATAGCCAGAAACATTAATAGGCATAGGATAATGAGGAGTATTTAATACTTTTACACCAATAGAGGTACTTAAAATATCTATAACATCTCTTAAATAAAATGTATTTTCAAACTCAATATTTATACTTTCTCCGTGACAATTATTAACAGGAACTCTTACAGCTGTGGCAGTTATATTTAAATCTGGCTTATTTAGAATCTTTCTTGTTTCATTAATCATTTTCATTTCTTCTTTTGTATATCCTAATGCATTAAACAGGGAACGATGTGGTGCCTGCTGCATTCCTTTTTTTACGTGGTCACTATTCATAATTAACCTCCAATGATTCACTTAGAAATGAAATCTTCATTTTCTAAAATATAAATTATTTATCCAATGTAGATACTTCTTCCATTGAATATGCCCTTATCCGATACAATTCTAAATAACTTTCAACTACATCTAGATACGTTCTGCGATAAGAGTTCCCATCTCTTTACATCCAACCTTTGTCATTCCTTCAGACATGATGTCTACAGTACGGTATCCATCTTTTAATACCTGTTTTACTGCATTGTCTACAGCATCTGCTGCCTCATCCATATTGAAAGAATAACGAAGAAGCATAGATGCAGAAAGGATGGTTGCGATTGGATTGGCGATATCCTGTCCTGCGATATCTGGTGCAGAACCGTGGCTTGGCTCATATAAACCGAAGCTTCCTTCTTTTAAACTTGCAGAAGATAACATTCCGATAGAACCAGTTACCATACTTGCCTCATCAGATAAAATGTCACCAAACATGTTCTCTGTAAGGATAACGTCGAACTGCTTAGGATCTCTCACTAACTGCATGGCACAGTTATCAACTAACATATGCTCTAACTCTACTTCCGGGTAGTCTTTTGCAACTTCGTTGACAACCTTTCTCCATAAGCGGGAAGAATCAAGTACATTGGCCTTATCTACGCTTGTTACTTTCTTTCTTCTCTTCATAGCAATATCAAAACCACGGATAGCGATACGACGAATCTCTTCCTCACTGTATGTAAGGGTATCAACAGCCTTTGTCACTCCATCTTCTTCAAATGTCTTTCTTTCTCCAAAGTAAAGACCACCTGTTAACTCTCTCATAACGACAAGGTCAAAACCGTCTCCGATAATGTCTTCTCTTAATGGGCAGGCGTCTTTTAACTCTTCATAAAGATATGCCGGTCTCATATTGGCAAATAATCCAAGTCCTTTACGGATAGCCAGAAGTCCTGCTTCTGGTCTTAAGTTTGCCGGAAGCTTATACCATGGAGAAGTTGTTGTATTACCACCGATAGAACCCATCAGTACGGCATCACAGCTTTTTGCTGTCTCTAATGCTTCTTCTGTAAGAGGCTTTCCTGTTGCATCAATGGATGCACCGCCAAGAAGGATATCTGTGTAATCAAACGTTTCGTTATATTTTTCTGCCACTTTATCTAATACTTTAAGTGCTTCTGCCACGATTTCCGGACCGATTCCGTCTCCTCGGATTACACCTACTTTATAACTCATTGTTTCATCCCTTTCCTTTTTCTTCTATCGTTTATACCCTTTATGAATTACCTCTTATCATTTCCTGCAAATTAACAATCTAAGTGTTCATGGGTATAGATACTCACAGTTAAATATCATATCTCATTTTTCTATTATAATCAATCTTTTTCCAGACATTCCTGCACTTTATTGCAAAAATCTTTCCATGCCTGCTCATGTTTTACATAATATCTCGGACACATCTTTCCTGTAACATCATAATGACGAATCACATTTTGGGAAGATAAACCATACGTCTTGCAAATCCACGCTGTAAGGCGCACAGCCGAATTATATGTTTTGTCATTAAACTTCCCGTTTTTCTTTGGATGGCAGCACTCAATCGAAATCGTATCTTTATTCCGGTTATTTGATGCATAAGAAATTTCGCTCTGCGGAATACATTGAATAACCTCTCCATCTAAACCAACAATATAATGACTACTTGCCTTGGTAAGATGCGTGTTTTGCAGATTATTAAAATAATCCCGATTCTCTTTTGCCGTACTGCCCGGATTTTCCACATAGTGAATAACGACTCCCTTTACCTTCCTTAAAGCAATTCCACTTCGGCTATACGGATTCTTATCTAAAAAATCTTCTGTAATCTCTGGTCTGCCACAAGGGCCATCCTCCGCGGGAAGTACACGGCTTCCAACATCACTTCCCTCTTCCTGCTTTGGTGAAATTCCTGACACGCTATTTGGTTTCCAAAGAAAGCTACTATGTAAAATAGAAATAAATACTGCCAGAAAAAGTATTGTAATTGCCAACTGTCTTTTATTTGATATTTGTTTTCTCCCTTTTCGTTTTTTCCCAGACTTTTTTCTCTTCCTCACTCTATTTTTCATCCAGACCCGCTTTTGTCCGCTGGAAAAAAACATCGAATCCCTTCTTTCTATGAAATATTCAATGACTGCTTTCTTCAGAATACTGCTTAAATTCTACACCTGACTTCATAATAGGAAGACGATAAAAAAACTGCGCAGATAGAGCTAAACCCCATCTGCGCAGCCTTTGCGTTCTTATTATTCTACACTATAGTTTGGTGCTTCTTTTGTGATATGAATATCATGAGGATGACTCTCTTTTAAGGAAGCTGCTGTAATCTTTACAAACTGTCCTTTCTCTTTTAATTCCTGAATCGTCTTCGCTCCGCAATATCCCATACCGGAACGTAATCCTCCAACGAGCTGGAAGATGGTATCTTCCAATTTACCTTTATAAGCTACACGGCCTTCTACACCTTCTGGTACTAACTTCTTAGCGTTAGCCTGGAAGTAACGGTCTTTACTTCCGTTCTCCATAGCTGCCAGTGAGCCCATTCCACGGTATACTTTATATTTTCTTCCCTGATATAACTCAAATTCTCCTGGGCTCTCGTCACAACCTGCAAGAAGTCCACCAAGCATTACAACATTCGCTCCGGCTGCGATAGCCTTTGTAACATCACCAGAGAACTTAATTCCACCGTCTGCGATGATTGGAATGTTATACTTATCTGCCATCTCGTAACAATCCATAACAGCGGTAATCTGTGGAACACCGATACCTGCAACTACACGAGTCGTACAGATAGAACCAGGTCCGATTCCAACCTTAACAGCATCAACACCACATTCGATCATGGCCTTTGTTCCTTCTGCTGTTGCGATGTTACCCGCGATAACCTGTAAGTCAGGATACTTCTCTTTAACTAAAGCAAATGTCTTCAATACGTTAGCGGAATGTCCGTGAGCGGTATCAATAACGATAACGTCTACATGGGACTTAACAAGCTCGTCTACACGGTTTAAGATGTCTGGAGTACATCCTACTGCTGCACCACAGAGAAGACGGCCATTGCTGTCCTTAGCGGAATATGGATAACGAATCTGCTTCTCGATATCCTTAATTGTAATTAAACCTTTTAAGTTATAATCATCATCTACGATAGGTAATTTTTCTTTTCTTGCTTTGCCAAGAATCTGTTTTGCTTCTTCTAAAGTAATTCCCTCTTTTGCAGTAACTAAACCTTCGGAAGTCATAGACTCTTTAATCTTCTTATTAAAGTTTGTCTCAAACTTTAAGTCACGGTTTGTAATAATTCCGACTAACTTACCGTTCTCTGTGATTGGTACACCAGAGATACGGAACTTCGCCATCAGGTCTTCTGCCTGCTGTAAGGTATGTTCTGGGGAAAGATAGAAAGGATCTGTAATAACACCGTTCTCTGAACGTTTTACCTTGTCTACTTCTTCTGCCTGGGCCTCAATGGACATATTCTTATGAATGATACCGATTCCTCCCTGACGTGCCATGGCAATTGCCATCTGATGCTCTGTAACTGTATCCATGCTGGCACTCATAAATGGAATGTTTAACTTAATCTTGTTTGTAAGCTTTGTCTCCAGATTAACTTCATTCGGAATAACTTCTGAATATGCTGGAACTAATAACACATCATCAAATGTAATTGCTTCTTTAATGATTTTTCCCATTGTTTTCTTCCTTTCTATCCTTGAATAATGATTAAAAATATAACTAATATTAGTAAATTATGTTAGCAAAGAAACGCACTTTTGTCAACGTGGCAAATAAAACAGAATTTCTCAGCAAATCGCGCTTAATGTTATACAATTTCACGTATTGCAAAAAATAGACGAAAAATCCTGCTTATAAAATCGAATGAATAAACAGAATGAGTATCTATATCCTGTAAATTTCTTTTATAAGCAAAACCGCCCCTGGCAGAAGAAAATCTGCCGGGGCGGTAATCTGTTAGCTATACTTTCAGATTATACCAATTATTTTATAATCTTTACACTTGATTTCTGTCCTTTTTTCTTTAAAAGTCTCTTATATGCTTTCAGTTTCTTAGCAGGCACTTTAATCTTTGCCTTCGCATGGATACCCTTGAATGCACTTCTTCCAACTTTCTTCAGAGAAACGGACTTAATTGTAATACTTCTCAGATTTTTAGCTTTCTCAAATGCACGTTTGCCGATTACCTGAACATTCTTACCAATTACAACTTTCTTGAGTTTCTTATCACCCTTGAATGCTTTATTTGCAATCGATGTTACTTTAAAGGTATAATTTCCGCTCTTAATAGTTGCTGGAATAACAAATTTTGCTTTCTTGCTATTTCGTTTAACAAGCATTACCGTACCACCTGTTGCGTTAACTTCTCTTACCTTATAGATAGCTTTTTTGTACTTGATTAACATTCCAACAGAAGGAACCCCTGTTTCTGGTTTATTCGCAGATGGTTTTTCTGGATTCTTATTTGTATCTGGTGCCGGTTTTGTTACTTTTACAAGATTGCCTCTTGCTGTCTGTAATTTTTCAAGTGCCGCATTTACTTCATCTTTTGTCACTATTTCTTTTGCGATGACTGCTTTTACTTCCTTCAATGCTTTTTCATATTCCGCATAGGAACTATCCGTATAATCATCTTTTTTCAAAGCTTCTGCCTGCTTGATCTCGCCCTCTACCTTTTCCATAAATGCTTTATCTGCAATCTGATCCTTAGCAATCAACTTGATTTTATAGGTATTGGTTGTCTTGCTATCTTCAGAAGTAACGATTACCTTTACAACATTTTCTTTATTAAACGGTACTACCATTACTGATGCATTATCTTTTGCAGCTGCATCCACAACAGCTTGGTCTACTTTGTCTACAACTACAGTATACTCGTATTTATCGGCTGCAAAACCTTCCACTGCTGTTCCATCCACTTTCAGTTCTTCTAACTCCGCTGTCTTGTTTGAAGTATAACCCTTCTCACTTGTCCAGATTTCTAACTCAGTCAGACCAACATATCCTGTTCCTACCTGTTTCATGGTAAATCTCAATGCTTTTGCTTTCTGAACCTCATTAAATACCAGTTCACTCTTCTGATTTACCTGATAATCATTATGTGCAAATTCAACTTCTTTAAAGTTCTCTCCATCTTCAGATACTGCAATCGTTACGCTCTCTGGTGCTTTTACATTCATATCACCAAAGAACCATGCTTTGATACTTGCCAACTCATAGACCTCATCCCAGGTAAATGTGATGGTTGGCGAAGAGTTTAATAAATGGTCATTCCAGTTTGTCCAACGCATATTTGGCTTATTCAACACATTATTAACACCATCTACAATAGAAAGCAGATTATCTGCCGGTTCGCCACAGCTTTCTGTTAAAGTTTTATATTTTGGAGCTATATTGACTGCTTCTTTTACTTCACCTTCTGCCACACGTATCGTTGCAGTTGCTGTCATCTCTTTACCTTCTACGTCAACTTTACCTTTTACTTTTACAATATCTCCAACTTTTTCCAAGTCAGACTCTTTAATACTATCCCATGTAACCGGATATGCACCGTATGATGTACCATCTGGGAGAATTCCTGCTAATGTTGAAGGTAAAGTTGGAACAAGCCCTTTTACAGTTGCTCTTGTATAGTTCTGTACCGCTACGATAATCGGTTTTACATGAAGGTTTGCAGATACAGCTACTTCTTCTTTACCAAACTTCATTGTTCCATCCAGAACGTACTCACCAGGATGATTGTACACATCTTCTGTCAGTTTCCAATCAATCGTACCTTCCTGCTTAGATCCATCGCTCATAGTACCTGTTACGGTTGTCTCCAGTTTAGGTTTTGTACCCATCATAACAGTGTACTCTGGTTTTATCGTATAGTCCTTCAGGAATACTTCACCATTCTTTTCACCTACAGTATTTACAAATACAGTCTCTCCAGTAAGACCTGCAGATTCTGCCTTCAATGCAAAACCACCTGCATCCTTTGTACTGCGTACAATCACAAGTGCTTTTCCGCTAAATGCTTTAATCTTAGCTGTCTTACTGCTTGTTAATACGGATTTCTGCTGGAATTTATTAACGGTAGATGGATTTCCATTATCTACACCAACAATTGTTCCATTACCTGTTAAAGTAAAACGAATACTATTGTCTGCAGAACTTACAAAACGTCCATCTTTGTCATTTACATCTACTGCTATATAACTTAGACTGCTTCCATCTGCTGTAATTTCGCTCTTCTCTGCTTTAACAGATAACTTACTTCCAGCATCACTGTTTGTTGTCACGCTCTGTGATCCCAGCGTATCTGTAATTTCTTTGCCATCTTCATCATATGCTTTCGCACTAAGTGTACCTTCCGCATATTTTACCTTAAACTGAATTGCCTGAGCTTTCCACTCCGGACTCTCGTTGACTGCAACACATTGTTCTTCATCATTAGATTCATTACTGTATGTAGCCCATTCATGACCGGCAGCCGTCTTGATTGGATTTCTTGTGGAAGTACCGATCAGTTTTCCATTCAGATACAACTCTACTTTTGCTGCATTGGAGTAAACATAAACTGGTACTTTACCTCCTGAAATACTGAGATCTTTTTTATTCCAACTCTGTGGTACAATATGAAGTGTCTGTTTATCTTCTCTCCACTGGCTAGTATAGAAATAGAAGGAATCCTTCTCAAATCCTGCCGTATCGATTACTCCAAAGTAAGAGGAGTTTGGTACAGCCAATTTGTCACCACTAACACTTCCTTTATCTGTTCCGTTCCAAGGTGTTGGCTCACCAATATAATCAAATCCTGTCCAGATAAATTCACCGGATACAAAGTCATCTTTAATCGTATACCACCAGGATTCACGTGCTGTATTTCCCCAGCTTACCGCATTAGTATCGTACGCTGTACACTGATAATCACCAGACTTACCATACTGTGACAATGTTGTGTAGATACCTCGGCTGTTACTTGGTGAAGCAGTCTCCGTAGCAATAATCTTCCAATCCGGATGAGCACTATGAATACCACTCATAGCTGCCATAGAATAGTTTGCCCCTGCCAAGCCTTCTCCATTATTGGCCAGAACTGCAGTAACTTTATTACGGAAATCCCTGAATGTGTTATTTCGTAACCCGTATGGATTATTATCACCAACTGTGATTGGTCTTGTCTTATCAATCGCCTCGATGTAACTCTTCATATTTTTTGCATACTGCTCATACTTGCTAGAATCAGTAACACCAAAGTTCAGCTCATTTCCAATATCCCAAATTACAACAGACGGATCATTTTTATCACGTTCAATGTTGGATTCCAGCACAAATTTATACCAGGTATCGCCTGCAGTCGCACCGAGTAATTTATTATCCTCACTAATTGTCTTGTTATAGTGTGTGCTAAAGTCCTGACTGTTTCCGTTCTTTGGGAATGCCCATCCGTCAAAGGTCTCATCCATTACCATCATACCTAATTCGTTACATGCTTTAAGAAGAACGGAAGAAGGTGTGTTATGAGCAGTACGAATCGCATTACAACCCATCTCTTTCAGTTTACTTACCTGACGGTATACAGCATCACGTTCGGATGCTGATCCAAGTGCACCCTGATCATGATGCATACATACACCTTTCAGTTTTACATTCTTTCCATTCAAGCTAAATCCAGTATTGGAATTAAAGTCAATATAACGGAAACCAAACGTTTCTTTATTAATGTCTTTTACTTCATCGCCAACCAAAACTTCCGTTTGTACATAGTAGAGATTTGGTTTCTCTGTACTCCAGAGTGCAGGGTTGTTTACTTTCAAATTCTGTTCTTTTTCTTCTGTGCCATTCTCTGTCAATGTCACATCCGTTGTACTTGGCTCAGAAACTGCCTTACCTTCTGCATCTAAAACTGTTGTGCGAATCTTCCCTGCTACTTGTGCATTACCATCATTCTGCACTTTTGTTTGAACTTTTACTGTAACATTTCCGCCTTTCTCTGTTGCCAGATTTGGTGTTGTTACATAAACACCATTTCTGGAAACATGTACAGCATCCGTAACAATCAGTTCTACATCACGATAGATACCAGATCCGGAATACCAGCGACTGGATGGTGTCTGATGTACCACTTTTACACTAATCACATTTTCTGTTTTACCATCACAGATAAGATGCTTTGAAATATCAAAAGCAAAGTCATTATATCCATAGTGATTTTCCCCAACTTTTGTACCATTCACATATACATAAGTGTGGTTATAGGATCCGTCAAAATTCAGAACAATGCTCTTTCCTTCATAATCAGATGGTAAAGTAAAGTTCTTGCGATACCATCCTGTACCTCCTGGCATAAATCCGGACTCTGCTTCGTTTGAATTAGAAGGCTCCTGTGTAATACTGAAATCATGAGGAAGCTTTAGATTTCCCCATTTGGCTAAATCAGAATCGTCAAAATCCTTTTTCTCTGCATTCTCTACATCTCCATAGTGGAACTTCCAACCTTCGTTGAAATTGATTTCCCTACTTTCAGATGCCGTTGCTTCTGTTTTTGTCAATACAGAACGCACCACCGCATCATCAACCTGCGATGCATTAACCGGGATACTGATACCCGACATGACCATGATAGCTGCCATCAATACAGAAAACAACTGCTTACTACTTTTTCTTCTCATCCTTCTCCTCCAATTTAATGTATAAAATTGACAATGTCTCTCTTTCAAAGCCTCCCTACATTGTTCAATAATACAAAGAAATCACTTTGTATCGTCCGAGACATTAAGCACTATCATATAATATAATCCATTAAACGTCAAGTTTTTTAGTTCAAACTAACCATATTATTTTTTTCAACTTTTCATATTGTTATTTTCTAACATATTTTTTCTAAAATAGACGAAAAATCTGACTTTTTAAATTTAAAAAAATAGGCGAACCACCAAATCCTGTAATATATAAAAATGCTTCGTTTCACTGCATCCAAACTGCTCAACCGCAGCTTGGCATTGCTCAAAGGTGCATTTTTATATATTACAGGATTTGGTGGTTCTGTTTATTCTCAAACCTTCAAAATAAGACTTCTCGTTCTTTTTTATTATTTGGTTTTACGAATAGAAATCGTTTGCAGATATTTTGCCCTCTTAATATCCGCTTCTATTTCTTCCTTCATTTCTTCGTATGTCCCTTCTTCTTTTGCTTCAGAAATCATTTCTTCAATTTTTTCGTCCGTCATGCTAAACGAATATGCCAGGCCAATTCTTTTTGCCTCATATGTTCCCAATTCATCTTCGACAGGACTTTGATTCAATCTTACAATCAATTCTATAACAACATCTTTCATCTCAGAAAAAATATTAGTACCATTTAGCATTACAACATGACTATGTTCTTCATCATTTCTAATTTCTATTTCATCAATACAATTATTAGAATCCACATGTACCAAAAGTGATGACTCATAAAAATAATAATTATCTTCATATCTGTCAATTTCACCATAAGCTTCTACAACGAATGAAATACTATCTCCAAACATAATCTCTATACCATCACATTGAATACCTTTACCCACTTCAATCTGTACTTTCATTTTTGAATATCTCCCATTCAATATATTTTGATAGACATAATATTTCATCTTGTTTACAAAAGCAATCCCACATACCATTTTCTTCTGGAGAATCCCCAAAATTACTCCATCAAGTAAATAAATTCTGTATATTCCAATCCTACAAATCACTTGAAAAAGATTTGAGGATGAGACAAGCTAATTTTGCTTTTCCAGCCAAAGCACAGCCCTCAGGAGATAAAACAATCCATATTTGTGGCCTGGGAGCAAGTGTTGGATACGAGCGATAGAGCGAGTATTCAACACGCAGCGACGAAAGTCACAAATATGGATTATTTTATTTCCTGAGGGCATCTCCCTTGCCTGCGGCAATTATTTACCTGACAACTTCTCATCAATTGCTGCGGCAGCTTTCTTTCCAGCTCCCATAGCAAGGATTACAGTAGCGGCACCTGTTACAGTGTCTCCACCAGCGTAAACGTTCTCTTTGGAGGATTCCATAGTCTCTTCGTTTACGATGATTCCGCCCCACTTCTGGCACTCAAGACCTGGTGTTGTATGGCGGATTAATGGGTTAGGGCTCTGTCCGATGGCGATGATTACTGTCTCAACGTCAAGGATATAGTTAGAACCTTCTACTGGTACAGGACGTCTTCTTCCAGATGCATCTGGCTCGCCAAGTTCCTGTTTGATGATTTCCATTCCTTTTACCCAGCCGTTGTCATCACCAACGATCGCAGCAGGGTTATTTAAGAACTTGAAGATGATTCCCTCTTCTTTTGCATGATGAAGCTCTTCTAAACGAGCAGGAGCTTCTTCCTCGCTACGGCGATATACGATGTAAACTTCTTCTGCACCAAGACGTTTTGCTGTTCTTGCTGCATCCATAGCTACGTTACCAGCACCTACTACGGCTACTCTCTTTCCAACCTTTACTGGTGTTGGAGCTTCTGGGAACTTGTAACCTTTCATAAGGTTTACACGAGTGAGGAACTCATTGGCTGAGTATACACCGAGTAAGTTCTCGCCTGGAATATTTAAGAATCTTGGCAGACCAGCACCGCTTCCTACGAATACTGCTTCATAACCGTCTTCCATCAGTTCATCGATTGTTACGGAACGACCAACGATTACGTTAGTCTCGATATCTACACCAAGGTCTTCTACGCTCTTGATTTCTCTTGCAACTAATGCCTTAGGCAGACGGAATTCTGGAATACCGTAGCTTAATACACCACCAGCTTTATGTAATGCTTCAAATACAGTAACATCGTAGCCTTTTTTGATGAGCTCTCCGGCACAAGTGATTCCGGATGGACCAGAACCTACGACTGCAACCTTCTTGCCATTCTTCTTAATGTCTGCTTTGACTGGCTCAGCATGTTCCATATGATAATCCGCAACGAATCTTTCCATACGTCCGATACCAACAGGCTGTCCCTTGATACCACGGACACATTTACCCTCACACTGGTTCTCCTGTGGACATACACGTCCGCAGATTGCAGGAAGTGCGTTCTCACTTGTGATAATCTCATAAGCAGCCTCAAAGTCTCCTTCTGCTACCTTTTCGATAAATCCAGGGATTGGTACGTTTACTGGACATCCACTTACACAAGGTTTATTCTTACAGTTTAAACATCTTGCTGCCTCTTCCATTGCCATCTCAGCAGTGTAACCAAGAGCAACTTCCTCAAAGTTTTTATTTCTTACATCTGGTGCCTGTTCCGGCATTGGAACCTTTGTCAGACTCATATTTTTCTTTGCCATTATGCTTCTCCTCCCAGTGCCATCATTTTACATTCGTGTTCTTCTTCCTTAAACATTCCCTGACGTTTCATACATTCGTCAAAGTCTACAAGGAATCCGTCGAAGTCCGGTCCATCTACGCAGGCGAATTTAGTTTCTCCGCCAATTGTAACACGACATCCGCCGCACATTCCTGTTCCATCAATCATGATAGGGTTTAAGGATACCATGGTATGAAGATCAGCAGGCTTTGTAACTTTTACAACATTCTTCATCATGATCAGCGGTCCGATAGCAATACATTCATCATATACTTCACCTTTATCTAAAAGATCCTGAAGAACAGTCGTAACGAATCCTTTTGTTCCTTCGCTTCCGTCATCAGTTGCTACATATACGTTCTCGCAGAATTCACGGAACTTATCCGCCCATAAAACATACTCTTTGCTCTTACCACCAATGATAACGTCAACTTTTGTTCCGTTCTCTGCTAATTTACGAAGCTGTGGATATAAAGGAGCAGCTCCAACACCACCAGCAACACCGATGACTTTGTTCTCTTTCTTTTCAAGGGCAGCAGGCACTCCAAGAGGTCCTACGAAATCTGCTACATACTCGCCTTCTTTTTTCTGGCTTAACAGAGTTGTTGAATATCCCAATACCTGATAAATAATAGTAACAGTCTCTTTTTCTCTGTCATAATCTGCGATAGTAAGCGGCACTCTCTCACCATCTTCATCTACACGAAGAATGATAAACTGACCTGGCTCACATTTGCGCGCTACGAAAGGAGCATGAATCTCCATCAGCTCTACAACGCTGTTGAGCGTTTCTTTTTTTACAATTTTGTACATACGGTTACACCTCACTCATAATCTCGCCAAACAAGTAACTAAATTTCAGCGTGTTTTTATTATTGCACGAACAGACAAAAAGCGCAAGTAAAAACCGCAAAAAGTAAGTATTTCTGCGGCTTTTACGATTTCGTTCTGTCATGAATATAACGATAAAATCCTAACAAAATCTGATATTATCAAACCTTATTTTTTCGGTTTATAGGAACTCTTAAGAGAAACGATCCGATTAAATACAAGATGTTCCTCGCTGCTGTCCTTCGCGTCACAGCAGAAATAGCCCTGTCTTACAAATTGGAAACTGTCATAAGCCTTGCTGTCTTTTAAACCTGCTTCTAATTTACATCCCGGAAGAATAGTAAGGGAATTTGGATTTAAGTTAAGACTTCCATCCTCATTATAAACACCTTTTTCTTCATCCACAATATTCTCATATAATCTTACTTCTGCATCTACACATTCATCTGCGCATACCCAGTGAATGGTTCCCTTTACTTTACGTCCGGTAAATCCGCTTCCGCTCTTTGTCTCTGGATCGTAAGTACAGTGGATCTCTGTTACTTTGCCATTCTCATCTGTAATATAATCTGTACATGTTACAAAATATGCGTTCATAAGACGAACTTCGTTACCTGGGTAAAGACGGAAATACTTTTTAGGAGGATCAATCATAAAGTCATCTCTCTCGATATAAAGTTCACGGCCAAAAGCTACTTTACGGCTTCCTAATTCCTCATTCTCCCTGTTATTCTCTACATCCAGGTATTCAATCTGTCCTTCCGGATAGTTTGTAATAACAACCTTAACCGGGTCAAGAACTGCCATCACACGGGACTTTTTAAGCTTTAAGTCATCGCGGATACAGAACTCTAACATCGCATAATCTACAGAACTCTGTGCTTTGGATACACCGGCAAGTTCGATGAAGTTACGAATCGCCTCTGGTGTGAATCCTCTTCTTCTAAGAGCTGCGATAGATACAAGACGTGGGTCATCCCATCCGTCTACGATACCGTCTTCTACTAACTTCTTAATGTAACGCTTACCTGTGATTACATTGGTAAGATACATCTTTGCAAACTCAATCTGTCTTGGAGGCTGTTCAAAACCAACTTCCTTTACAACCCAGTCATAAAGTGGTCTATGGTCTTCAAATTCCAGTGTACAGATAGAATGTGTTACACCCTCAATCGCATCTTCAATTGGATGAGCGAAGTCATACATTGGGTAAATGCACCACTTATCTCCTGTATTATGATGTGTCATATGTGCCACACGATAAAGAATCGGATCTCTCATATTGATATTTCCGGCTGCCATGTCAATCTTAGCACGAAGAACCTTTTCGCCATCAGCAAACTCTCCATTCTTCATCTTCTCAAAAAGCTCTAAGTTCTCCTCTACAGAACGATTGCGGTAAGGACTTTCCTTTCCAGGTTCTTTTAAAGTTCCTCTGTACTCACGAATTTCTTCTGCGGATAAATCACAGACATAGGCCTTACCCTTTTTAATAAGAGTAACTGCTGCTTCATACATCTGGTCAAAGTAATTTGAAGCAAAGAACAGTCTGTCTTCGTAGTCTGCACCCAGCCACTCTACATCTGTCTTAATAGACTCTACATACTCAGTATCTTCTTTTGTTGGATTCGTATCATCAAATCGAAGATGGAATGTTCCATGATACTTCTTAGCCAGCCCTGAATTAAGCAGGATAGACTTGGCATGTCCGATATGCAGATAACCATTCGGTTCCGGTGGGAATCTTGTGCAGATCTCGGTATATTTGCCTTCTGCAAGATCCTTATCAATCGCCAGTTCAATAAAATTCTTCGTTACTGCTGGTTTTTCATTTAAATTGTCAGTTGCTTTTTCCATTTTTGGTCCTCCTGAATGCAGCAGGCCACTCCACCTGCCTGCACATATGAATTTCAAGTATCTCTGT
>ENA-OPDD01001659-OPDD01001659.1-human-gut-metagenome-genome-assembly--contig:-NODE-1659-length-14624-cov-2.650834_pt1 | contig 14624 bp, 9 predicted proteins | sample MGYA00241574_ERZ501499 | MGnify/ENA primary metagenome ERZ501499 (study PRJEB25962, sample SAMEA2042576) | human gut metagenome | biome: human gut; feature: human-associated habitat; material: faeces...
GTTGGCCGTGTCGGTGATCACATAGTTGATGGTCGTTTCGGACGCGGTGCCAGCGGTGGTCGGCACACCGAAAATCGGCACGGACGGGTTCTTGGTGTCGGCCACGCCTTCAAGGGACAGCACGTCGGCGAATTCCGGATTGGCAGTCACGATGCCGATGCCCTTGCAGGTGTCCTGCGGGGAACCACCGCCCAGGCCGATCAGGAAGTCGGCTCCGGAGGCTGCGAACTTGGCGACGCCATCCTGGATGCACTCGACCGGCGGATTCGGCTTGACGTTGTCGAACACCTCATACGGCATGCCCGCCTCGTCAAGAACGTCGGTGACCTTCTTGACGGTGCCGGTCTCCAGCAGCACCGGATCAGTGACGATGAACGCCTTGGTGAAGCCATGGGACCTGGCGACGCCCGGAATCTCCTTGATGGCTCCGCGGCCGAAATACGCGGTCTGGTTGAAAATCATGCGATAGACCATAGTGCTCTCCTTTAAGCGACTGTGTGTTCATGGACTCCGGCATCCTTTGCCGCGGCCAACGGTTTCATCATAAGCCCTTTTCCATGCGAGGAAGCACCCACGACACACAATTTTTTCGTCAATATCCCACAACACCGGCAAAACCGGACAGCATGCCGTCCGATGCCCGAAATCCTATTCTTCGGACGACGTGTCTTCTTTGGCGAACACCCACATGACCTCGTCCACGGAATGGGTGTCGGGGAAAATCGTAATCAGGAACCGTTCGCCGTCGTTTCTGACATAGGCGTACCGTATAGCGCCTTCCCTGCATATCCGGTCGCGGACGTAATCATAGTCGAACAGCATGCGGAAGCCGTCCCGGTAGGCCGGCGCCACCAATTTGTCGCAATAGTCGAGCAGCATCTCGTGGAAGGAACCGCCATGTTTGTCAAGCATTTTTTGCACATAGCCGGGAACCACGACCGGCCGTTGCGTATCGGCACGCAGATTGACCACATAAGCGATCGAATACCGTGTATTCAAATGCTGCAGCAACGATTCCATGTCTTTGTTGCGTACCAGGATGTCCTCAAGCTGCTTGTTCAACGTGCGCAACTGCCTTTTGCCGCTGCCGCTGGCGTAGTAGCGCTTCTTGTCTTTGCGCATCTCGTTTTCCGCCTGGTTGACCAGATCCGGAATATCCTCGCCGTCATCGGATTCGGCCATGCCCACGGACAGCTCGCAACCGTGATCAAGCAGCTCCTGACGCATATATCCCATCTGTCGGGCGCTCTGCGCCATCGAATGGGCGAAACTGATGATCACGAACTCGTCGCCACCGATGCGGTAGATATTATCGTCGCCGAAATAGGCGCGCGCCGCATCCGCAAGCTCGCACAGCACCACGTCGCCTCTGGCATGACCCAAATGATTATTGATCTCATGCAGGCCAATCAGATCTATGTACATCACCGTCAACGGCTTGTCATGGGTGGCTTGGATGAATTCCACATCATCGTCGAAAGCGTTGCGGTTGAGCAGCCCCGTCAATGAATCCCGTCGGTACTCCTCGCCGTTCAACCGGACAAAGGACTCTATCGACAGGTTCCGGCCAACCATCACCACGGCCCATGGATCGCTTTCGGAGCATTCACGTGAGGGAATCACCGCGAAGGAGATTATGCCGGTTCTGGCCAGCACCTCACTGCGGTACACTCCGAACGCGGATTTCTGCGAGAACAGCAGCGAACGGAGCGAAGCCAGATCCATATCAGCACGGAACCTGTCGGCATCGTCCGGATGCACCACGCGTTCGGCGATCAGCGTCTGCACGTAGGTTTCGAAATCATCGGTTTCCGGCGTCGGCAGTATGCCATCGCGTTTGACCGCGCGGTACTCGCCCGTCTTCACATTCAGTCGGGAGAGTTCCGCCACGCCATTGGCCAGAATCTCGAAGGTGCTGGCGGCGAGCGTGGACGTCTCAAGCATGGTACGGCCGTTGACGGGCACATAGCTGCCATGCATGAAATCGTTTGACATATCCCAGAAATGCCGGTCGTCGGGACGTTCGGCCAACAGCTTCTCCATCCGTCCCACCGGAAGCGGTTCGTGGAAGTAATACCCTTGGATGTACCGGCATCCCACGGACAGCAGCTGGTCGACCTGCTGTTTGGTCTGTGCGCCTTCGGCGATGACCAGCAGTCGCAGCTTTCTGGCCATGTTGACCACCGATTCGACGATTTTCAGCCCTTTGCTGGCATTGTCCTCATCGAGGTCGATGAATTTCATGTCAAGTTTGATCACATCGACGTTGATGTCCTTGAGCATGTTCAGCGACGAATACGCCGATCCGAAATCATCCATCAGCACCGCGATGTTGTCCGCATGCAGCTTGCGGATGGTGCTTTCCACTTTGGACAGGTTCCTGGCCACGGCGCTTTCGGTGATTTCCGCTTGGAGCAGCCGAGCGTCGACATCGTATTCGTTCAGCAGTCCGGTGAGCGTGTCCGCCACATCCATCTGGTCGATGTCCACCATGGAGACGTTCACGGAAATCGGCACCAGATTGCGGCCCTCACGTTCCCAACGTGCCAGCATCCGGACCACGGAACGCCATACGAACACGTCCAGTCGGGAGATTTGTCCGGCCTGTTCCAGCATGGGAACGAACCTGCCCGGAGATACCACACCATATTTGGGGTGGTTCCAACGCACCAGCGCCTCGGCACCGACGATGGCACCTGTAGCCGCATTGCATTTGGGCTGCAGGTAGAAGCAGAACTCGTTGTTGTCGAACGCACGGTCGATCTCGTCGAACGTCAGCTCCGGCACAAGCTCGTCGGTGGACGGCGTCCTGCCCATTTCCGGTGTGTCAGCCAAACAGATTCCTTCCTGTCACCACGTCCTATCCGTGATATTCACCGTTGTACTGTATCAGGGTGACGTCCTCAACACCCTCGATGGCACGAATCCGCTCGGCGAACGTCATGTCCTTGTCGTCGCAGAACACTTCCACGGCCATCTCCACATGGTCGCCACGCATGGTTTTGGATTTGACGAAGAACTTCGTGCGGCCGAACGCGCGCGTGATGTCGTCCCCGACCGCGTCGGAAGCGTAATGGATCACCGCGATGTACACGCGGCCCTTGTCCTGATGCGAATAGAACAGGGCGAGCATGCCGATCATCACCGCGCCGGCGACCACCACCAGCAGATACATGCCCGCGCCGGCCGCGATGCCGGACGTGATGGCCCAGAACAGGTACAGCAGGTCCATCGGATCCTTCACGGCGGTACGGTAACGCACGATGGACAACGCGCCCACCATACCAAGCGAGATCACGATGTTCGTGCTGATGGCCAATGTGACCATGCAGGTGAGCACGCACATGCCCACCAGCGTCACCGCGAAGCTGCGCGAATACACGACGCCCGTGTAGAACCGCCGGTATACGCAGTAGATGACGATGCCCACCAGCAGCGCCACCAGCAGGGCCAGCGCCATTTTGGGCACGTTGTATTGGCTGAAGGAGTTCAGCACCGATTTCTTGATCATGTCGTTTACGCTCATGGTTTCGTTTTCTCTTTTGCGATTGTTCGGTTATTACGTTTTCTACGATTGCCGATGTTTTCGGCTGCGCGTTTTCGTCCGTCTGTTTTCGGTCTTCCGCGATACGTCCGACCGGTGCGCTCAAGTCACACGCTCGGCACGTTCCAGCCTTCCTGCCAGTAGTCGAAACCCCGCAGATACGAGGCTTTGTCATAGCACAGCACGTATTTCGAGGCGGCCGTTATCTCCTGCGCCTTGCCTGGCAGAATGTCACGCACGATCTGCGGCAGGAATTCGGTGAATTTGACCTCCATCACCAGCTTGCCCGGCTCAAGCACGGGCAGGGTGGGCAGGGTGCGGTCGAAGATGTCGAATCCGTCGACCGCGGCGCGCACGTCCATGTCGAACGTGACGCGCACCGTGCCGGCGTCGAGAATCCATGGTTCGCGTTCGTAGTCGACGATCACCCGAGGCCGCAGCACATTGCTCACGTATTCCACGTAGAATTCCCGGCACAGCTGATGCTCGCTGTGTTCCATGAATCCGACGTCGCCGGCCAGTATCCGGTCGAACTGCTCGTGCGTGAGCGGCGCGTCCTCCTTGTAGATCCAACTGTCGCTTTTGCGCTTGCGTTCCAGCTTGATCACCCGGTCGCTGTAGTCGTAGATGCGGATGCGGTATTTTTTACGTGTCAGCACGCCGTCCACTTTTTCTTGGTAGGCGGTGTTCCAGTAATCGTCGAAATACAGGCTGCGGATTGTATAGCTGCCGTCACGGGCATGGCTGTCATGGTCGAGCAATGGTGCCATGCGCACGTTCAGGTCGGCCTTCTGACCGTACGAAATCAGATATTTGAGCTCGTGACGGTAACGTTCCTCGCAGCGGCGTGGCGGCATGGCAAGCTCCTCGCCGATACGCCGCCCGACGCGCCGCCCGATTCGCCGCAGCAGCGACGTCGAGGTCTCATCACTGCCCATTGTCGTCCTCCACGACCTGGCCGGACTTGATGTAGAAGCATCTCATGCCGTACGTCTTGCCATGTTCCGTGACGTAATAGTCGAAGGCGTCCTGCATCTTGCCGGAGGTGTTGCGCGCACGCACCCGAACGAAATACTGTCCATCGGACGGCAGGTCCATCACGATTTGGGGCAATGCCAGATTGGTCTTGCTAAAGACGACGTCCTTGCATAGATAGTCCTTGGCCACGGTGATGTCGTAGCTCAGATCCTCGCCTCGGAAGTCGAACGAGGTGTCCCAGTTGATTTTGAGCTTGCCATTGTCGGCTTGCGGCGCGCCGATGAAGAACGGCATGGGCTTGTCGTAGCTTTCCCGGTAGGTTTTGTAGTTCTGCTCGATCTCATCGTGCAGTTGCCCGGCCACCACGTCATACTGCGCGCGGGTCAACGGCTCGTATGTGGAATCCGGCGTTTTCCACAGGTACTGGTTGGTGATGGATTCGTAGTGGCTCACCATGCCGTTGATTCGATTGGCGTTCATGTAGTTGTATTCCCGTTTCACCGCCGTGTCGAGTTCGTCGCGGAACGACTTGGTTTGCAGGCAGCGGCGGAACAGCACGTTGCCCCAGTAGTTGCTGACGCCCTGTTCCCAGCTGGAACCTTCGGACGTGTTACGTAGCTGGTTCTCCTTGCGCATGAGCATGCCGTCATTGTCCCAGTCCAGCACATAGAAGGTGTCGGAATTCGTAGGGCTGTACAGGTACATGTTGCGGCTCTGCGTGTCGGTGTTGCCGGTCAGCAGCTGGAACGCCATCCAGTATGCGAGATTTTCCGTATCGAAATATTTGCCGAGGATGCTGCTCATCGGCACCGAATAATCGTTGAGCTGGTTGAGCATGGCGATGAGTTTGGTATGGTCGCTGTTGCCTTTGACCTCCAGCTTCTCCTCGAATTTCGACAGATTGTATTTGGGATCGTCGGCGAGTCTGATCACGTCCGCGTCGCGTTGGAATTCGAAGTAGTTGACCTTGTACAGCTGGCCGTTCTTGTCGAGGCCGTGCGCTTGGAGCGCGCTTTTGTTGAGCTACTCCACCTGCGTGTACAGGCCATAGTCGTCGAAGGAGTTGGAACCGGAGGTTTCGTCCTTGACGTACAGGTGCACGAATTGCGTGCGCAGTCCCATCATCTGGTCGATGCCGCGGATCAGGTCGTATGCCATCTTGTTGCGGAATCGCAGCCCTTCGCCCATATGCTTGTTCAATGCGATGGTGCGCTGCCCGCGCCATTTGCCTTTGCCGCTTTTCAGCTCGATTTTGTAGTTCTTCTGCTTATTGAGACTGGACGACTGGCCGCGCACCTGCACGGTGGCGTTCGGCGCTTTTTCACCGTAGCCGAGTTCGCCGGATACAGGCCCCTGTTCGTCGCCGACCTGCAGCAGACCGTTGACTTGGTACCGGTTGGTGCGCATGGCCGCGTAATCATCCACGGAATACTGGTTGATTTCGCTCCAACTGTGGTCGGTGCCTTCCGACTTGTTGCCGCGCGAGACCGTCAGATACATGGTTTCCACACCGCTGTCGTCATACACCTTGTACAGCGAGTCGTTGTCACGCAGACGCGCGCCGTCAAGCCCCTGCGTGGCGCTTTTCTTGACTTTCTCATGCTTTCCTTGCGATTGCGCCGCCGATTTGTCTGCCGTGGAACCACTGTCCGCAGCGTTTCCGCAGGCGACGCAGGAGAACGTCGTCACGACCGTGGCGATGATCGCCACGCATTTGAATATGGCATTGCGGCCGCACGGCCGATTACCCATCGTCATTCGTCCGTTCCTTTCCATGCTTTCCACGCTTTCCCTCATGATTCCTTCCGTCCGAAAGTTCCATGCAGCCGTTCGCCGAATTCGTCCAACGCTTCGCCCAGTTTCGTAAACCATCCGCGCTTTTCGGTCGCCACAATCGGCTGCGCGCCGAGCACACGATACGGCAGATTGTCGGTGAACACCGCCAATCGCACGACCGCGGCCAGCAGGAACGCCGACGCGCCCAGCAGGAAGCCGAATCCCATCAGCGTGACCGGAACGAACTGCGAAATGACAGTCAAGACCGTGGCCGACCCGGCGAATATCGCGGCGCAGCACACCGCGCCGAAGTAATCAGTGAAATACAGCAGAATCATCAGCACGGTGTTGCCGACCGCGTACAGGGCGTATCCGACGCACAGCACACGGAAATAACCATGCATGCCATCGTTGAAACCGAGCGGCAGCACGCCCAACACCATCTTTTCCAACGAGATGACCGCCGCGGTGACGAACAGCTGCTTCAACGCGGTGTAGTACAGCTCACGGTTGAGCACGGCGAGCATCTCGCGTTCGGCCACCACGATGTCCTTCACGGTGCCGCCGTCGTTGAGCAGCGCGTAGTAGGCACGGTATTTCGGATAGAAATTGACTTCCACCGACACCACGAAATTCACGGTGGTGATCAGAATCGTCAGGAACGCCAGTAACGCGGGCACATCACAGTAGGGGGCACCGTAGAACAGTCCCTTCACATGCACGCCAAGCGGACCACACCAGGTGATCACCAAGTGGGAGAACAAGCCGAGGGTGGTCAGCAGTCCCGTCAGGGCGAGCGGCAGGAACCGGTCCAGCCATGCGAGGAACGTCCACGGGCTTTCCGAGCTTTGCGGGAAATACCGGTGCAGCAGCACCACGTCCCAGACCATCATCACGCCGTAGCCGAACGCCACTGCGGCCAGCAGGCTTTCCACCTGCGGCAGGCCCAGCGCCATCATCGCGCATGCGGACAGGAACGCCACGACCACCGCCGCGACGAACGACCACATGATGCCTTGGTAATCCTTGATGGCCGTCAGATAGCTCATCGCATTCCAATTGACGATCATTTCCAGGAACAGCCATAGGCAGAGTAACCCCTGCATGAGGGTCGCGCCGGAAAACAGCAGGAACACCGCGTACAGCACCGCACCCACCGCCAGCATGAGGGTCGTGGATCCCCAGAACGATGGAAGAATGGTCTCCTCATGATGTTCGAACAGCATGTCCGCAAGGAAACGCGTCACCGGCATGGACAGGAAGCTGGTCAACACCAATGAGGCGAGCAGCGTGTACGTGATCATGCAGACCAGCAGATTCTGGTCCGCGCGGGGCACGTGCCACCAACCGCTGACCGCCAGCACGCCGAACTGCAGCAGGATGCCCAGCAGCATCGGTCCGGCGCAGATCACACCGGCATAACCGTAGGCGCGCACCATGGCGACCAGGCCCTTGCGGTGGAACAGTTTCTTGAGTTCGAATCCGATTCCCGCCATATCAGTGCTCCAACCCGTAATGGTCGGCGGTATCGAGATACAGCGCACGGTATTCGTCAAGCATGCGCTCATGCCGATAGTAGGTTTTCACGCGTTCGCGTCCCACTTGGCCCATGGCTTCGCGCAGCTTGCGGCTCGCGCACATGCGTTCCATGGCTCGGGCAAGGCCCTCGCGGTACATCGGAGGCACGTAGAAGCCGGCCACGCCGAGGTCGTCGCCTTCCTCGCCTTCCAGCAGTTCACGGCAGCAGCCCACGTCGGTGGTCACGCAAGGGCGGGCCGCCGCGAACGATTCCAACACCGACAGAGGCTGGCCTTCGGAGATGCTGGTCAGCACCGTGAAATCCAGTTTGCGCATGTATTCGACCACATTCACGCGTCCGGTGAATTCAAGGTTCTTCACTTCAAGCTGTTTCACCAGCTCATAGCATTCGTCGGCATAGTCCTGGTCGTCCACACCACCGAGGATGTGCAGCCTGACATTGTCCACGCGGTTCGACAGTTCGCTGAACGCGTGGATGAGGGTTTTCACGTCCTTGATGGGAGCCAGACGTACCACGGCGCCGATATCCACCCAACCGTCCTCAGGCTTGAGCGGAATGTCGCAGAACCGTTCGTATTGGATGCCGTTGGGAATGACCAGGCATTTGCTTGCCGGAGCGCCCATGTCGATCTGGGTCTGGCGAGCGCGGCCGAACAGGCTGGTCACACGCCATGCCCTACGGTAGATCTCCTGTGACAGCATGGCGAAGAAACGGATCCACCGTTGCCGGAACGCGGGCGCAACCCATTCGGCGGAAAGAATCTCCTCCTCGCGTTCGCGCGTGTAGATGCCATGTTCGGTTAGTAATACGGGTGCGTGGTTGATACTGCCGCCCAAGCATGCCAGCAGGCCGCCGTAACCGGTGGAGATGGCATGATAGATCTGCGCTTTCGGCACTTCTCCCGTCATCAGGTACAGCACCGGCAGCAGCATGGATCGCACGGTGTGGAACGCATCCGCGTAGGCGACGTACGGGTATTCCTCCATGCAGATCTTCGTAAACAGGTCGATGAATTCGTTGCTTTGCAGGAACGACAGCGGATGCACGCCTTTGTTGTGGAACAGGTTGAACAGTACGTCCCAGTCGGGATCGCTCAGATTCACCAGCTCACGCAGTGCCTTGACTTCCTCGTCGGTGAAGATCACTTTCGCATGTTCACCGCTCAGACGCAACGCGTCGTCGAGGAACACCTCATGCACTTCCACCACGTTGGATGGAAGGTCGTACACGAATTTGCCACGGTCCTTGGCTTTCGCGCCGATCACCCACAGCACGAACTCGTGTTCCTTCATGGCGGTGATGTAGCTGTGCATCCATGTGGACACGCCTCCATGCACGTACGGGTAGCAACCTTCCAATACCAGGCAGATTCTCATGCCGCGCCTCCAGCCTTGCGTTCGACGTGCACTGTGGAGTCCGTGGCCTTGATGAGGTACAGATTCCCCGTCATCCGGATCATGCTTCCGCCTTGGATTCTGCCGGGCGTGCCATGGTTCGCGCGGAGCAGCAGCCAAGCCTGGTCCTTGAAATTGCCCAAGTCGAATTCCCACTCATTGGCGGATTCCCTCATCTTGACAGTCAGTCCAGAAAAGCGTTGCACCGCGGACGCGCATTCCGTGCCTGTCTGCATGCGGATGGACGGTGCGGACGCTTCAAGCCAGTCGAGATAGTTCTCAAGGCCTTTTCTGTAGACCGCCCAGCCTTCTTTCGCGCCACGGTCAGGGTCGAGCATGTCGTCCGGATGCATGAAGTGGGTGCTGACGAAATGCATGTTCAGTTCGGATTCTGCGGCGAGCCGCATGTAATCTCCCACCATGCCGCCGGAGACGATGCGCGGCGCCTCGACGATACCGTCATCGGCCACACCGAATTCCTGCACGTAAGGCAGTTTGCTGTCGCTTGGCAGGTAGGTGCTGGCGATGGTGCGGATTTCGGGCACGTCTCGTCCGATTGTCTGCCGTCCTTCCTTGGACAGGATGTTGGACGGCGGCACATATACCGACGCTGTGGCCGCCGGCAGCACGGACTTTTGGAATGCGATCAGCTCGCGCAGCGAGGCGACGACAGCTTTGCGATTCGGCCACTGATGGTACGCGTATTCGTCGCCATAATCGGTGTTCGGCAGTACGAGCGGCTGATGGTTGTAGCCATGGTAGCCGATTTCGCCGTTCTGTTTGAGCAGCAGTCCGCCGAAATAGCTGAAATGCGATTCGTCCTTCTGCCGTACGGGAGCGTCTTTCGTATCGTCCCCGTAATTCTCGATCATCACGCCGGTGAACCGAATACCGTAGCGTTCCGCAAGTTTGGTCAGGTCCGGCCACCAGACCTTCGAATAGAAGTCGGCGATGCTCATGCCGTAGTCGCGTTTGATGTAGGTGGCGTCTCCGCTGGGGACCGGGGATGGAAAATCGTCCAGATAGAACGCGGCGCTGTTGATGACCGGGTATGCCGTGGCGGAACCCAGCAGGCTGAACGCGGAGGCATAGAAGCCGCGCACCACCTTGCCATAGATGCCGATATTGCAGGTCACGGTTCGTCCGGAACGCACATCGGCACTCCAGATCAGTGGCGTATGGCCGTTGGCACTGACCGCTTCGACGGTGGCCTTCTCATTGAGGTTCAGACTCAACGACGATTTGAACGGGCCACTGAACATGTAGGTGTGCCCGCCACCCAGCATAAAGTCCCTGGCAGGCTTGATGCCTTTGGTCATCACGTAGTCGTATGCGGAGGATTCGATGCCGATTTGAGGCCCGATCGCGTCCAGATAGCCTGTTTTTTCAGGCGTCATGGCAAGCATCATGTTGCCGCCGCCTTCAACCCATCTCATGATGGACACCAGCTCATCCCCCAGCGAATCAAGTTCCGGCATGACGATCAGCACGGTGCGGTACCGATTCAATGAGGGGATGTCGTCGGGATCGGTTTTGGCCAGATCCACGGTGGCGGTCAGCACTTTCATGTCGAGCAGCACCTGTTTCATCATGGCTTCGGCCTCGTCCACACCATCCTGGGAACTATCCACGAGCATCAGGTTCGTGGCGCGCTGCCCCATGATGGCGTTCTGGGCCGGAATGGCCTCGTTACGAGCCATGTATTTCAAAGTGAATTTCGTCGCGCCGTAGTGGATGCCCAAGGTTTGCGCCAACAGCACCAAGGCGATGGCCATGAATACGGCCCACACGCGGACCAGGTTTTTCCAACGGAAGCGCTTCCATATGCGCCATGCGGAACGTATCATGCGCGCCCAGCCTCCTTGTCGCCGAGCCAGAATCGCAGGATGTCGTGGCCTCGGCCGCCAAGGTAGATGTGGTCGTCCTTGATGTGCCGGACGGTGCGTTGCACCGCCTCGCCATCGTGACGTGCGGCTTCCAATCGCAGTTTCATCAGCCAGACGTCACCTTGACGCGGCCATGCGGACAGCGCCGCTTCGATGGTGCGAGACGCGGCATCGAACGAACCGAGATCCATCTGCGTCTTCGCCAACGAGCATACGGTGCGGTAGTCGTTATGCCGTTTGAGCCGTTCGGCGAGCAGGTCGGCGTATCGGCGCATCTGCAACGTTCTGGCATACCCCTGTTCCATGGAGGATTCCAAGTAGTGTTCGAGCGCCTCACGGTACCGGTCGAGCGCCTCGTCCGAATCGCGGTTCCGCTCGTATTCCTCCATGCGTTGCTGCAACGCGATGTCTTCCTTCGCGCTGATCTGCGCCATGGCCGTGGCCGCGTAATGCACGACTTCCACGTCCTCGTTCAGACGGGCTTGGGAGAGCAGATTGGCGTATTGGCCGGGATTCTCGTTAAGAATGGACAGCATCAGATTACGACGCTGCCGTGGATTGTCCACGATCAGCGCCTCTTCCAACGGCACGGTGTTGGCGTAATCCGTACGGTCGTCCACAAGAATGTTGCGTTGTTCCTGATCCTCGACCTTCAGTTCCTGCAGACCGGCGGGAATCCGTCGTCCCCCACGAAGCACGGCACGCGAATGCATGAGCGCCACGCTCAACGGCCCCCATAGGGGAATCAACGCCATGAACGGGAGCAGCAGTCCATCGACTTTCAGCACTCCGACGTGGTGCAGCAGACACAGCGTCATGCAGACCAGCAGATGCACGGCGATGATGATCAACGCGGCGATAGTCGTCGACCCCATCAGCTTTCATCCCCATCGTCGGCTTGCGCGATATGCGATTGGGCTTCGGAAAGCAGGGCATCCTCTTGGGTCTGCGGAACGTAGGAGCAGTGCAAGCCGGAACGGGTCAGACGTTTGAGGATGATCGGCAGTTCCTTCTCCCCCGCCTGGTTCATCAGCAGATACACGCCGTCATCCGTCAGCATGCCGGCCTCATCGGTCTGGCGGATGCTTTGCATCAGCAGGGAGTCCACGTCCTCAAGGTTTCCCTCGCATTCGACTTTGAGCAGCAGATGGTCGCCCATATGGTCGTGTTTGAGGTCGTTGGCAGCCAGCACCTTCGGCAGGAACGCTTCTGGCTTCAGCAGGTTCGTTCCCGGCACCAGCATGGACCGGCGCGCCACGTCCTCGTATTCGAAGGCCCTGATCATGGCCGATTCGACCAGACCGCACATGATGCTGAACAGATTCTGGAAGTACAGGTTCATCTGGTCCGGTTTGGCCTCTCCCATGGTGATGATCACGGCCAGTTCGCCACGGTCACGCACGCCGACGGCGTACATCGGGAATTTGTCCTTTAACGTTCGGTTCACCCATATGCCGTTGTGTTCCAGCGCGGTGATGATTTCACCGTAATCCGAGACGCGTACGGAGCGGAAGCTGCCGACGTCGAACCGTGGGCTCGCCGCCACAAGACGGGCGAACTGTCCGCCGTTGTCCACTCGGAAGATGGCGAGGCTGTCGCTATCGAGGCTTTCCTGCATGATGCGGATCGCCGTATGGTACAGCTTCTGCGGTTGCACTTCGTCCAATTCTCGGGTCACGGCGTACAGTTTGCCGAAACTGTCGCGTCTGCCGATGATCTGGTCGCGCAACTGTCTGCGGTCGTCGAGCACATCCTGATACAGCCCGCGCAGGAAGTCCAGACGATTGCGCAACAACCCGTTCTCGTCGCGCACGAACCTCACGCTCTCCTGGTTGCGCGACTGCACATAGCCGCATACCGATCCGGCCACGAAATAAATGACGAAGGCAAGCCAGTTCGATGTGTCGTAGAACAACGGGGCGAAGGACGCGCCCTGCGACGCGTAGGACATGGCCACGCCGGCGCAGGCCAGTACGGCTGCGAACACGCCGGCATGCAGCCCGTAGATGGTGCCGACGATCACCACGAACAGCAATCGCAGGTCCACGGTTTCCAGCTGGCTGTTGCCTTGTGTAAAAGTGCGGAGCCATTCCGTCAGCAGGAACGCGCCGATGATTTCCAGCACGGTCCACCATTTGTTGTGGCTGCGTAGGAAATCCCATACCGGATGCTTGTCGGTTTTGTTCTCGCGGAGCTTCAACCAGCCTTCGATGACGTGCGGAAAATCCTCGCGAAGCGAGTATCGTGGCGAAAAGCCGTACCGCAATCGCAATTCGTGGTCGTCGGCGGGGTATGCCTGCGGACGGTCCTCGCCGTATACGACCTTCGTTCCCGGAAAATATCCCGCGATCAGCGTTCCCAAATCGCCGTAAGTGAAGTCGAACACGTTCGGAACGTGGAACAGCTCGCTGTCGGCGGTCCAGTCGTCGAATATGCGGTAGATAAGTTCGGCCAGATCGTCGGCGCATAGGAAGCAGGTGCGTTGTTCGGCGCGTTCATGGAAGCGCAGTTCTCCCGCTTGTGCCTGTTCGAACAAGCCGTTGAAATATGCGGTGACGCCATTGCGTTGCGGCGCGTACAGATAGGGGCAGCGCACGATCTTCACTTCCAGATCGTAGGTGCGCGCATAGTACAGGCCGAGCTCTTCGCCGGCACGCGACATCAGGCTTTTGCTGGTCTCGTGCACGTCCGTTTCCTGCGGATAGGTGAATTCCGATTCCGGCCCGCTCACCATCAGCATCTGGACCTTGCGATTGCGGACGGTGTGCAGCAGTCGGCGCAGGTAGCCCAGGTCGCCGTCACGTTCGCTGCGGGGCGTCAGATCTTCGGAGAAGTAGACGATTCGATCGAATTCGTAGTTGGAGAACACTTCCGACACGGCGTCACGGTCGGGCATGTCGATGATTTTGAGATCCTCGCCGCTGGATTCGGTCCCTTTGCGGAGGGCCACCACCACCTTGTCGTGGGGGAACGCGTGCTCGATCCACTGCTTCGTCACGAAGTCGGTGTTGCCGATTAACAGTATCTCCACTCGCCTCACCCCAGGGATACACCCGTTTAGAGGTCAACATCATGGAACAGTACAGCCGTCAACCCCTTGTCTACCTGCACCATAGTTTAGCGACAGAGGGGACAGAACATCCCTCTTCGTTGGGGGTAATGGGCGTATGTCTTTCGCCGATATGGTTCGGATGGCGCTTGTGCTGGGAAACGAGCGGAAATCGCGCAGGTAAATCGGAAAAGATATGCGAGAAAAACAAAACCCCAGATTGCTCTGGGGTGTATCTGGTGGCTCCGAGCGGCATCGATCCGCTGACCTAACGATTTTCAGTCGTTCGCTCTACCAACTGAGCTACAGAGCCATGAACAACTTGCGCTGTTCCAGCGACCACGGCCGGACTTGAACCGGTGACCTCCGCCGTGACAGGGCGGCGCTCTAACCAACTGAGCTACGCGGCCATTGCCACCTTGTTACCAAGGTAAGTACCCCCTGAGAGAGTCGAACT
>ENA-OPDD01001677-OPDD01001677.1-human-gut-metagenome-genome-assembly--contig:-NODE-1677-length-14510-cov-2.473262_pt1 | contig 14510 bp, 8 predicted proteins | sample MGYA00241574_ERZ501499 | MGnify/ENA primary metagenome ERZ501499 (study PRJEB25962, sample SAMEA2042576) | human gut metagenome | biome: human gut; feature: human-associated habitat; material: faeces...
GCTCTGCTTTGGCTTGATAAACGTTCTTCCAACATAAGAATTTTTAATGAAAGCTGTTCCGTAAGGAATACCAGATTCCATAGCATATCCCTGTGCTGCCGGATTACCTGATTCAGGAACACCAACAACCATATCTGCTTCTACCGGTGAATCCATAGCAAGGAATCTTCCTGCCTTAATACGGCTGGCATAAACACCAACCCCGTCAATGACTGCATCCGGTCTTGCAAAATAGATATATTCAAAAATACATCTTGCCTGCTTAGAAGAATCTTTGAAGCAAAGTTCCCTATTTGATACAATTCCACTCGGTGTTAGGGTAACAACTTCTCCTGGTTCTACATCTCTTACAAATTCTGCCCCTACTGTATCTAAGGCACACGTCTCAGATGTAAGGAAATATGTATTGTCTCTCTTGCCGATACAAAGAGGTCTGAAACCAAATGGATCTCTTGCCCCAATCAGCTTTCTCGGACTCATTACGATAAGAGAATAGGCTCCCTTTAACTTACGCATTGCTGCAAGTACCGCTTCTTCTGCTGTTGCGGAAGAAATTCTCTCTTTGGCAACATGGTAAGCGATTACCTCAGAATCAATCGTTGTCTGGAAAATAGCGCCTGTCTTTTCAAGTTCCTCGCGAAGTTCTAATGCATTTACCAGATTACCATTATGTGCAAGAGCCAGCGTACCTTTATAATAATTCAGTACTAACGGCTGTGCATTCTCTCTGGTACTAGAACCTGCAGTTGAATACCGGACATGACCCACACTGATATTTCCCTTTAATTTCTCAAGGTTTTCACTGCTAAACACTTCGTTGACAAGGCCCATTCCTTTATGAACCTGAATGTTCTTTTTCGGGCCGTTGGTATCCGAAACTGCAATACCACAGCTTTCCTGTCCTCTGTGCTGCAGAGCAAACAACCCATAATACACTGTTGAAGCAATGTCATTTCCGTCGAAATCATATGCTCCAAACACTCCGCATTCTTCGTGAATTCCAGAATCCACACACTCTTCAGAAAACTGTTCTTCCATATCAAACGCCATTTTCTTCCTCCATAATTTCATTAGTGAATATAATTGAAACGATTGTATACTAACATAAAATAAGTGTCCGTACAAGCCATTTCTCAGATTTCAGAACCATTCACAAATTTTATGTGTATTTTATATAGTATTTTTTATGAATTTTACAGATTATTTTCCTGCATTATGACGAAATAGTTTCGAATCTGTTGGAAGGATTCCTCTGCGGATTTTTACGGAAAGAATCCGGCTTACCGCCTCATTAATCTTACTCTCAGAAATCGTGCCGTCTTTCACTGCTTCTAATACACCTTCAAATGCCTGTTCAAAATTATCCGGCATTAAAATCATGTCATTTCCAGCCTGAACTGCCATTACCGCCGCCTGATCTGCGTCATAGAACTTTGTGATAACTTTCATATTCATAGCATCTGTAATAATAACATTATTAAATTGTAATTCTTCTCTTAAAATATCTGTTACCATAAGTTTTGTAAGAGAAGCCGGGGTTTCCTTTCCTGTTACCTGGCTCACAGCAACATGGGACATCATTACCATATCCGCTCCCGCTGCAATTCCAGATTCAAACGGAAGGAATTCTACTTCACGGAGGCGGTCAATTGTTGCATTTAGATCTACATACCCTTTGTGTGTATCCTCTCCACACTGTCCCTGTCCTGGAAAATGCTTCAAAGTAGAACTTACGCCCTGAGACTGCAGGCCTTTCACTTCCTGAGATACCATTCCTGCTACGGTTTTGGCATCAGAACTAAAACTTCTATTTCCGATTTCCGTATTTTCTGCATTTGTATTCACGTCTGCTACCGGTGCAAAGTCAAGGTTAAATCCAAGTTCCCTGATTTCTTTTCCGATTGTCTCTCCTACTTTGCAGGCTTTTTTACTGTCCCCACTCTTACCAATCTCGGACATGGCAGGGAACTTAGTTGTCTGCATATTTTTTGAGTTTGCAATTCTTGCTACGGAGCCGCCTTCCTCATCAACCGAAATAAACAATGGAATATCATTACTTTTCTGAATGTCAGCAATCATACTTTTTACCTGCTCACGGTCTTTAAGATTATAGGAAAAAAAGATAACACCACCAGGTTTATACTCTTCTAATTTCTGCTGCATCTTCTTTGTTACTTCTGTCTCCGCATCAAAATCAAGTGAATCGGTACAGACAATGAACATCTGCCCTATTTTTTCTTTTAAGGTCATACTTGAAAGAGCATCAGAAACCATCCCCTCTAAAGTAATATCATCTAATTCTCCTGAATCCTTTGAGGTAGATGTACTTTCTTCGGATTTTTCTTTCTTTTTATGGGAGCCGCACCCTGCAAGTATTCCCGCAAACAGGGTAAGGCATAATAATAACACTATTACTTTATATCTTTTCATTACTCCTCCTGCGGTGAAAACCGAGGGTCAAAGGTTCTCTTTTTGGGTACTTTCTTTTTTGATTCATTTGCTGCAGCAATCGCTTCCTCGCAAAAAGTCTTCTGTGCCTCAATTGCCTCTTTTCCCCTTCTGTCCACTTTCTGATATGTGCCATCTTCTAAAAGCCTGTGCGCTTTTAATGTGTCACTAAGCTGAACATCCAAAATATGTTTTGCTTTTTCTTTTAATTCTTCCTCTTCAACTGGGAAAACAATCTCTACACGGCGGTCAAGATTTCTAGGCATCCAGTCCGCACTTCCCATATAAATTTCTTCATGTCCGTCATTATAGAAATAGAAAATTCTTGCATGCTCTAAGAAAGTTCCCACAATAGAACGTACCCGGATATTTTCACTGACTCCCGGTTTGCCCGCTACAAGACAGCAGATTCCACGAACAATCAAATCAACCTGTACACCTGCACAGGAAGCTTCGTATAAGGCAAGGATAATCTTTCTATCACAAAGAGAATTGCATTTGGCGATAATTTTTGCCGGTTTGCCTTCTTTTGCGTTTTTCGTCTCTCTGTGAATCATCTCAAGAAAACGCTTTTTCATCCAGATTGGTGCTACAATAAGACGGTTCCAGTTTGCCGGTTCGGAATAACCACTTAACATATTAAATACGGCTGTAGCATCTTCTCCGACAACATCGCGGCAAGTAAACATACCGGTATCTGTGTAAAGCTTTGCAGTGGAATCATTATAGTTTCCTGTTCCAAGATGCACATAGCGGCGGATACCATCCGCTTCTTTCCGCACTACCAGTGCAATCTTACAGTGTGTTTTCAGACCAACCAAACCATAAATAACGTGACAGCCTGCCTTTTCTAACTTTCTTGCCCAGTTAATGTTATTCTCCTCATCAAATCGTGCCTTTAACTCTACCAATACAGTTACCTGCTTTCCATTTTCTGCTGCCTGTGCCAATGCAGCGATAATCGGGGAATGCCCACTGACACGGTAAAGAGTCTGCTTGATTGCAAGCACGTCTTTATCTTCTGCTGCCTGCCTGATAAATGCCACAATCGGATCGAAGCTTTCATATGGATGATGCAGTAACACATCGCCCTTTCGGATCTGGGTAAATATATTTTTATCTGCACGAAGCTTTTTATTTTTCTGCGGAGTATATGGTTTTTCTTTTAAATCAGAGAACCCTTCAATGCCATAACATTTCATAAGGAACGTAAGGTCAAGCGGGCCATTGAAAGCATACATGTCGCATGGATGCACTTTAAACTGCTTCTTTAAATACTTCTCCAGACGGCTATCCATCCGCTCTTCATACTCAAACTTGATGACTTCGCCCCACTGACGCATTTTTAAAGACTTTTCAATTTCTTTTAATAAATCTTCTGCATCATCTTCATCAATGGATAAATCTGCATTTCTCATAATACGGTATGGAGCAGAACAGATAATCTCATGATTTAAAAACAAAACATCTAAGTAATGTTCAATGACATTCTCAAGAAGAATAACACGGCATTTTCTTTTTCCTCCATCCTTTTGCGGAAGCACAATCACTCTTGGAAGTACAGAAGGTACCTGTACTGTCGCAATATCGTAGTCTTTCTTTTTTATCTTCGCCCCGGCTTTTTATCAAAGCAGCAATATTCAATGTCTTATTCTGAATCAGCGGAAACGGTCTTGAAGAATCAATCGCCATCGGAGTCAGTACCGGATATACATTCTTATGGAAATATTCTTCTAAAAACTCCTCTTCTTTTTCAGAAAGGCTGTTAAAAGTTACAATTTCTAACCCCGCTTCAGAAAGTTTAGGAAGAAGAGAACGATTATAGGTCGTATACTGTTTTTCGCAAAATGCATGGGTTTTCTCATTCAATGCACCAAGTTGTTCCTGCGGGGTCATTCCTGCAATATCCTTCTTCTTATACCCTGCATTGACCATATCTTTTAAAGAAGCGATACGCACCATAAAAAATTCATCTAAATTCGAGGCAGTGATACTTAAAAACTTCATTCGCTCAAATAATGGATTTTTGCGATCTCTTGCCTCTCCAAGAATTCTCTGGTTAAACTCTAACCAACTCAATTCACGGTTTGTAAAATTCTCCGGTCTGTCAAATATACTTTTGTCCATCTTCTATCCTCCCCTACAATGCTCTTTTTTGCTTTAATACTGGTGTGATTCCAGTAAATTCACTAAAGGTTTCTGCTTTCTTGGAAAAGCGGGTAATCTCTAATGTAATATCCTGATTTGTTTCAAGGGAAATAATCAATTCCTTTCCTTTTCTTGCCATAGAACATTTCTCAAGTTTTTGTTTATGTCCTCTGTCTAATGCATTTGCAAGCCTTAGAATAGAAGATAACTTGGCAATCCGAAGATATTCTTCTCTCCAGAATGCAGTATCTAACTCGTCAGTATCTGGAAGTTCCTGTGTATTGTAAAGCACAATATTAGCAACTTCCTCTCTCTCTCTGTGAGATAAGCCCATAATCTCAGTGGAGATGATTAACTGGTAGCCATTCTTACCTGGATCATTTAAGTTAACATATTTTCCAATATCATGAAGAATCGCAGATATTTCAAGAATAAGGCGGTCCCGTTGTGTAAGTCCGTGGAACTTTTTCGTCTTATCGAAAATCTCTAACGCTAAATCTGTAATATATTGTGCATGTACTTTACTATAACGGTATCTTTTTCCGATATACTTTGCAGAAGCTACGATATCCTGATAAAAATCATGGCTTAGTTTTATCTTCTTTGTTTCCTGTGCGTAATCCACCACGCTTCCATCACAAAGATTCGTCGCACATATATAAACGGTATCTGCTTTAGAACGTTCTAAGAATGTCTTATAAATAAGTACTGATGGAAGAACCATTCTGGCATCCTCAATGGAAAGTCCGTATTTTAAGGCAATATCCTGATAGGATGCCTTTTTAATCTTTTTGTAAATGTATAAAATCTGCTCATAGCTCATCGTATCGGTAAGATGCAGTTCCGGAATCAGGCGATTGATATTTTTAATCTCGTCTCCGATGGCGATCACATTTTTAATATCTTTATCTTTCAGATAGCCACTTTTAAACATATCAAATTCATACTGAATATATTCTTCTAATACAGAAATATAATCGAGTACGTTATTCTCAACAGATTCTAAAAATCCCCTCACTTTTACTGTACCGATATCTAAATTCTGCGTCATATAAAGTGCCTGTTTATCAAACAGGGATACCTGTACACTTCCGGAACCGATATCTAAAATGGCAGTATTTTTTTCAATGATTTTATTGAAATCAATATCTAATACCTGAATTCCCTTATACATAAGGAAACGAAGTTCCGAATTACTGAGCATGATAACATCCACACCTGTGCGAATTTTAATCTGATTAAGAACCGATACCTGATTCTTTGCATTACGAATCGCACTTGTCGCGTAACAGCGGAATTCTGTTATCGCATATTCCCTCATACGCTGCTGAAATTCCATCAGTACATTACAGATTTCTTCAATTTGCGCAAATGTAATCTTTCTTGTAAAATAGGCCTCTTTGCCAAGTTCATACTCATAGCGTATCTCATCCACTGTACGAAATCCCTTTCCACCAGAAATCTCATACACTTTCATGAGCATATTTTTTGAACCGATTACAATTGCCGCATACGGACTTATTCCCATCGCTGCCTCCTTTTTGCCTCTGGCACTTCTCCGGCTTTCTTATTTCTTCTGTTCGTCAGAAAGATAAAAGAAAGAATTCACTGTATGTTTTGTATCAATAAGATTATTATATTGTAATATCTGATACTCTTTTACCATATCGCTATAAGGCGATTCTAAAGCAGATTCATAATATTTGCCCTTCTTATCAAAGCATCCCATTGCCGTAAGTACAGGAAGCTTCTTGCGGAGTTTTAATAAGAACTTCTGGTATGGGCTTGTTTCTAAGCCTGCCTCGTTCATCACATAGGCACTTAAATAGTTCGCACTCATTTTATCTATGGTTTTCTCTTTAATATCATAGTTTGCCCAGATAATAAATGGTGTTCTGTATTTGTTCATTAATTCTTCATTTGTAAGACTGCCTGCACTCTTTCCAAAAAGGCTGTCATAGAAGCTGCTCTGTACAGCCGGCTGATGATCACCATACATTACGATGATTGTCGGTTCTTTTACTTTTGAAAAATACTCTACAAGCTGTTTAAACGCATCATCTGTCTTCTTTACAAGGGAAAGATACTGCTCTGCCTGCTCATTTTTATGATTATCTGTAATCTGTATATCATTATGGAAATTGGAGTACGTCTTATCAAATCCACCGTGATTCTGCATCGTAACATTGAAAAGATAAAATGGTTCATCTTTCTCAGTACGGTTTTCGTATAACTCCTCTATCTTCTTAAAATCAGATTCATCAGAAATATATTTTCGATACATTGTCGGATTCTTAAAATCTGTCTCTGAATAAAAATGATCAAATCCCATATAATCATACACCTGCACACGGTTCCAGCCGGAAGCAAGGTAAGGATGTAAAGCCAGATTGCCTTTATATCCTTGTTCTTTTAACAGATAGGTCATATTAGGAAGTTTGTCCTTTACAACCTGTGTGTATGCAATAATACCATTTTGTAAGAAGGACATGCTATTTCCAGTTAAATACTCAAACTCGGAGTTACAAGTTCCTGAACCGAAGATAGACATATAAAGAGAACCTTTTATTGTATTCTCCTTTAAACTATGAATAAATGGCATATAATCTTCATTTGTGGAAAATTCATTGATAACACTTAAATCAGAAAATGCCTCGTTCATAATGCCGATTACATTTGGTTTCGTACCATCTGCAGTTTCTAACCGCCCTTTTTTCTTTTTATCGGAATCTTCATTCGCAAACTTTTCTTCATATTTCTCGGCAATGTCTTTGGCCGCCTCTACAGAATAATCAGATGGTTTTTCCTGCACCAGAGAATTCATGTTAAGAACAAAACCAAAGAACAGTCCATTCTTGGCATAGCCTTTTTTCTGATCCCACACGTTATTCTTAATGCCAAAGTTCTTTAATGTTTTTTGTTCTACGACAAAATGTCCGAGCACTGAACCTAGCAGGCCGATAACAACAAGCATAATTACCCGCTTTTTCCAGCCCATTTTTTTAGGAACCGGACAGCGCCACATTATGGCTAAATATAACAGCAGGAATAAGACATTCCATACAAATACCGGCTGAATGCTGTAAGTATAGTTCTCTGCAACATTCGCAGCTGTTCTTGCGGACATAATATCTGAAGGAACGATCGGTGCACCTTTAAAACTTAAAACATAATAGTTTGCAATTCCAATAATGCACCACAAAATACTTCCTATTGTTACAGATACTCTCCTGGAATTGAAAATCAGATACAATAATCCAAAGAACATATAATAAACTAATATGTTAAGCCAAAATTCTGCAGCACGCATTCTAAAAATTGGATTGTCAGTAAACCTTTCCACAAACCAGAATGTAAATAACGGTGCTGCAAAAAACAGAATCTGACCAAGTGCTTTCTTTACCATCTCCGGTGCCGGCAGTGCAAACCATAAAAGAAGAAGGACAAGTGCCATCATCATACAGATACCTGCCCACTGCTGATATATTGTTACTGGATAATAGAGCTTAGATACAAGATACTTACCCTGCTCTTCCTGATTAATCTTTAACTTGCCACGGAAACCAGTTTCCTTTGTTGTCCACTGGAAAATAAGAGGTTCCTTGCCGGATTCTGCTCCACTTGTTGTAAGCTGAATGCTGTACTCTTTCTTTTTCGTCAGCTGCAGATCTGTCTTAAATTCTGTATAATCATTATTTACAATATCACTGATATTTTTTGTAAGTCTCTGTATGCTTTTTCCGGTTTCTAAATCTATAATATTAAGAATAACCTTTCCACTTGCCTGTCCAGAATAGTCATTGCCAAAATAAACTTTTACCGTTTTTAAATGTGTATGTTTTGCAACAAACTTCTGGCTTACAGCAGATCCTGCCGATAACTGGCAGACCTGATCAATTCGATACTTATTTACCTGATTTGTTGCATTTTTCTGATATTCCATAAAGTGACTGCATAAATACCAGGTAAAGAAAAGAAGAACCGCTGTAATCACTGTCTTTAATAATAAAACCGCCGAATTTTTCTTTTTCACATGCTTATTTTTTACTGTTTCACTCATGTACTCTACGCTCCTTTTGTAGACCGTTTAATAGTTTCCTAAAATTTTAAAATCCGCTACTTCTGTACGAACACCTTGCAGGGCATTTTTTACTGCCGGATCATGCAGATTTCCGTTGATATCAATATAGAAGCGGTATTCCCACTGCTGGTCTGGCAGAGGAACAGATTCAATATGGCTTAAGTTTAAGTCATTATATAAGAAATGAGATAATATGTTATAAAGAGTTCCGCTTTCATGAAGCAGAGAGAAAGAAATGCTGATCTTATTCGCATTCTCTGTGTACTGTCTCTTCTTAGAGAGGATTACAAAACGAGTTACATTATTTTTGTCAAAGTTGATACCTGCATCTAAAATATCAAGACCGTAAAGTTCTGCAGCTCTGCGGCTTGCAATGGCTCCCTGTGTCATTATTTTCTCTCTTGCTACTCTCTCAGCAGCAATGGCTGTATTTTCCACACTAACCTTTTTGACATCCAGGTTTTCTAAATATGGAGCACACTGCATTAATCCCTGCGGATGTGAAAGAACAACTTCTAAATCCTCAATCTTACTTCCCGGACAGCCTAGCAGACAATGTTCTACTTTTACAAAAACTTCTCCTACCATACAGACATCATTCTCCAGTAAAATGTCATAAACACCTGTAACATCTCCGGCAGAAGAGTTCTCAATCGGAAGTACGCCGTAATCGGCATCTCCGTTATTCAATGCCATCGCAACATCTTTAAAGTTAACAACGGCATAATGATCTACATCCGCTCCAAAGAACTTTTCACATGCCATCTCTGAAAAAGATCCTGGCACTCCCGGATAAACAATTCTTGTATCTGGGAACATGACTAACTCTGGTACTTCGGTAAAATAATTCTCAATATAGCGGTCTCTCTGGTGAACCATATGATACTGATATTTGCGGCTTATGGACATCATCTGAATAAAAACTTCCTCTAATCCCTTTATGACAAATGGATTGGATCGGTTCTTTGTAATATCTGATAACTTTTCGTCTTCTTTATTTTTATTATAAATGGATTCTCCCGCCTGCTTTTTAGAAAGCGCTAATTCTGCGGCAAATCCCATCCTTTTTTCAAATAACTCTGCAATTTCGTAATCTATTTTTGTAATATCATCTCGTACATCATCTACTTTTCTTATTTCTTTATCCATTCCACTACTGCTTCCTTTATTTCTCTTTTTCTTTTAAATCCTCTAAAATATCTGAATATCTTCTTCTCTCTAACGGATGGATTCCTCTTGGAGTCAACTCACACAATGGCTCTAATACAAAAAGCCTTTTTGTCAGTTCTGGATGAGGAATCGTAATCTCCTCATCTTCTGTCACTAAATCATCATATAAAAGAATATCCAAATCTAATGTTCTTGGTCCCCAGTGAATCTCTCTCTTTCGCTCTGCCTCATTTTCAATCTGATGTAGTTTGTCAAGAAATTCTGCTGGTGTATCTAATGTTTCAATCGAATATACTGTGTTTAAAAACTTGCCCTGCTCCGTATAACCGTATGGTTCTGTCTCAATAATTGAAGCAGATTTGAAGTTCTTTGTATCCGGCAAAGCACTCACTTTCTCCTTTGCAAGTTTCATATATTCTTCCCGCTCTCCAAGATTAGAACCAACACCAATATATACTTTATGCCAGCTTCTCTTAATCTTAACAGAAGTGTAATCCACATGCATTAAGACAGGTGCCCACGGCTTTTTCACTTCAATCTCCACTTCTTTTATAAGTGGAAACTGCAAAAGAATACACTCTGCAAGGCGTTCGGCAACTCGTTCTAACAGTTTGTCGTTCTGCTTTGTCATTTCTTTTTTGACACAGCGGCAGATATCTCCGTAGCTTACTGACAATTCAAGTTCATCTGTCTTTCCTGCAGCCCTTGTGTCTACTTTTGAAACAATATTGACGAGAAACTTCTGACCGAGAACATTTTCCTCCTTGTATACACCGTGATGGCAAAATACTTCCAGATTTTTTACTCTTATCTCATCCATCTTACTCTGCCTCCAGAATTGCCTCAATCATCTTCAATTCTCTATAGTTTGTCTTTACATCGTGCACACGGAAAATAGAGGCCCCTTTCATACGGCCAAGTACTGTTGTTGCCGCAGTTCCTTCCTCTCGCTGATCAACAGGAAGATTTAACGCAAGACCAATCACAGACTTTCTTGATGTTCCAAGTAACACAGGAAGTCCCCATTTTGAAAATACATCCATATGCTTCATAATAGAAAGGTTCTGCTCAAATGTTTTTCCAAAGCCAACACCTGGATCAAGAACAATTCTTTCGTCCCTGATTCCTGCCTTTTTCGCAATGGCCAGTGTCTCTTCCATATCAGAACAGAAATCCTCAATAAAATTAGTATACTCCTGATTATCTCTGTTGTGCATCAGACAACAGGCAACGTCCTCTTTGGCAAGTAACGGAGCCAGTCTCTCATCCCATTTCAATCCCCAGATATCGTTAATCATATCTGCTCCGGCAGCAATTCCAGCTTTAGAAACTTCGTATTTGTAAGTATCAAGAGATACCGCGATATCAAAATTCTTCTTTACTGCTTCAATGACAGGAACAACTCTTTCGATTTCTTCCTGGTCTGTAATCTTCTTATGGCCTGGTCTTGTAGATTCTCCACCGATATCTAAAATTGCTGCACCTTCCTCTATCATTCTCTCCGCCTGTTTTAACGCCAGATCAACAGACTGATATTTGCCGCCATCGGAAAAAGAATCGGGTGTTACATTTAAAATTCCCATAATATAGCCTTTATGTAAAAGGTCAAACTCGTATTTTCCTATCTTCATTACTGTATAGCCTCCATTTCTTCCATAAAAGAGAGCGAACCACAGGCCACCAGAATATCTTCCGGCTGTGCAGCCTCCAATGCCTTAGAAACCGCAGTATTTACGTCTGGCTCAATCATAACTGGAACATCCGCTTTCTCTTTTATTGTATTTGCTAAAATTTCTGCTGAAAGCCCCCGTTCATTATTCGGTCTAAATACATAAACTTTCTTTGCCATCGGCATAAGATACTGGAGTATTTTCGTATATTCTTTATCCTTTAACACTCCCATTATATAAATGATTCTCTTATTTGTAAAATGTTTTTGCAAAAATGACGCTAATTTGCGTGCGCCATCTGGATTATGTGCACCATCTCTGTAAAATAAAGGTTCTTTTTTTAACACTTCAAGCCTTCCCGGCCAGATTGTCCTTATAATACCACCTTGCTGTGCCGCCTTTATGTTCATGGTATCTAGTTCTTTTGGAATTTTCTTCCTTGCCTCATTCTTCTCATAATCTTTCTCAAAAAGATATTCTGATGCGGTAAGGGCTGTCACAGCGTTAGAAATCTGGTGGTTTCCCGGAAGCTTTGTCTCATAACGCTGTTCCTTCCATAAAAAAGTACTTCCATATGGAGTTTCCGCTAATATCTCATAATCTTGCGGCTTTACTTCGATGCAATGTACCTTTTTCTCTGCTGCTTCGTGTTTTACAACCTTGCAGACTTCTTCTGGATTCTCCGATAAAACAACAGGAGCACTCTCTTTGATAATTCCTGCTTTCTGGCAGGCAATCTCCTCTAACGTATCTCCAAGAATTGCCTTGTGATCATAGCTGATGGAAGAAATTACAGTAAGTTCTGGATGCTTAATCACATTCGTGGCATCAAGCCTTCCTCCCATACCAACTTCCACCAAGGCGTAATCAACCTTTTCCTCCTTAAAATATAAGAAAGAAAGCGCTGTCTCCACTTCAAAAAGTGTAGGTCTTAATCCAATTTTCGCCTCCTCTTTTCGCATCGCTTCTTCTACAACACCGTAAAGCCTCTCTAACTTATCCTTTGCAATATACGTTCCATTAATCTGGAATCTTTCCTCATAGCAGGAAATAGTCGGGGAAATATATCTTCCCACCTTAAAACCTGCTGCCATTAATATAGAAGAAAGATATGCAAAAACAGAACCTTTTCCGTTCGTTCCGGCAATATGTACAATCTTTAAATCATCTTCTGGATGCCCTAACTCTTCCAGCAACCCCTGAATTGCATCAAGACCTGGTATACTGCCCCTCTTTTTTAACTCTTCTATTAAAGAAATGTAATTCATTACTAACGCTCCTTCATATTATTGCGTATACAATCGAGGATAATAATAACATAAAATGGGGAAGTGTACAACTCTTTGCATAAAACGGACGAAAATCAGCCGCTGATAGTTGTGTAGGTAGCTGTTGCTCTATTGCGATAAGCCAAACTGAATATTGAAGCAAAAACAGAACAGGAGCTATGAATTGCAACATTTGACGAACGAGTCATGCTTATGTCCGAATTCAGAAGACAATGAAGTTGTCTCTCTGAAGACGAACATAAGCATGGCGAAGTTCTTCAATGGTTGTGATTCATACTCCTGTTCTGTTTTTGCTTCATTCATATTCCTCTGTTGCAATAGAGCAACAGCTTCCTACTCCAATCAGCAGTCTAAAATGTATATAAGAACTCTCTTTTTATCTTAATCTAAAACTAAAGCGACACCCAGTCTGTCTCTCTATCCTATACTTCGAAGATTAAATCTCCATAGCTTGGGAATGGCCATGCAGATTTGGCTACTAACATTTCAAGTTTATCTGCAGGTTTTCTTAACTCATCCATTGCTGTAAATACAACGTCATGGTAGTAGTGACCCTGTTCTGCGCCTTCTTCCATAGCTTCTGCCTTGCCTGCTACTTCTTCGAGGTGTGCAAGTGCTACATACATATCTTTTAAGTTTGTAGAAATGTCTGCCATTAATGCTTCCTGTACAGAAGTATCTACTGCGCTGCTTGCTGCTTTGATTGCATTAACAGATTCTGCAAGGCTGGTCTGGTATTTGATTGTTGCAGGGACAATCTGTTTCTTAGCCATGTCAATCATAGTAAGTGCTTCAATGTTGATTGTCTTAGAATATGTTTCGTACATAACTTCTGCACGGGATTCCATCTCGGCTTTTGTATATACACCGTGTTTTTCAAAGATTTCAACTGCTTCTGGTTTTACTAATGCAGGAACAGCATCTACCATACATTTGATGTTTGGAAGTCCTCTTCTCTCTGCTTCAGCAACCCATTCATCAGAATATCCGTTACCGTTGAAAATGATTCTCTTATGTGCTGCGATTGTATCTTTGATCATGTCATGGAGAGCCATTGGTAAGTCCTCTGCTGCCTCTAGTTTGTCTGCCATGTCACATAATACTTCTGCAACGATCGTGTTAAGTACTGTGTTAGGGTCTGCGATAGACTGTGTGGAACCAACCATACGGAATTCAAACTTGTTACCTGTGAATGCGAATGGAGATGTTCTGTTTCTATCTGTAGCATCCTTGTTAAGGTCTGGAAGAGTAGAAGCACCAGTCTTTAACTTACCTTTCTGGATAGAGCTTGTAGCATCACCCTTATCGATTAACTGCATAACTACATCTTCAAGCTGCTCGCCAAGGAACATAGAGATGATAGCTGGAGGTGCTTCATTAGCTCCAAGTCTGTGATCGTTACCAACATCAGATGCAGACTCACGAAGAAGGTCAGCATGTTTATCAACAGCCTTCATAATTGCACCAAGTACAAGAAGGAACTGGAAGTTTTCATGTGGTGTCTTACCAGGATCAAGCATGTTAATTCCATCATCAGTTGTGATAGACCAGTTGTTATGCTTACCAGAACCGTTAACACCTGCAAATGGCTTCTCATGGAGAAGGCAAACAAGACCATGTCTGTAAGCAACCTTCTTCATAACTTCCATCATAAGCTGGTTGTTATCAGTTGCAATGTTGCACTGTGCATAGATAGGAGCTAAC
>ENA-OPDD01001685-OPDD01001685.1-human-gut-metagenome-genome-assembly--contig:-NODE-1685-length-14452-cov-4.266861_pt1 | contig 14452 bp, 14 predicted proteins | sample MGYA00241574_ERZ501499 | MGnify/ENA primary metagenome ERZ501499 (study PRJEB25962, sample SAMEA2042576) | human gut metagenome | biome: human gut; feature: human-associated habitat; material: faeces...
TTCTCAGGCAAAAGGGACGAAGCTGTAACAGTCTGCTCCGCGGTACCACCCGGTTTCCGCCCTTTGCGCAAGCAGCGGGCGGCACTCAAACGCCGTAACGGGGCGCAACCGTCCTGTACTAGTGGGCCGCAAAGCCGTTCGCGCAGGCCGCTCAGGAGCGAACTTCAGCCTGTCTGCACGCGGGGACCCTTTCAGCCGGTGAAGTCCCTCTCTTTGCTGTGCCGAACAAACCTACTCTCTCCGTCGCTGCGTTTGGGAGTATTCAGGTTTTATAACCGTTTGTTATGTTACCACATTTTGCGGCGGTTTGCAAGCGGGGCGGGCAGATTTTGCGCAGGTTTCCGGTTTTGACTTGCAGTTTTGTCTCTGTCATGTTATATCAGTGCAGCGCTTTGCATGGAAGGAGGGTACACCCGGATGGGCTGGAACGGCTGCGTTTTCTTTAAAAAAGGCAACCCCTAAGCATTTCCGGCTCGAAGTGTACCCATTTTTCTTCCGGCAAAGCGTGGAGCATCGTTTTTATGCGCCGCGCAGCTTTGCTGTGGGGCGTTTTTGTTTTGCCGGGAAATGGGGCACTGTTTCACGCAGAAGCAGAAAGGGTGTTCCCCATGAATCATACCATCCATTTAAAAAAGCAGCTGCGCTGCATCTATCTGTCCAATTTCTTTTGCTGAGTTTTACCACAAAACGCAAAAGACCGCTGCGGCCTCCGGAGAGATCGCAGCGGTCCTTTCTTTTATGCTCAGTAGCACTTTTTGCAAGCCGTGAATCCGCGGGATTTTGCAGTGGACAGGCTCACTTTCTCAGGGCCTTTCATTCCGTTGCAGTTGGGGTTGCTATGGTACTTCTTGCCGCCATGGGTGGGGATCCACACCATCTGGCTGGTCGTCTGGCCGGAAGATGCACTGCCCGTGCTCTTTTTGCTGCCGGAAGTGGTCGTGGTCTTTTTGCTGCTGGCGGCAGCGGCGGCCTTCTGGGCATCCAGCTTTTTCTGCCCGGCCGTGTACAAAGCTGTCGTGTCGCTGGTGGTGCCGTTCAGCAGCACCGAGCCATTCTGGATGTCCAGAATGGGCATGCCGTTCACGTCCAGTGTGCCGGCATACACGCCGTACAGGGTCATCTGCTGTGCCGGGGCCGCCGCCTTGAAGGCATCAAATTTCGACTTCTGCACGGCCACATACCACACGCCGTCGGCGGTGTCAAAGCCAAAAATAAATGCAGTATCGTTGCTGGTAGCCGCACTGTAATTGGGCGTACCGGTAATAGTGATAGGCTGTCCCAGCGGCTGAGACGTTGCCTGCGCATAGGGTACCGTCTGGCAGGAACTGCTGTCCACCGCCGCAAAGGCCGCCGGGCAGCACAACAGGCTCAGGCACAGGGCCAGTGCCGCTGCAAGAATCCGGAATTGTTTTTTCATCGCACACATCCTCCTCTGTTTGCCGGTCACCCGGCTATTTTACGGTTTGATCGTACCTCCTGTTTCTCTGTGCAACAATTCCCAGAATGTGTTGTTTTTCGGCACATTCCGACGCATTCAGGAAGCAAGATCAGTTCTCACCATATATTATGCCACTTTATGTTCATTTATGAACCGTAATATGGCATTCATTTCAAGCAAAATTCACCTCATAATAGTATTGGGGTGATAATAATGGATGAACTCAGGATTAAAAAGCTCTCCGAACCTGTTACATTTACGATTCGCGTAGACAAGTCAATCGTCGATTTCTACGATGATCTTGCCGGAAAAACAAATCGCTCCCGCAATGAGCTGATCGGGCTTGCTTTGGACTACGCCAAGGATAAGATCATCGTGGAAGAATAAGCGTTCTTTCCGTAAACAAAAAATGCGAACGAAAGCATTTCTGCTCTCGTTCGCATTTTTTTATTGCTTCACACAGCGTGTCGTGTTGCGGGCGCTCCGGATCAGATGCCGGCGGCAGCGTTCTGACCGGCAAGGCGGCCGAAGGTGGCGCTGCGGCCTGCGGCGGCACCGGCCATCAGGCAGGGATAGCTGCCGGAGAAGTAGTTGCCGCTCATGTCACCGATAACATACAGGCCCGGGATGGCCTTGAAGTCGTGGTCCAGTGCGTGCATATTGTCGTCGATCTGGATGCCGTCGATGGTGCAGATCAGATAGCCGCCGGCCTGACGGACGCCGTAGAAGGGAGCTTCGCTCAGGGTGGACAGACGATAGTCCTCCTTACCGTAATCCTCGTCCTCGCCCTTGGCAGCCAGCTCATTGTAGCGATCCACCGTTGCGGTGAAGGTGTCCTTGGGCAGGCCCAGCTTGTCGGCCAGCTCCTCCACGGTGTCGGCCTGCACGATGTAACCCTGGTCCTGCAGATCGGCGTTCATGCCCTCGATGTACTCAATGGGGAACACCGGAGCGGTGCCGTTCACATGCGGGTACAGACGGCTGCAGCCGTGGGTGGCAAAGCGCTCCACATCCTCGGGGTACTTGCTGTCCCACACAGTGCAGTAGGTGTGGTAGGGCTGGCCGGCTGCAGCGTGCAGCACCAGATCGTAAGGCATGTACTCGTTCATGAAGCGCTCACCGTTCAGGTTCACCTTCAGGAACGGCTGGCTGCCCATCCAGAACAGGGCACCGTCGTTGGCCTTGCCGTACTCCCCCACCTGGTCGGGCTTGATGGCACCGCGGTCAAAGATCATGGAGGTGTGGGTCTGGTCCATGATGGCACCGGCCCACAGGCAGGCCTTGATACCGTCGCCCTTGGCACCGGGCTTGGAATAGTTGACGCAGGTCTGCTCCACGCTCTGGGGCTGCAGGGCGTTCATCATGGTTTCATTGCCGCTGTAGCCGCCGCAGGCCAGAATGACGCCCTTGGATGCGTTGTAGCGCACATACTCGTCGTTGGCATTCTTGGCAATCAGGCCGGTGACGCGGTCGCCGTCCTTTTCCAGCTTGACCATGGTGATCTCGTACTGCACTTCCAGACCGTCGGCCTCGGCGTGCTTGAGCACGGCGTCCATGGTCAGCTGCTCGCTGTACTCGTCGCCGTACTGGGTGCTGTGGCCCACGTCCAGCACCTCGTAGTTGTCGTTGTCGTGCTTTTCGTCGATCTCGTGGCGGAAGTCGATGCCGCTCTCGGCCAGTACGTCGGTGAACCAGTCGATGGTCTCACCGCTGCGGTCTGCCCACACCTGTGCCAGGCTGCGGCGGGTATAGCCCTGGCTCCAATTGCACAGGTAGCGCACAGCGTCCTTCTTGTTCACGTCATCGCCGTCCTCCTGCTGCTGCTTGGAGCCGCAGGCAGCCAGCGTGTCGCGGATGCCGCTGGCCATGTCGTGGCCGAACTTTTCGATCAGGATGGTCTTGGCACCGGCCTCGGCTGCGGCGGCAGCGGCAAAGCTGCCGGAGGAACCAGCACCCACCACCAGCACCTCACACTCCACGGTCTGCTTGATGTCGCTCTCGGCCACTTCGGGCTCCTCGCCCAGCCAGTCGGCGGTGGAGGCAGTCTCCTCGGTGGTCTGCTCAGCGGGGTTGATGGCACCGCCGCTGGCCTGACGGATGCAGTCGGCCACAGCATTCTGCACAGCCTTGCTGGTCACGGTGGCACCGGTCACACCGTCGATCTGGCTGGTCTGAGCGTTCATCACCTGCTCGATCAGCTTGTCCTTGGCGGCCTGGCCGATGCTGTCGGTCTCGCCGGACAGGTCCAGCTCCACCTTGGTGATGCTGGCAGCGTCAAAGGTCACCGTGGCGGTGATCTCGCTCATGCCCTTGGCGGTGGCAGTGTAGGTGCCGGGGGTGTAGATGCCGGCTGCACCGGAAGATGCAGCAGCGGTGGAGCTGCCGGCTGCATTGCAGGCAGCCAGACCGGCTGCGGTGACGCTGCTCATGGCGGCAGCGGCAGCGATTTTCAGAAAGCCTTTGCGGGAGATCTTTTCCATAATAAGGTTCCTTTCTCTTCTTTTTCTTCGTGCTTTGTTCCAGAGTGGCAAAAATGCTTTGCCATTCTTGTTAAAAGTATCACATTTACAACCAAAGAAAAAGAAGTTATAATATCCCTGTAGGTATCAAGAAAAACTTGCGTTTTATTTCTGGAAAGGAATCTCCCATGACCATTCAGCAGCTGCGCTATTTTCTGGCGTTGTGCGAAGATCTGAACTACACCCACACCGCCGGGCGGCTGTATCTGTCCCGGCAGGCTCTGCGGCTGAGCATTGCCGCACTGGAAGAAGAACTTTGCGGCCCGCTGTTCATCAATGTGCGCAATCACCTTGCCCTGACCGAAAAGGGCCAGCGCTTCCGGGCGCAGGCCGCGCCGGTGGTGGAACAATTTGATCGGATGTGCGCGCAGGCGTATCAGGATATCCGGTCCCCCGCCCTGCGGCTGGGCATCAGTGTGGCGTTGGTGCCCAGCTACCTGCCCATGCTGGGGGATGTGCTGGAGCAGTTCCGGCAGCAATACCCGGGCATCCCGCTGGAAACCACATTGCTCTCCAACGACGCCGTATGTGCACAATTGCAGAACGGCACGCTGGACGCCGGGCTGGTGATGGACCTGGGCGGCTGCGCGGCCGGGCTTGCCCGCACCGCGCTCACCCGGCACACTGCGGCCCTGCTGGTGCCCCGCTGCAGCCCGTTCTGGGGGCGCAGCAGCATCGCCCCAGCAGAGCTGGACGGCCAGCTGCTGTTGGTGCCGGGCCTTGTGCCGGAGCCGCTGGCCCCGCTGTGGAATACCCTGCGGCAGGCCGGTGCCCGCCCGAAGGTAGAGATCAGCGAGCAATACTATCAAGTGCTTTACCGCACCCAGGAGCGCAACGGTCTGGCCCTGGACCGGTTGGAGATCACCTCCGACCACAGCATGGACAATGTTCAGGACGTGGCACTGGACGGCATGCCGCCCATCTGCGCCGCCTTTTTGCAGCCGGAGCACGCAGAGCACCCCTGTGTCCGGCTTTTGTGCAGCTTTTTGCAGGAACACCTGCGCAATCTATGAAAGAAGGGACCCCTTATGCATTTTTATGGAACCATTGGCCCGGCCTGCGCCAGTGCCGGAACTCTGCGCCGCCTTGTGGACGCCGGCATGACCGGCCTGCGCATGAACCTTTCCCACGGGGCGCTGGCCGAACACGCTGACTGGCTGGCAATGATCCACGCTGTCGGCATTCCGGACCTGCTCATCGACCTGCAGGGGCCGGAACTGCGTGTCGGGCGGCTGACCAGCCCGGTCACCCTGCCGGAGGGCGGCACGGTACAGCTGGGTGCAGGCGGCATCCCCTGCCCTGTCCAGCTGGTACAGGCAGCCCGCCCCGGACAACAGCTTTTGCTGGATGACGGCAAGCTGCTGGTGGAAGTAACTGCCGCCGGGCCGGATGCACTGGTCTGCACCGTACTGCGGGGCGGCGTTCTGCAAAGCCGCAAGAGCATTGCCGCCCCGGGTCTGTCGGTGCCCATGCCCACCCTGACAAGTGAGGACCTTGCCAACCTGCGCATCGCAGCTTCCTGCGGCGTCACCGGGGTCATGCTGCCCTTCGTGCGCGGGAAACAGGACATCCTTGCTTTGCGGCAGGCGCTGGCCGAGGCCGGTGCGCCGCAGATCCGCATCTTTGCAAAGATCGAGAACCTTGCCGGGGTGCAGGCCCTGCCGGAGTTTCTGTCCCTCGTGGACGAGGTGGTCATTGCCCGCGGCGACCTGGGCAACGCCATGCCGCTGTGGGAGCTGCCCCGCTGTCAGAAACAGCTTTCCGCCGCCTGCCGGGCCGCCGGGGTACCCTTTATGGTGGTCACCCAGATGCTGGACAGCATGTGCACCCGTGCCGTGCCCACCCGCGCCGAGGTGAGCGATATTTACAATGCTGTGTTGGATGGTGCGTCCAGCCTGATGCTCACCGGCGAGACCGCCGCCGGGCAGTACCCCGTGCAGGCCATGGAGTTCCTGGTTCGGACGGCAAGCACCGCCCTGTAAGGCAGTTCGGCTTTCTGCGCGCTTTTTCGGCCCGAAATGACAAAAAGGATGGATTCTGTCGTAAAGAGTTGGTATAATGAAGGCAAAATATTTTTGCAGGAAGGTTTTTCTATGGGAATCGTAGTCATCGGAGCCGTTTTTGTGGACATCAAGGGGTACCCCCTTTCCACCTACATCCCGGGCGGGCGCAACTCCGGCCGGGTCGAGCAGGTACACGGTGGTGTGAGCCGCAACATCGTGGAGGACATCGCCAATGTGGAACTGCGCCCCACCTTTGTGGGTCTGGTGGACGACACCGGCATGGGCCAGGATGTCATCGACAAGCTCCGCGACCACAAGGTGAACACCCAGTTCATCCGCCGCGTGAAGGACGGCATGGGCACCTGGCTGGCCGTGTTCAACAACGACGGTGACGTATGCGCCTCCATCTCCAAGCGCCCGGACACCACTCCCCTCACCGCTCTGCTGAAAGAGCAGGGAGACGAGATCTTCAAGGACTGCGACAGCATCGCGCTGGAGCTGGATCTGGAAAAAGAGACGGTCAAGCAGGTGCTGCGCTTCGCCAAAAAGTACAACAAGCGGGTCTACGCGGCCATCTCCAACATGAGCATCGCCATGGAGCGTCGCGACTTTTTGCAGCAGGTGGACTGCTTTGTGTGCAACCAGCAGGAAGCCGGGCTGCTCTTCTCGGACGATTACGACCACCTTTCCCCCGCTGCCATGCGGGAGGTGCTGGCCGCCAACGTGCACAGCGCCAACATCCCCTGCATGGTGGTCACCATGGGCGGGCAGGGTGCCGTGTATGCCCGCGCCAACGGCGAAAGCGGCGTTGTGCCCGCCAAGAAGGTGGATGTGATCGACACCACCGGTGCCGGTGACGCCTTCTTTGCCGGTACGGTCATCGGCCTGACCTACGGCAAGAACCTGCCCGCCTCCTGCGAGATCGGCAGCCGTCTGGCCGCCTCGGTGATCTCCATCACCGAAAACGTCTGCCCCCGGTTCCGCCCGCTGGAATTCGGGCTGGACATTCCCGTGCTGGACTGAGTTACACCCAAAAGCGCCGGAGCATTCCCGCAAAAGGGAGCGCTCCGGCGCTTGTTTTTTGTTTGTCAGAGTTCGTTGATGGCTGCTGTGACGGGCATTGCCTGCAATCGCTTCACCGGGCCGTGCACCGCAAGCGCCGCTGCACCTGCCACGAACAGACAGAGCACTGCCAGCAGCCCGAAGGGCACCCGCCACACGACGCCGAAATAGTGGGTGATCAGCCGGGTATACAGTGCACGGTGCAGCACAAGGCCGGCAGCAACGCCCACCAGCAGGCCGGACGCCGCATAGGTCCCGGCACTCAACAGCACAAACAGCCCCAGCAGCGGCAGGCACAACGCCGGGCACACGGCCCACGCCGCACATTCTGCCGCCAGCAGGGCCGCAGCCAGCCCGGTGACCAGACTTTTGTCATCCTCCAGCAGTAAGATCCGCTCCATGGTGCAATTTCTCCTTTTTGCAAAAAATGCCGGGTGCTGCCGCAGGTACGGCAGCTGCCCGGCGCGCAGTCACGCATTCTGTTGTTTGTACTGTTCGCCCCACGCCCACATAGCGTCCATGATGGGCTTCAGGCTCCGGCCCAGCGTGGTCAGGCTGTACTCCACCCGGGGCGGCACCTCCGGGTAGGCCTTGCGCTCCACCAGACCGTTTTCCTCCATCTCCCGCAGCTGGGAGGTGAGTACCTTCTGGCTCACGCCGGTCAGCGACTTTTTCAGCTCGCCGAAACGCTTGGTGCCGGTGAGCAAGTCCCGCAGGATCAGCACCTTCCATTTGTCACTGATCATGGTGAGGGTGGTTTCCACTGGGCAGGCCGGCAGTTCCTTTTTGGTACACATCTGTCGTTTCTCCCCTCCAGCCCGTCGCGGGCCGTTTTTTCTATTTTACGGCACAGACGCGGTGCTTGTCAAGCAGGGGGCGGACGCCCCGCACATCCGGCTCAAAAATTTTTTCGCAGTCCAAATTGCGAGAAATCGGCGGCTCACCGCAAAAGTTTCCAAATCGCAACCGGTCAAAAGTCACCCACCGGTAACCAGGTTACCGCATTGTGCGTACTTTACGCCGGGCAAAAAGGGGTGTATCATGGCCTCGTCAGCCGGGGCACGCCGAGATGCCCCGCACACCCAATGCAATAATCCTGGAGGTACCAAACCATGTCTCTGAACAAAGTCGTTGAATTCCTGAATGCCAACCCTGTGCAGTATCTGGCTACCGTCGGCCGTGACGGCAAGGCCAAGTGCCGTCCCTTCATGTTCGCCGGTGAGCTGGACGGCAAGCTGTGGTTCTGCACCAACAACCAGAAGGACGTATACAAGGATCTGCAGGCCAACCCCTACACCGAGATCTCGGTGTCCAGCCCGGAATACGCCTGGATCCGCCTGCACGGCAAAGCTGTGTTTGAAAACAACATGGCTGCCAAGGAGATGAGCATCTCCAACCCCATCGTGAAGGGCCAGTACGGCGAAGCCACCAACCCCATCTTTGAGGTGTTCTACCTGGAGGATGCTCACGGTGCCATCGCCGACTTCTCCGGCAACCCTCCCTACGAGTTCTGATTCCCGTTTCGTGCAGATCGCCTTGGAAACGCTGTTTTCAGGGCGTTTTGCCGTTTGGTACCGCAAAGGAGGTCTTTCTATGACCCAGACCGAACGCCGCCGTTTTTTGCTCAGCCGCCCGCTGCGGGGAAACTGCCCTTTACCTGTGGCAGGGCGACATCACCACGCTGCAGTGCGACGCCATCGTCAACGCCGCCAACAGCGGCATGACCGGCTGCTATGTGCCCGGCCACCGCTGCATCGACAACTGCATCCATACCTTTGCCGGGGTACAGCTGCGCAGCGCCTGTGCCCGCCTGATGGCGCAGCAGGGCCACGAGGAGCCCACCGGGCAGGCCAAACTCACCCCGGCCTTCAACCTGCCCTGCCGGTATGTCCTGCACACGGTGGGGCCCATCGTGACCGGGCGCGTCACCGCACGGGACCGCGCTCTGCTGGCCTCCTGCTACTGCGCCTGTCTGACGAAGGCCGCAGAAGCCGGGCTGGAAAGCATCGCATTCTGCTGCATCTCCACCGGCGTGTTCTGTTTCCCGAATGAGGATGCGGCAGAAATTGCCGTACAGACTGTGAAGGAGTTCCTGCAAACGCCCACAACCATCAAAAAGGTGATCTTCAATGTTTTCAAAGATTTGGACAAGGAAATCTACACCCGACTGCTCACAGCCTGAGCAGCTCAAAAAGGCCCTGCACGAGGCTGATGCCTTCATCATCGGCGCAGGAGCCGGGCTGTCCACCTCCGCCGGGTTCACCTACGCCGGGGAACGATTCCGAACATATTTCTCCGATTTTGCCAGCAAATACGGCTTTACGGATATGTACTCCGGCGGCTTTTACCCTTACCCCACCATGGAGGAATACTGGGCGTACTGGAGCCGGTACATTTATATCAACCGCTATCAGAACGCCCCGAAGCCTGTATACGGCACGCTGTTCCGGCTGGTGCAGGATAAGGATTACTTTGTAATCACCACCAATGTGGACCACCGCTTCCAGAAAGCAAGGTTCGACAAAAAGCGGTTGTTCTACACGCAGGGCGATTACGGTCTGTTCCAGTGCAGTGAGCCGTGCTGTCAGGAGACTTTCGACAATGAGGCACTCATCCGGCAGATGGTAGAAGCACCGGGGTATGTCCTCGCACCGGATGATCAGCTGACTGTGCCGGAGAATACCATCCTGAAAACTTCTGTTCCGTCCGAGCTTGTCCCCCACTGCCCGCACTGCGGCAAGCTGCTCACGATGAACCTGCGCTGTGATGACAGCTTTGTAGAGGATGCCGGCTGGCACGCCGCCGCCGAGCGGTACAGCGAATTTCTCCGCCGCCACGAGGGGCAGAAGATCTTGTTCTTAGAACTTGGCGTCGGCGGCAACACCCCGGTCATCATCAAATATCCCTTCTGGCGGATGACAGCCAGGAACCCCAATGCCACCTACGTCTGCATCAACAAGGGCGAGGCCGTCTGCCCGAATGAGATTGCCAAGCAGTCACTGCTTTTTGATGACGATATCGGCAGCACGCTGCAGGCCCTCTGAAATTTTACAGCGTTCCCAAGCACCCGGTGGACGGTGATTTTACCGTCCGCCGGGTACTTTTTTGTCTGCCAGACAGGCACTTGTGAAGTCCGTTCATGCAAAAGTCAACATTCTTCATGTGCTCAGCATAAAATTCTAGGTTGCCCCCAAAGTATTAAGGTCACTGAGCGCTGTACACACTGCCCATCGTCCAGGAATTGTTGGCCGAATACTTTGCGTGGTTGCGCAGGTAGGTGAGCCAGGTGCCATAGCCGTTGCCAGCCGACAGGTGGACGCCGTCCGGCGCTGCCAGCATCTCTTTCAGGTTGCCCTCACCGTCGGCCAGGGCCTCCCACAGGTCCAGATACACGCAGCCCTTGCTGGCGGCCAGCTGGGCCAGCTGCTCATTCACCCCGCGCAGCACATCGGAAGCAAGACCCGGCTTCTCGGCGGCCGCTTTCGGACGCACCGGCGGGACCGACTCCACATAGATCACGCAGTCCGGCCCCAGCGCCTCCCGCAGCATGTCCAGCATCTGGCCGTAATAGGCCAGGAACCGGTCGGAAGCACCCAGCGTGGTGAGGGTGTTGGTGCCCAGTAGGATATACATCTTTTTGGGTTGGGCAGCGGCCAGCACATCCAGTGCGATCTCTTCCCCGCGGACGGAGCTCTTGACCGCCGTCCGGTTCACGATGGCATCCGGCCCCACGCCGGTGTAACCGCAGACCAGCGCCCCGCCCAGATTGATCTGGTAGTCCGAAAAGCCCACGGTCAGGCTGTCACCCAGAAAGGCCGCGTCCGCAAAATAGTTCAGGTCCACCTGCCCGCAGCTGGGCTGACGGATGACGCTGGCGTCGTAGGCCTTGACCACCGCAGCGGCCGCATCCTGCCGGGCCGGGCCAAAGGTCTCCAGCGTGACCGCCTGTGCGTCCCCGCTGCCATCCGGCGCGGTGCTGTCGCCGCTGCTGTCACTGTCTGCCGCTTCGCCCTGCATGGGCAGTGGTGCCAGAATGTCCTGTGCAATGCCGCTGGCCACCGGCTCTGACTGTGCGTCCTTGGCCGATGCACCGTTTTCCAGAATGGCGGTAATGGCGTAGGCCAGCACCAAAATGGCCAGCACCACCCCTGCCAGGCGCAGCTTGCCGCTCACGCCGCCGTGACGGGCACGGTGCGATGTCGAATGATATTCGTGTGAAATCCCCATGGTTTTTGCTCCAGCTTTCTCGTTTTTACCCTCAGCGGCCGACGCAGCCCGCCGCATCGGATGCAGATGCTCCCATTCTATCATAATTTTTTTGCCTGTGCAACCAATTGGGTCTTGCATACAACAGGCAAAACAGTTACAATAGAGTCGTAGCAGTTTTTGCGCATTTTACAAAAAGCGCATTCACATGCTGCATCATTTTTGTACCACTTGCAAACTTGTTTTGTCAGCCGCCTTTGGTCTGTGTGCAGTGCAGGGCCGCAGTTCCTTTGCAGCAGGGCGGCAGACAACATCGGTTTGCAGGCGTTTTCCATCGTTCACGGTAAAGGATCAAGAAGGAGGTACTCATGGCCAAAAATGTGATCATTGGTCAGAGCGGCGGCCCCACGGCCGTCATCAATTCCAGCCTGGCAGGCGTGTACAAAGCTGCCTGCAGTCTGGGTGCCGACAAGGTGTACGGCATGAAGTACGGCATCGAGGGCCTGCTCAAGGAAGAGCTCATCGAGCTGAATGTCCTGCTGGACGACCGCATGAGCATTGAGCTGCTCAAGCGCACCCCGTCCAGCTATCTGGGCAGCTGCCGCTACAAGCTGCCCGACCCGGACACCGACTCCACCCCGTTCGTCAAGCTGTTCACCCTGTTTGACAAGTACGACATCTGCGCGGTGTTCTACATCGGCGGCAACGACTCCATGGACACCATCGCCAAGCTCAGCCGCTACGGCGACCGGGTGGGCAGCAGTGTGCGGTTCATCGGTGTGCCCAAGACCATCGACAACGACCTGTGCCTGACCGACCACACCCCCGGCTACGGCTCGGCGGCCAAGTACATCGCCACCATTCTAAAGGAAGTCATCCGCGATTCTTCCGTGTATGACATCCGCAGCGTGACCGTGGCCGAGATCATGGGCCGTCACGCGGGCTGGCTGGCCGGTGCGGCCTGCCTGGCCGGCGGCGACGACAGTGAAGGCCCGGACCTGATCCTGCTGCCGGAGGTCCCCTTTGATCAGGACAAGTTCCTGGCCAAGGTGGACGCGCTGCAGCGGGTCAAGCCCAACGTCATCATTGCGGCCAGTGAGGGTGTCAAGACCGCCGACGGCACTTACCTGTGCGATCTGGTGTCCACCGCCGGGCAGCTGGACGCCTTTGGCCACAAGGCCGTGCTCAGCGGCACCAGCCGGTATCTGTCCGAGCTGATCCACGACAAGCTGAACTGCAAGAGCCGCGCCATCGAGTTCTCTACCCTGCAGCGCTGCGCCAGCCATCTGGCCAGCCGCACCGATGTGAACGAGGCCTATGCAGTGGGCGGTGCCGCGGCGGCAGCGGCCTTTGCGGGCGAGAGCGGCCGCATGATCGCGCTGGAGCGCATTTCCAGCTATCCCTATCAGTGCATTGCCAAGTCGGTGGATGTGCAGCAGGTGGCCAACCTGGAAAAGAAGGTGCCGCTGGACTGGATCACCCCGGACGGCATGCAGGTGACAGCGGCCTTTGAGGAGTACGCCCGCCCGCTCATTCTGGATGAGGTGACCCCCGTGTACGTCAACGGCACCCCGCGCCACATCCGCCTGTAATCCCCTTTTCCGCGTCTGTTTTCGTGCACCTGCACGTTTTATAAAAGCCGAAACAGAAAAAACAAAAAAGGAGAGATCATCATGGGTAAAAATGCAATCGTTGGTCAGTCTGGCGGCCCTACCTCCGTCATCAATGCAAGTCTGGCAGGCGTGTTCGAGAGCTGCAAGAGCCGCGGTGCTGACATCGTGTACGGTATGTGCAACGGTGTTGCCGGTCTGCTGGAGGAGCGCGTGGTGGACCTGTCCACCGTGTTGACGGACGATTTGGACATTGAGCTGCTCAAGCGCACGCCGTCCAGCTTTCTGGGCAGCTGCCGCTACAAGCTGCCCGACTGGCACGAGGACGAAGCCGTGTACAAAAAGCTGTTTGCCATTCTGGAAAAGCTGAACATCGGCTACTTCTTCTACATCGGCGGCAACGACTCCATGGACACCATCGGCAAGCTGGCCGACTACGGTGCCCGCATCGACAGCGACATCCGCTTCATGGGCGTACCCAAGACCATCGACAACGACCTGATGGTCACCGACCACACCCCCGGTTACGGCTCTGCGGCCAAGTACATCGGCGTGGTGATGAAGGAGATCATCCGTGACGCCACCGTGTACGGCACCAAGTACGTCACCGTGGTGGAGATCATGGGCCGCAACGCCGGTTGGCTGACCGCCGCCGCCGCGCTGGCCAAGAGCGACGACTGCGAGGGCGTGGACATGATCTGCCTGCCCGAAGTGCCCTTCAATGTGGATCACTTTGTGGAGAAGGTGCGCGTGATGCAGGAGAAGAAGCCCAGCATCGTCATCGCCGTGTCCGAAGGCGTCAAGCTGGAGGATGGCCGCTACGTCTGTGAGCTGGCCGATGACGTGCACGCTGTGGACGCTTTCGGCCACAAGGCCCTGACCGGTACGGCCCGCTTCCTGGCCAACGTGGTGGCCCGCAATCTGGACACCAAGACACGCTGCATCGAGCTTTCCACCCTGCAGCGCTGCGCCGGCCATCTGACCAGCCGCACCGACATCACCGAGGCCTATCAGGTGGGCGGTGCTGCCGCCAAGGCTGCCTTTGAGGGCGTGACCGGCCAGATGGTGGCCCTGAAGCGCATCTCCAACAGCCCGTACCAGTGCACCACTGAGCTGCACCCCATCAGCGAGGTGGCAAACCTTGAGAAGAAGGTGCCGCTGAGCTGGATGAACGAAAACCACACCCAGATGACCGAGGAGTTCCTGGAGTACGCCCGCCCGCTGATCCAGGCCGAGCTGACCCCGCTGTACATCGCTGGTCTGCCCCACCACATCTACATGAAGAATCAGAAGTGATCTCTCCTGCATTGATTTTTCTCAAGGCATGATGAAAGCCCGTCCGAGTTTTAGGCCCGGACGGGCTTTTTGCATTTCGGTATTTTCCGCTTTAGAACATCAGACCGCTGCGCCGACTTTGGGTGCGCCGCCTGCGATCTCCTCTGCCGTCAGAGGCTTTGCCTCCACCGGGGCATTCAGGCGCTCCTTGGCCACTGCCAGCATCAGCTTGATGCGGTTCTCCTGATTGACCTTGGTGGCGCTGGGGTCGTAGTCGATGGGGGTGATGTTGGCACTGGGGTACAGGGCGCGGATCTTATTCACCATGCCCTTGCCCAC
>ENA-OPDD01001702-OPDD01001702.1-human-gut-metagenome-genome-assembly--contig:-NODE-1702-length-14362-cov-14.477109_pt1 | contig 14362 bp, 13 predicted proteins | sample MGYA00241574_ERZ501499 | MGnify/ENA primary metagenome ERZ501499 (study PRJEB25962, sample SAMEA2042576) | human gut metagenome | biome: human gut; feature: human-associated habitat; material: faeces...
ATTCCATTCTTTACCTAAAAATTATTCATCCCCCAAATTTCCGTGAAGAGCCAAAAAAGAATCATGAAGATCAATGTTCATTTTCATGGCTCTTTTACTTTTATATTCTTTTTTACAGTCCTTCAATGATTGCAAGGATCTTTTCGAGGACTTCTTCTTCGGTTCCATGGTTTCCTATGATGGTGTCGGCGGCGTTCCGGTAGAGGGTGATTCGTTCCTGATAGAGGTCGTAGACTTTCTGGGGGCCGTCTTTGAGGAGCGGGCGTTTTTCTACTTCTACGTCGCTGGCAATATCTTTGGCGTCGCGGTCAAGGAAGAAGATGTGGCCATTTTTCTTGAGGTTTTCTATGCTGGCACGTCTTTTGATGACGCCACCTCCGGTGGCTATGACGAGGTTTTCCTTTTCGGAAAGGTCACGGATGGTTCTTTCTTCGGCATCGCGGAAGGCGTCTTCGGAAATGGCGAAGAGGGAGGCGATGGTTCTTCCTTCTTTTTCTTCGAGGTAATCGTCGGCATCGATGAAGGGGCGGCCGAGTCTTTCGGCGATGGCTTTGCCGAAGGTGGTCTTGCCGCTTCCGGGCATGCCGATCAGGATGATGTTCCTCATAGGCCTGCCTTCTTTTCTTTCGCTCTTTCTGCTTCGACGCGTTCTTCCTGGAGCTGCTTCATTTCTTCGACGATTTCCATGGCGACGAATTCAGGGATGTCGTGGCCGAGCCATATTTCTTCGGCGCGGACGGCCTGCATGACGAGCATGTAGAGGCCGTTTGATTTATCGGCATTCATGGCATCGGAGAGGAGTTTTGTCTCGGAGGGGTTGTAGATGAGGTCGATGACCTTGTCGAAGCGTTCAGCGACCTCGGCAGGCACGGGGGAAAAGCCTGCTTTCGGGTACATGCCTACGGGAGTGGCATTGACGAGGAGGTAGCCGTCTTCCTGGTTGAGGATGCTGTAGTCGATGATGAGGCAGTCTCTCTTTTCCGCAAATTCCTGGAAGGATTCATCAACGGCTTCAGGGCAGCGGCTGACGATAAGAATAGCGCCTGCGCCTCTGTCGTGGAGGCACTGGACGACGGCGCGGGAGGCTCCGCCATGGCCCATGACGAAGACTTTCTCGCCTTTGACATCGGCCGCGATCTTGTCGAGCGTCCTCGCAAATCCATCATAGTCAGTGTTGTAGCCGTACCGTTTGCCGTCACGGACAGCGACGGTATTGACGGCGCCGATGGTCCTGGCTTCGGGGGATATTTCATCCAGGAAGGGCATGATGTCTGTCTTGTAAGGGATGGTGACATTGAAGCCGTCCATGCTTTCAAGGAGGGTTTCGACGGTATCCTTCAGATTCATCCTGGCGATGGGAAGCAGGTTGTAGGTGCCGCGGATGCCCAGTTTTTCAAAAATTTTCTGATGTATTTCAGGGGAAAGGCTGTGTCCCAGCTTTTCTCCGATAAGCCCAAATTTCATCGCTGCTCCTTTCTTTCCTCTTCACTGATACAGGAAGGATAGTTTCCCAGTATTTTGAAATAGGTGCACATCGATTCGAGGCCCTTCAGCGTGTGCTGGTTGGACGGGTCCATGAGCCGGCCGGTGACGTCGATGTGGAAGAAATATTCGAAGGGCCGCCCTGCCATGGGACGGGATTCGAGGTGTGTCATGTTCATGCCGCCGTAGAAGAAGTAGCCTAGGACGTGGTAAAGGGCGCCCGGCTCGTGGCGTACGGCAATGACGAGGGTGATCTTGTCGGACTTCTCCGTGATTTCCATGTGCGGTCCGATGACGAAGAAGCGGGTGCAGTTGCTGTCGTTGAAGAAAATATTTTCCTTCAGGATGCAAAGGCCGTACAGCTTGGCAGCAGCCCTTCCTGCAACGGCCGCCTGGTTCTTCTTCCCGTCCTCTGCAACCTTCTCGGCACTCCTTGAGGTCGAGAAATACGGCTTCAGCGTCCAGTCCCTGTGCTCATTGAAGAAGGGACGGCACTGGGCAAAGCCCTGCGGGTGCGAGTAGACGGTGTCGATATCCTCGATCGTCGCGCCCGGCACGCCCAAAAGGTTGTGCTCGATCTTGATCAGCTGCTCGCCGACGACGGCGCAGTCATACTTCATGATGAGGTCATAGACTTCAGTGATGCCGCCGGTCGAGGAGTTCTCGATAGGGACGACGCCGTAGTCGATGGCGCCTTCGGAGACAGCTTTGAGGACATCCTCAAAAAGCGGGTAGTAGCGCTCTTCCCTCTCTCTTTCGCCGAACTGGCGCTCCATGGCTTCATACGTGTAAGAGCCCTTCGCGCCGTAGCATCCGACGCGGAGTTTTTTCATTTCATCGGCCATAGTGGTACCTCCTTCCCGTGAGAAGCAGGTCCAGCAGGACGAAGGCAGCGGCATTCTCGACAACGGGAATGGCACGCGTGACGATGCAGGGGTCATGGCGTCCGCCGATCGACAGCATCGTGTCTTCCTTCTTGGAAATATCGACCGTCTCCTGCCTTTTTCCGATGGAGGCCGTCGGCTTGATCGTGACGGTGAAGCGGAGCGGGTTCCCGTTGGAAATACCGCCGAGGACGCCACCATTATGGTTTGTGATTGTCTTCACTTTACCGTTTTCATAGCGCATGGGATCGTTTGCTTCCGAGCCTCTCATGCCGGCGAGCGTTTCTCCGTCGCCAAAGGAAATGGATTTCACGGCCGGAATGGAAAATGCCATGTGCGCCATTTCGCTTTCGAGGGAATCAAAGAAGGGTTCGCCCATGCCGACAGGAAGTCCAAGTGCCATGCATTCGATCTGCCCGCCGACGGAGTCCCCTTCCTTCTGCGCAGCAAGGATAGCTTCTTCCATCGCTGCCCCCTGCTCGCCGTCAATGACGGGAAGGCGCATGGAGGAAAGTTTCTCAAAGAGATCCGGTTCTTCTCCCAGCGGGTCGAAGGGGAAATCCATGATGCCTGCGACGGAAAGCGCATGGGCTCCGATCACGATGCCTTCTTTGGCAAGGATCTGCTTCGCAATGGCTCCGGCAAAGGTGAGGGGCGCGGTGATGCGTCCGGAGAAGTGGCCGCCTCCCCTGTAATCGTTGTATCCGTCATATTTCACATGGCCCGTGTAGTCGGCATGACCCGGGCGCATGGCATCTTTGAGACGGCTATAGTCTTTCGAGTGCTGGTCGCCGTTTCTGATCTGCATGGCAAGGGAATCCCCTTCCGTGTGGCCGTCAAAGTAACCGGAAAGGATTTCAAATTCATCCTTTTCCTTCCTTGGCGTTGCCAGAGGGGAAGAACCCGGCGCGCGGCGGCGCATTTCAAAGGAGACCTTGTCCCAGTCGATGGCTATCCCGGCAGGAAGGCCGTCGATGACGCAGCCGATGGCGGTCCCGTGGGATTCGCCGAAGATAGTGAGATGAAGCGTGTTTCCGAATGTATTTCCCATGAGCCCTCCTTATTCTTTGATGACTTCAGGCGGAATGCGGGAAATCGAGGCAAAATCGTCCCAGAAGCCCGGGTACGACTTGGCGACGGCTTCGGCGCCTTCAATGATGAGCGAATCTTTGCAGCGAGGCGAGATGGCAGCAAGCGCCATGGCGATGCGGTGGTCGTTCCAGGAGGAAACGGTGCCGCCGGTAAGGGCCGGCACGCCTTCGATGATAAGGCCGTCCTTTGTTTCTTCCACCTTCGCGCCGATCTTATTCAGCTCGACGGCCATCGCATGGAGCCGGTCGGATTCCTTCAGGCGGACGCGGGCTGCATTGACGATTTCCGTCTTTCCTTTGCTGACGGAAGCCATCGCGGCCAGAACGGGCACGAGGTCCGGGCAGTCCCTGGCATCGATCACCGTTCCCTCTGTCTGGCTCTCGACGGCAATGATGTCGTCATGCTCAAAAGCTAGGAACGCATTCATGCGGATCAAAATATCCAGGATGGCACGGTCGCCCTGACGGGAATTTCTTGTGAGCCCTGTCAGCTTGACCGTTCCTCCGGAAAGCCCGGCTGCGAGCCAGAAAGCGGCCTGCGAGTAGTCGCCTTCTACCGCCGTGTCAGCCGCTTCGTACTCCTGCGGGCCGAAGACTTCATAATGGCCTGCCCGGCGGAGCGTCAGCGCGATATTTCTCTTCCGCATCGTGTCGATCGTCATATTGATGTAGCCTTCCGATTCGACCTCGGTCGTGCTTTCCAAAGCGGAGCCTCCTGCAAGGAGCGGAAGGATAAAGAGGATGCCCGTGAAGAACTGCGAACTCACATTTCCCGGGAGCTCGAAAAGGCCGCCTTCCCATTTTCCTTCAACGGTGAGAGGCAGTCCTCCGGATTCAGCCTGGTACGCAATGCCTTTTTCATCGAAAAGGTCGTAGTAAGGCGTGAGCGGTCTTTCAGACAGGCGTCCGTGTCCGGTCCACTGGACGCGGTTTCCTGAATAAATGCCGATCGGGATGAGGAAACGAAGCGTCGAGCCTGATTCGCCGGCATCGGCGATGATCGTCCCTTCCTGCTTTTTGAGGCCGCCCGTGACATGGATAAGGGTTTCCTTCTCTCCCTTTTCCACATCGATGACAGCGCCGAACTGGCATAGGATGCGGATGGTCGCTTCGATGTCCTTGGACATGGTGACGTTCCGAAGAGTCGACGAACCTTTGGCAAGCGCGGAGGCGATGAGTTCCCTGTGCGTCATGCTCTTTGACGCGGGAACGTGGATCGTGCCGTCCAATGTCTGCGGTGTGATTTTGATAATCATGATGCACCTGCTATTCTGTGACGATGTATTTATCAAGCTCGCTCGTCTTCACTTTGAGAAGGTGAGCTTTTCCGATCTTATCCAGTACGACGAGGGTGATTTCTCCGCCGCGCCGCTTCTTGTCATGCATGATCTGCGGGATGAGTTCCAGAGCGGGAATGGCGATCGAAGTCGGAAGGGAGAGATGATGGACGGCGCGGATGACGCGTTCTGCCGTTCCCTTTTCCGTGATGCCCAGCCGCTCCGTCTGCTCAGTCAGAAGGCACATGCCGATGGCAACGCCTTCGCCGTGGGTGTAGGTCGAGTAGTTGAAATACCTTTCAATGGCATGGCCGATCGTGTGGCCGAAGTTCAGCATCTGACGGCTGCCATTGTCGTAGCGGTCTTCCTCGACGAATTTCTTCTTCTGAAGGACGCTCCTCAGGATGATTTCTTCCATATGATTCCGGAGATCTTCCTCGCTTCCGATATTTTCCAGAAGCTCGAAGAGCTCAGGATCGCCGATGCATCCGTACTTCAGGGCTTCTGCGAGGCCGTCATGGACGTAGCGCGTGGGAAGCGTATCGAGGAGGTCGGGGTCGATGAAGACACCCTTTGGCTGGTAGAAAGCACCCGCCAGATTCTTGCCGCCGGGAAGGTCGATGGCGACTTTTCCGCCGACCGAGCTGTCGATCTGCGCAAGAATCGTCGTCGGCACCTGGAAGAAGGGCACGCCTCTCATGTAGGAAGCCGCCGCAAATCCGCCAAGGTCGCCCGGGACGCCGCCCGAGAAGGTGACGATTGCATCGTCCCTTGAAAGGTTGAAGTCGCAGAGCTCATTGTAGACGCCTTCCAGGACGTGGATATTCTTATTCTCCTCGCCGGCCGGCATTTCAATGATGCGCACGTGGAAATCGCCCTGCTGCAGGGATTCGCGGATCTTGTCCCCGTAAATCGCCTGGACATGGTTGTCCGTGATGACGGCGATCTTCTGCGCCTTTGTCAGTTTCCTGATCTTTTCCCCGATATGAGGGAGAAGCCCTCTTTCGATTTCAATCTTGTACGATTCTTTCCCGAGATCCATATTCACTACTGCCATGGCTGTCCCATTCCCTTCTTCTCCGGCCCGCTTCCGAAAGGAAGGTCCGTATGCTGTCTTCATTCTTTTCTTCGATGGCACGCCTGAGCGTTTCAAGCGCCGCCTCGAATCGTTCTATTTCCGTAAGGACATTTTCCCTGTTCGACAGGAAAAGCGATGTCCAGAGTTCTTCATTGATATCTGCCACGCGCGTCTCGTCCCTGAAGGATCCGCCGGTGAAACGGTTCGTGTCCTTCCTGTAGGAGGCGCTGTTCATCAGAGCCGCTGCCGCCGCGTGGGGCAGGTCGCTCGTGTATGCGATGATTTCATCATGCTCATGGGCCGTCACGGCCGGTGCATGCGCGCAGCCCAGCGCCCTGATCATCTCTTCGATGAGTGCGACATTTTCCTTCCTGTTTGATTTCCTCGGGATCACGATGTAATTCGCGCCCTTGAAAATATCTGCCGATGCCTGCGAAAGGCCTGCGCCTTCCCTGCCGCACATGGGGTGGCCGGAAATGAAATCCTGCGTCGGAAGGATCAAAGACTCTGCGATGTCTGCAAAGCCGTCCTTGACGCCTGCGATGTCGGTCAGGATGGCATCCCTGGCAAGAAGAGAAAGATTCTCTTCCAGAAATGCTTTCGTCGCTTTCTCCGGCGTGCAGAAGACGACGATCCTGCACTCTTTGAGATCCTTAGGATCTGCGGAATCGATGATTCCCATCCGGAGGGCTTCCTCTTCCGCACTCTTCGTGCGGTTGATTCCGATGACCCTGTTTCCGATTTCCTTGAACCGTTTGGCGAAAGAACCTCCCATAAGGCCCAGCCCGATGACGCCGACGGTAATCTTGCTGAAGTCACTTGTACTCATATTCTCCCTTTTCTTTCTGCCTGACTATGAAATTCACTGATTCTTACTCTATTGTATACGAAAATGAAAATCCGTGGAAATAGTATTTTTTCCTGTTCTGCTCTGCTTCTATATTTATTTTTATACTATATATACTGCGGATTTCCTTCTTACAGTTCGCGTCCGACGATCGGTGCGATCTCGCGGAGCTTCTTCATCATGTGGTCGAAGGTCTCCGGCGTGATGGATTCAGCGCCGTCGCACCATGCATTTTCCGGATCGTTGTGGACTTCGCACATGATGCCGTCCGCGCCGGCTGCAATGGCTGCCATGGCCATGGATTCGACCATCCATCTCTTGCCCGTCGCATGGCTTGGATCGACGATGATCGGCAGGTGGCTCATGCGCTTGACGGCGGCGATGGCGGAAAGGTCAAGCGTATTTCTTGTCGCCTTTTCGAAGGTGCGGATGCCTCTTTCGCAGAGGATGACATTGTGGTTGCCCTCGCTCATGATGTATTCGGCGCTCATCAGCCATTCCTCAATCGTGGCGGACATGCCTCTCTTCAGGAGGACCGGCACATTCAGACGGCCGACGGCTTTCAGAAGGTCGAAGTTCTGCATGTTTCTCGCACCGATCTGGATGAGGTCGATCTTCTTTTCAAGGAAAGTGCCGATCTTGTCTGCGCTCATGAGCTCGGTGACGACCGGAAGGTCATTGTCGCGGGCGGCCGAGAGAAGAAGGTCGAGCCCCTTTTCGCCAAGTCCCTGGAAAGAGTACGGGGACGTTCTCGGCTTGAATGCGCCGCCGCGAAGGATAGCTGCGCCGGATTTCTTCACTTCTTTGGCAATGCCGTGGATCTGATCGGGCGTTTCAATCGAGCACGGTCCTGCCATGACGACGAGCTTCTTTCCGCCGACCTTGACGCCGGAGACATCGACGATCGTGTCCTCCGGATGGAAAGCGCGGCTCGCTCTCTTGTACGGCTCCTGCACGCGCATGACGCGGTCGACCCATTCGTGGCCCATGAAATCCCTTTCATCGAGGGCCGATGTGTCTCCCACAAGTCCCAGTACGACTTTTCTTGACCCGGTGCTCTTGTCGATCTGGAATCCTCTGTCCTCGAGAGATTTCACCATACGTTCAATTTCCAGTGCCGGTGTGTCTTCCTTCATAACGATAATCATAATAATCCTCCTTGCCCCTTGGGCGCTCCATCCGCTACTGCGGTTTCTTTGGTCTTGCTCTATGCTTCCATCCTGCTTCCGGGTAATAAAAAAAGGACAGGCTCTCCTGAGTCTGTCCTGATCGTCCGGTAAAGGGTAGGGTTATGGCTCATGAGACGGGTACGCTAAATAGCCGCGGGTAAAGTAATAACCGCGGTAATAAACGTATGCTGCTGCCATAGCTGCCTGTCTCATGATGACCCCTCCCTTCTTAGATGTTGGTTTAGTATAGGCTGATTTCAGAAACTCTGTCAAATAGTATGCATAAATCGCATGAAATATTTGTCATATGCCGTGCAAGGCATGGAAATTCATTTCCTGAACGAACTGTTTCCTACGGGACGGTGAGTTCTCGTCGGTGTATATCGACCGTTTTAGATTGAAAAAGTTTCTCATTTAAGATAGAATACAACTAGAACGAATTGCCCGATTTCACGAAAGAGACCGGGCTTTTTGTCAGAAATGCAAAAAGAAACGAGAATCTTATGACCAATTCTTACGATAAATCCTATTTGAAAATCGCACTGCCGGCCGCCTTCGAAGGGCTCTTCATGATCCTTCTCGCCTCGACGGACCTCATCATGGTCGGCACGCTCGGAGCTTTCCCGATCGCAGCGGTCAGCATCTTCGCCCAGCCAAGGCTCGTGCTCCTCTGCTTCTCAAGGTCGCTGGCCTCCTCGGTGACGCTCCTTGTTTCGAGAAAAGCAGACGAAGCAGGAAAAGAGGCGGCTTCTTCCATCATGAAGAAATCCCTCACCGTCTGCGCCCTGCTCCTCGGCATGCTCCACATCCTTTTCTTCCTTTTCCTGGAAGATATCCTTTACCTTATGGGAGCGACCCCTGATTACATTTCCCTGGCCATGGACTACAGCGTCCCGGCCCTCATTGCGACATACTTCACTTCACTGACGCTGATCCTCCAGGCCGTGCAGCTTGGCTATGGCAAGACGGCTGTCATCATGAAGACGAATGTGGCAGGAAATATCATCAACGTCATCCTGAACTTCATCCTGATCTTCGGCATCGGCCCCGTCCCTGCGATGGGCGTCGCCGGAGCCGCAATCGGCACCGTCTTTGCCACCCTCTTCACCCTCATTGCGACAGCGGCAATCCTTAGGGGCGACGGATTCTTCGCCGAAAGCTCCTATGTCCCTGACAAGGATTATTTCCGCCAGATACTTCCAATCTTCGGCAGCATCCTTAGCGAGCAGGGCAGCGAAAGAGCCGGCATGGTCATCTTCTCCCGCATGGCGGCAGGCCTTGGCCCCATCCCCTTTGCCATCCACAGCGTCTGCATGAATATCTGCGACATTTACTGGGACTTCATCACAGGCTTCGGCAAGGCAAGCATGGTCACCGCCGGACAGTCCTGCGGCCGCGGCAGCGAAGAAGACTGGAAAGCATACAAGAAGAGCGGCATGCGCCTTTCCTTCTACATGTCCTGCGCCGTCTTCGTCCTGACGCTCATTTTCAGGAATGAAATCTTCACCATCTATTCCGGCGACGGCATCGCGCCTGAAGCCGCTTCCATCATCATGATCTTCGTAGCCTTCGTTTCCTTCCCGGAAGCCTACGGCGTCATCGGATCCTCCATCCTGCGCGGCAGCGGAAGGACAGCGGAAGTCGCTGCTTACTCCTTCTTCTCCGTGACACTTCTGCGCCCGATTATGACCGGCCTCTTCCTCTACGGCTTCGGCCTCGGCCTCACCGGCGTATGGATGGCACTCGTCCTCGACCAGATGATCCGCGCCACCTGCGCAAGCTATTTCATGAGGAAACTCAAAGCCCGCGGCTGGGACAGGATCCTCGCCGATATGGCCTAATATGGCACAGCATTTACGCCCATTTCATGGGCGTTTTTTCTTTCTTCATGCTATAATGAAAGCAAAGAGAGCGTACTTGAAGGAGGAACGGATTATGAAAAAAATCCACATCAATCTGGGAAGCGATTCCTACGACGTCCACATTGAAAGCGGACTGATCGACAAAGCAGGCTCCGCCATCGCGGACCTGACCGGCGCTGAAAAAGCAGCCGTCATCACAGAAGACACCATCGACAAGCTGTACGGCATGCGTCTCGTCAGCTCACTGGAAAAAGCAGGCATCAAGGCGAAAATGATCGTCGTGCCGGGGACGGAAAAATCTCGCTCCCTTCCGATCGTCAACAGCATCTACGGAGCGCTGGCAGACTTCGGCCTTGGAAATGACGACATCCTGATCGCATTGGGCGGCCGCATCGTCGGCGACGTCACCGGATTTGCCGCAGCCACCTGGCACAGGGGCGTGCGCTACATCCAGTTCCCGACATCCGTCCTCTCGCAGATCGGAAGCGCCATCGGCGGAAAGGTCACCCTGGACATCACAGCCGGCAAGAACCTCGTAGGCATGTTCTACCAGCCTGCTGCCGTCTACATCGACCCCTCCATGGCGAAATCCCTCCCGCGCCGCTACCTCCACAACGGACTTGGCGAAGCTGTGAAACTGGGCTGCGTCGCTGACAAGGACCTCTTCGAACTCTTCGAAAAAGCAGGCTCTGACATGGACATCCTCCGCGTCCTTCCGGAAATCATCCAGAGATGCGTAGCCATCAAAGCCCACTATGTAGAAATCGACCCGGGCGCGAAAGGTGAACGCCGCATCCTTGACTTCGGCCATACCATCGGAGGCGCTATCGAACGCTGCTACCGCTATGACGATGCCAAGATCACCCACGGCGAAGCCACAGCCATCGGCATGAACCTCATGACCCGCCGCTCCGAACTCCTGGGCCTCACCGAGCAGGGCACCTCAGAACGCCTCGAATACGTCCTGAAATCCCTCTCCCTTCCGACGACTGTCAACATCCCGGATGAAATCCTCACCGCCCAGATGTACAAGGACAAACGCATCACCGAAGGAAAAATCCAGCTGACACTCCTCAAGAGAATCGGAGAAGGCTTCCTCCACACCGTACCCGTCGAAGAACTTCCAAGGTACGTGAAGACGAAATAAGAAATCGAAGAAAGGAGCCGTGAAAACGAGTGATCGTCATTCACAGCTCCTTTTGTGTTAGTCTTTTGGCGAAAAGGATCTGATATTTTGGAAATCCGTGTACTCCGTTATTTTCTTGCCGTCGCGCAGGAAGGAAGCGTGACGAGGGCGGCGCGGGCGCTGCACCTGACGCAGCCGACGCTTTCCCGCCAGATCAGAGAGCTTGAAGAAGAACTCGGGCAGACGCTCTTTTCAAGAGGCGGGCGCGAGCTGTCTTTAACGCGCGAAGGACTGCTCCTCCGGCAGCGGGCTGAGGAAATCGTGGGCTTGGCTGAGATCACGGAGAAGGAATTCCGTTCCCTTGGCGAGAAGACAGTAAGCGGCGATCTTTCCCTCGGCTGCGGGGAAAGCAAAGCGCTGTCCTTTGTGACAGATGCACTGAAAGTTCTGCAGGATGAGCACCCGCTAATCATTCCCCATTTCTTCAGCGGAAACGGAGAAATCGTCATGGACCGCCTCGACAAGGGCCTTCTTGATTTCGCCGTCCTCATGGGCGCGGAAAATACCGAGAGGTACTACTCCCTCCCTCTTCCAAACCATGACACATGGGGCCTTCTCATGGATAAGGATGATCCGATGGCACAAAAGAAGGCCATCACGGCAGAAGATCTCTTGGGCATCCCGCTCATCCTTTCCTCTCAGTCACTCTCACGCGACGAGCTTTCCGGCTGGCTCGGATTTCCCATGAGCCGCCTCCACATCGCCGCGACGTACACGCTCCTTTTCAACGGCTCCCTCATGGTCCGCTCGGGCCTGGGCTATGCCCTCTGCTTCGACCACATAGCGCCGTCAGGAAAGGACAGTCCCTTCGCCTTCCGTCCCCTCTCTCCGCTCCTCACCTCGCCCCTTTCCCTCGTCTGGAAAAAACATCAGATCCTCTCCGCCCCGGCAGAAGCCTTCCTCGCAAAGATCCGGGAAGCAGGGGAGAAATAGAAAAATGCTGTGAAATCACGATTCGATTTCACAGCATTTTTTATTGGTCTGCTTACGATCCTATTTCCTCAGTCCTTCAGGTACTTGGTGAAGAATTCGGTCAGTTTGTTCCACGGGATAAGGTCGGTCTTGTCGTAGAGGTCGACGTGGCCTGCGCCTTTGACGTAGTAGAGTTCCTTCGGTTCCTTGGCTCTTTTGTATGCGTCTTCACTGAATTCCTTGGAGTGCGCTTTGTCGCCTGTGATGAAGAGCATCGGACGGGGAGAAATGGTGTCGATGTCTTCAAACGGGTAGAAGTTCATGAATTTCACGTTGCTGACGAGTGTCGGATGCGTGGTGTGTTCCGGATCTTCACCCGGTGTGGTGTAGGAGCCGCGGGTGGTGCGGTAGAAATCATAGAATTCCTTCTGGATCGGATTCGTATCCGCATCGATGGCATGGGTCGTGCCGCTGGTATATGCGGTCGGTGCACCATCGACTTCTGCCCAGCGTTCCTTGGCTGCCGCTTCGATGACTGCCTTTCTCTGCTCGACGCTCTGGGATTTATTCAGGCCCCAGCGGTTGGCATTGCCCATGTTGTACATGCTGACGGTCGCAACGGCCTTGATGCGCGGATCGATCTTGGCTGCGCTGATAACGAAGCTGCCGCTTCCGCAGATGCCAAGGACGCCGATCTTGTCACGATTCACAAAGCCCTGTGTCCCCAGATAATCGACAGCGGCGCTGAAGTCTTCAGCATAGGTGTCAGGATTGACGCTGTTTCTCGGTGTTCCTGCGCTTTGTCCCCAGTAAGAAAGGTCGATGGCAAGAGTGACGAAGCCCTTCTCCGCCAGTTTCTGCGCGTAAAGGTCCGAGCTCTGTTCCTTGACGGCGCCCATCGGATGGCCGACGACGATAGCCGGCAGCTTTTCGCCCGCCTTCAGATTCTTCGGCACGAAAAGATTTCCTGCGACCTTCATGTCATAAATATTGTTGAAGAAAACGGTCGTCTTCGTGACCTTATCACTCTTGTAGAAATTGTCCGGATGACCGGCCGTATCCGTCGCTTTCGGCGTTACCTTCGGCAATGGTGCGAAGAAATCTGCAGCCTGTGCCTGCCCGCCAAGGCCGAGAAGAAATGCGGCAGCGCCGCAGCAAATCAAAGTTTTCATTTTATTCATTTTCATTGACTACCCCTCCCTGGAGCAATGCGAAACGGCTTTCAGAATTGGCCGTCCGCCAGAATATGCAAAATGCGCTGATGACGGCAAAAGCCATGCCGCCCCATACGATCGAAGCTGTCCCTGCACGGTCAATCAAGAATCCGCAGAACATCGAAGCCGCCATCGTCCCGATATTGGCCGCCGTCAGGAAGAGCCCGTTGGCAAAAGCCTTCGCTTCCAGAGCCGCTGTCGTCAGCCAGTACTGGTTCATATTGGCGTTCACGCCGCCCGCAATCCCCCAGAAAAGAATGAGCGCCGGCATGAGAATCGCGGAATGCCCGGCAAAGAGCATCACCGCATAAATCGCAAGAATCACAAAAGGAAATGCCTGTACGGAAGAAACCGGCCAGCGGATGATGATCCTGCCCGAGAAATAACTTCCGATGACATTGGCGATCCCGTACACGAAGAGAAGCGCGGAAACCATCGCGCCGTCCAGCATCGTCACGCGGCCCAGGTAATCAGCGAGGTAAGAGAATACGCCGAATACCGAACCATTCATGAAGACGACCGCCAGAAGCGCCTGCCATACGACAGGTTTCTTCAGTACAGAAAGCTGGCTTCTATATCCCGGTGCATGCGCCACCGGCATCGAAGGAATCCAGAACACCGTCGCCACGAAGGCCAGGGCCGTCACTGCCGCAGAGAAAGCCAGCGATGCTTCCAGCGAGAACGCCGAAGCCAGGAAATTGCTGACCGGGACCCCGACGACCATGCCTGCCGCCGTACCGATCATGACCTTTCCCACCGCATCAGGCCCCTCTCCGGGAGGCGCCGCATCCGCTGCCGCCGCAAACGCCAGCGAGCAGTAGACAGGATGGAAGAAAGCAGGAATGATCCTGGCAGCCAGAAGGACATCAAACGAAGTCGTGAAAGCGGAAATCAAATTAGCAATGACGAAAACCGCCAGCACGAAGAGCATCACATACTTCCGGTTGAACCGCGAGAAAAGCAGCGGCATCGTAGGCCCCGCCCCTGCCACGACAAGAGCAAAAAGACTCACCAGAAGCCCGGCCTTCGAAACCGTCACACCGAACGCCTCCGAAATCGCCGGAAGAATCCCGATCACGCCCATCTCCGTATTCAGAATCCCGAACACGCCGACAGCGAGTATAAAAAGAAAAACACGAAGCTGTTTCATAAATACCCCCTTTTGACATATAGTATATCTTCCATATATATTCGATAGCAAATACCTATTGATTTTAAAAATATATGCCTGCGAGGCATGAGATGAGGAATAAAAAAAGGCTCTTCACGGAAATTTGGGGGATGAATAATTTTTAGGTAAAGAACGGAATCGGATAAGGGTAAAGAAATAATCCATGTTTCGGTACCCATATCCGATTCT
>ENA-OPDD01001723-OPDD01001723.1-human-gut-metagenome-genome-assembly--contig:-NODE-1723-length-14238-cov-4.236692_pt1 | contig 14238 bp, 9 predicted proteins | sample MGYA00241574_ERZ501499 | MGnify/ENA primary metagenome ERZ501499 (study PRJEB25962, sample SAMEA2042576) | human gut metagenome | biome: human gut; feature: human-associated habitat; material: faeces...
GGCGCTCTCGCCGCTCTGCTCGGCAGGCTTCTTATCCTTGTTGAAGTCCAGCGCGCCGGGCGCCTTGTCAAAGCCCGTGGCGATGACGGTGACGCGGATCTCGTCGTCGAGCGTCTCGTCGAACGTCGCGCCGAAGATCGTGAGCGCGTCGGGATGCACAGCCTCCTGCACGAGGGACGCTGCCTGCTCGACCTCGTCGAGGCCGATGTCCATCGAGCCCGTGACGTTGATGAGCACACCGTGCGCACCGTTGATGGAGGTCTCCAGCAGCGGGGACGAAATGGCCATGCGCGCGGCCTCCTCGGCCTTGTTCTTGCCCGCGGCGCGGCCGACGCCCATGTGGGCAAGGCCCGCGTCCTTCATAATGGCGGTCACGTCGGCAAAATCGAGGTTGATGAAGCCCGTGTCGCGGATCAGGTCAGAGATGCTCTGCACCGCCTGACGCAGCACGTCGTCCGCGATTTCGAACGCGTTGGCAAAGGTGATCTTCTGGTCGGTCGCGTGCTTGAGGCGCTCGTTCGGGATGATGACGAGCGAGTCGACCTTGGTCTTGAGCTCTTCGATGCCCGCTTCCGCCTGCGTCATGCGACGGCGGCCTTCAAAACCGAAGGGCTTCGTCACGACGCCGACGGTCAGGATGCCCGCCTCGCGCGCGATCTCGGCGACGATGGGCGCGCCGCCCGTGCCGGTGCCGCCGCCCATGCCGGCGGTGATGAAGACCATATCGGTGTCCTCGAGCGCCTTGGCGATCTGGTTGCGGCTCTCCTCGGCGCTCTTGCGGCCGACCTCGGGGTCGGAGCCCGCGCCCTGACCGTGCGTCAGCTTTTCGCCGATCTGAATTTTATAAGTGGCGGCAGACACGTTGAGCGCCTGCTTATCTGTGTTCACCGCGACAAAGTCGACGCCGCGCGCACCGGTGCGCACCATGCGGTTGACCACATTGTTGCCGCCGCCGCCAACGCCGATGACCTTGATCTTAACTACGTTTTCAGGACCGGTCTCCAATCCGAATGCCATGTCGGTTCCTCCTGCAATCTGTTGTATGGGCAAGGCACTTGCCGCTGCAAGCGCCACAATATCAGGTATTTGCTATCTTAATCATTGTATTACGGTTTTCCCGCGGGGTCAATAGCAATCGGCCATTTCGGGAAACTTTTTTACGTCAACTTCCGCCTTTATTCCGGGATGAAGTCAGCCCTGCCGTCGTTCATCAGGTTGATCGTGCCGGTCTGATTGGCTTCAAGCTGCTCCACCACCGTGCGCACATTCCCGAGCTTGTAGGCGATGTCCGCATCCCAGGGCATTTTGACCGTAAAGCGGTCCAAATAGGTAAAGGTGATGGCCGTGCCGTCGCTCAGGTCGATCTCGCCGATCATGGAGAGAAGCTGCTTATCCTCCGCCGTGCGCAGCAGCGTGAGCAGGCGCTCGAATTTATACGAATCCTCGTTCGCAAACGCCGCCATCGCGCCGACCGCGGGCTCGACGAGCGTGCAGCCGGTCACGCGCGCGCAGCCCTCGGGGATCTGCGCCGCGCGCTCCAGAATTTTGCCTTCGTCGCTCATGAGCCATGTGCCGTTTTCGCCCGTCAGCGCAGCGGAGGCCGTACACTCCGTCACGGTCAGAATGAGCGCGTCGGGGTATTTGCGGTTGATGACAACGGTCTCCACATACGGAAGCGTGTCGAAAATGGATTGTTTGACCTTATATTTGTTCAGCAGCACAAGGTTCTGCTCCTTCTGCACGCCCGCAGCCTCGATGATCTGCTCCTCGGTATAGCGCTCGTTGCCCTCCACCACGATCATATCGATGCGGAAGAACATCGTCAGCGCGCCGAGAAATGCGGCGATCACGACCGCGAGGCACAAAAGTCTCAGCGGGAAAGAGGCTCTTCCCCGCCTGCGCCGTCTGTTTCTTCGCTTTGACGCCATAGTTTTCCTGCCTTTTTTCTTCGTTTGCTTATGTACCCGTCTCCCGCCGCACATGCGCGCCCAGCACGCCAAGGTCGCGCTCGATGCTCTCATAGCCGCGGTCGATGTGCTCGATGCGCGAAATGCGCGTGAGTCCGTCGGCCTGCAGGCCCGCAATCACAAGCGCCGCGCCAGCGCGAAGGTCGGTGCACTTGACGCGCGCGCCGTGCAGGTGCTCGCGTCCCGTGACGACGGCCACGCGCCCCGCGACGCGCACCTCCGCGCCCATGCGCGCCAGCTCGTCAACATGGCGGTAACGGTTTTCAAAAATATTCTCTACAAAAACGGTGCTGCCCGCGCTTTTCAAAAGCGCCGCCATCAGCACCGGCTGCGCGTCCGTCGGAAAGCCCGGATAGGGCGCCGTGCGCACAGGGCGGATGGATCTGAGACTGCCATCACTTTGGAGGAAAACATCGTCCTCCCCGCTTTTGACCGTGCAGCCCGCCTCGCTCAGCGCGCCGGACACAGTCGAAAGCGGCCGCGGGTCGACGCCGCGAAGGCGCACCTCTCCCCCACAGCAGGCCGCGGCGCAGAGATACGTCGCGCCCACGATGCGGTCGGCGATGATGCGGTATTTCCCGCCGTGCAGCGCGCGCTTTCCCTCGACTGTGATGATTGAACCGCCCGCGCCGCGGACGTTGCCTCCCATCGCGTTAATAAAGTTCTGTAAATCGACGATCTCCGGCTCGCGCGCGGCGTTGTAGATCGTCGTCACGCCGTCTGCGCCGCAGGCGCAGAGGAGCGCGTTTTCCGTCGCGCCCACGCTCGGCATGGGTAAGTACACATCGCTCCCGAGAAGCGTTCCGCCGCGGCACTTGAGCTCGCCGCCCGTCTCCCTGATCTCTGCCCCAAGGGCGCTCAGGGCGCTTAAGTGCAGGTCAATGGGACGCGGCCCCAGCTCGCAGCCGCCGGGATAACAGATCGTCGCTTCCTTGCAGCGCGCCAGGATCGCGCCGAGAAAGATGACCGACGAGCGCATCTCTCGCATCAGTGCGTCGGGCACGACCGCGCGGTCCATGCGCGCTGTGTCGACCACGAGCGCACTGTCCTCCCAGTGCGTGCAGCAGCCCAAGTGCCGCAAAATGGCAACGGACGCATCCACGTCCCGCAGCTTCGGACAATTTTCGATCACGCAGGTGTCCGCGCACAAAAGCGTCGCCGCCAAAATCGGCAGCACACTGTTTTTTGAGCCTTGTATCGTGAGTTCTCCGTACAGGCGCTCCCCGCCCTCTACCAACAGCTCACACATCATGTTCCCTCCCGCAAGCACATTACTTTTCCATCGTATGGCTTTTGCGGGAAATGGGTGACTGCCGACTTTCGCAGGGCAATAGTTAGGCATTTTCAGTATAGCCATTTTGCCGCGGCGCGTCAACTTCTTTTTGCCTTGCTTTCCCGCCCGCTTTGTGGCAAAATGAGACTATTGTATTTCTCCCCGAAAGGAGTCTTTTTTCATGAAAAAAACGCTCAAAGTCGCGCTCTATATTCTGTTGGCGCTCGTTTTGATCGTGCTGGCTTACGTCATCTATGTCTTCGCCGCCTACTACCGTGTGGAGGATATGCAGAAGCTTAGCGTTGCGCACTGCGACGCCGCCTCTGCCGCACCGATGGAGGGCGCGCCGCAGACCGGCGTCACCTACCGCGTTTCGTCGGCCAATGTGGGCTTCGGCGCGTACAGCGACGATTACAGCTTCTTCATGGACGGCGGCAAGGAGAGCCGCGCCCGCAGCGGGCAGGCTGTCGACGAGAATATGCGCGGCGAGGTCTCGCTCGTCAAGGACCTCTCGCCCGACTTTGCGCTCTTTCAGGAGGTCGACATCGACGGCACGCGCAGCTGGCACATCGCAGAGGACGCTTATCTCAGTGATGTGATGGAAAACAGCGAATTCAACGAGGTCTTCGCGCAGAATTATGACAGTCCCTACCTCTTCTATCCTCTTACTAACCCCCACGGCGCGAACCAGTCCGGTATCGTGACGCTCTCGCGCCATCCGATCTCTTCCGCCGTGCGCCGTTCGCAGCCGATCGAGACGAGCGTTATGAAGCTTGTCGACCTCGATCGCTGCTACTCCGTCAGCCGCGTCCCGATGGAAAACGGCAGGGAGCTGGTGCTCTATAACCTCCACCTTTCGGCCTACACGTCCGACGGCACGATCGCGACCGAGCAGCTTGAAATGCTCTGCGCCGATATGCTGGCGGAATATGAAAACGGCAACTACTGCGTCGCGGGCGGCGACTTCAACAAGGACCTGCTCGGCAATTCTGCCGAGATCTTCGGTGTCGCGGGCGGCGAGAACGACACCTGGGCGCAGCCCATCCCCGAGGGGACGATCCCCGACGGGATCTCCCTTGTCGTGCCGTTTGACCCCGAACACCCCGTCGCCACCTGCCGCACGGCCAACGAACCCTACAACGAGGAGACGACCTTCCGCGTGACGGTCGACGGCTTCCTCGTCTCCGACAACGTCGAAGCCGTCTCCGCCGACGTCGTTGACGCGGGGTATCGCTACTCCGACCACAATCCCATCTATATGGACTTCATTTTGAAGGCGGAATAAATCGCAAAAACACGCAAAAAGGAAGCGAGCCTTGCTCGCTTCCTTTTGTTTTCACTTGAGCAGCGTCATCACTGTGTCGTAGATGCGCTTGGTCGCGTCGGGAATGCCGAGCGCCGCCATGTTTTGAGACATCGTCTCCATCCGCTGCGGATCGTTCAGGATGCCCGCCGCGGCGGCGAAGAGCTTCTTGCCGTCAAGGCCCTCTTCCGGCAGCACGAGCGCCGCGCCGTGGTCGCCGAGCAGCGCCGCGTTCTTCTCCTGATGGTGGTTCGTCACGTTGGGCGACGGCACAAGTATCGCCGGAACGCCGAGCACCGTCAGCTCGCTGAGCGTGGACGCGCCCGCGCGGCAGATAACGAGGTCGGCGGCGCGCATGACAGTCGCCATGTCGTAGATGTACTCGCGCACGTCGAGCGCGGGATGCTCGGTGATCTCCAACCCGTCATCGTGCATCCACTGCTGCATCGGCTTCCAGCAGATCTCGCCGACGCCGTGGATATGGTAAAAGGGCTCCTTCGCGCTCTCAAGCGCCAGAAACTCCGCCATCGCGCGGTTCATCGCGTTCGACCCGAGGCTGCCCCAGAACGAGACGATGAGCTTGCGCCCGTCGTTCATGCCGAGTCTTTCCTTCGCCTGCTGCTTGCTGATCGTGAAGAAGTCGCCGCGCACGGGCGTACCGGTCACGACCACCTTTTCGGGGTGCTTGTAGTGCGCGCGGCAGTCCTCAAAGCCAACCATGATGCGGTCGCAGTGGGGCTCTAACTGCCGCGTCGTCAGGCCCGGCACAATGTTCGACTCGTGCACCGCCGTCGGGATGCCCGCCTTCGCGCCGTAGCGCACGAGTGGATAGCTCGCGTAGCCGCCGGTGCCGACGATCAGGTCGGGGTGAAAATCATGTAAGATGGCGTTCGCCTCACGCTCGGCGTGGGCGAGATTTTTGAGCGAAACAAGGTTGTGCTTGATCTCCGCAGGCCTGAACGAGCGGTGGAACGACGAAATGTTCACCGTACGGAACGGATAGTCCGTGTGCGCGATCAAATCGCGCTCCAGTCCGCGCTCCGCGCCGACAAATAAGATCTGCGTGCCCGCGTCCTTTTCCCGCATATAGCCCGCGAGCGCAAGCGCGGGGTTGACATGCCCCGCCGTGCCGCCGCAGGTAAAGATGACCTTCATAGCCGTTTTCTCCTTCCCGCGTCAGCGCATCTGACGCGAAACGCTCAGTACGATGCCGACCTCGGCCAGCTGCACGGCAAGCGCCGTGCCGCCGTAGCTGAAAAACGGCAGCGAAATACCCGTGTTCGGGATCAGATTCGTTACGACCGCGATGTTCAGGAATACCTGCAAGGCGATCTGCGTCGTCACACCGACGGCAAGAAGGCTTCCGAAGCGGTCGCGCGCGTGCAGGGCGATCCAGTAGCCGCGGATGATGAGCAGCGCGAACATGACCATGATGATCGTCGCGCCGACAAGGCCGAGCTCCTCGCAGATGATGGCGAAAATAAAGTCGTTGTGCTCTTCGGGCAGGAACAGAAACTTCTGCCGGCTCTTGCCAAGGCCCAGTCCGAACAACCCGCCTGAGCCGATGGAGAGCAGGCTCTGCCGGATCTGATAGCCCTTATCGCGCATCCACTCTTCGTTGAACGGGTCGAGCCAGATGTCGATTCGGCTCGAGTTGTAGGTGATGATGCCGGTCGCAAAGGCGTAGATCACCAGCAGCACCAGCGCAAAGCCGAGACCGACCCAGTAGTTGCGGATACCGCCGACGTACATCATCACCGCGCCGACGCCGAGCAGCAGCACCATACCGGAAAAGTGCGGCTCCTTCGCCATCAGCGCCGCAATCACGCCGAGGATAGCGGCATACGGTACGATACCTTCAAGAAATGTGGCCATTTTGTCTTTTTTCTTTGAAATGCTATCGGCAAAATAGAGGATAATGCCGACCTTGGCAATCTCGGAGGGCTGGAACTGGAACGAGCCGATGCGGATCCAGCGCTGCGCGCCGTGCGTCAGTCGGCCCGTGCCGATGCCCGGGATCAGAACGAGCACCAGCAGGATGATGGAAAAGATCAGCAGCATCTTCGCCACCGCGCGATAGCGCTCGTAATTGATCTTGCCGACAATAAACATCGCCGTGATGCCGAGGATCGCAAAAATGCCCTGACGGATAAGGTAGTACGCGGGGTTACCCTCTTCATAGTAGGCCGAGGGGAAACTGGCGGAAAACAGCATGATCAGGCCCACGCCCACGAGCGTAAGCACCAGCAGAAGATACGGAAGATCCAGCGGTCCGCGGCCCGCTTCGCGCGCCGCCGCCTCGATGGCCTTCGCCCGCTCGCGCTGCTCCTGCCGCAGCAAGCGTTCTTCCTTGGTCATGCAGTCTTCCCCCTTTCATACTGATTGCAAACTCGCGCTCTGCGCGAGTTTGCCTCCATTTTGCAACCAAGCGTCGCAGACTTTCGCGCCCGCAGGCGCGAAATATTTTTAATCATTTTTCGCCGCGACCGGTGCGTGGCGAAAAATACTTCTCGCAGAGTGAGTGTCGAGCCGCCAAGGGCGGCGAGGCACAGAGCGCCGCGCATCCCCTCTCATTTTTGAGAAACGGCTTGCCGTTTCTCAAAAATGAAATCTGTTGAGTACCCCGAACAGCGCTGCCAGACAGCACAGCGCGCTCACGCTGGTGAACACGGCGACGAGCTTTACTTCGCTCCAGCCGCAGAGCTCGAAGTGGTGGTGCAGCGGCGCCATCTTGAAAAGGCGCTTGCCGTGCGTCGCCTTGAAGTAGATGATCTGCAAAATGTCGGACAGCGTCTCGCAGATGTAGACAAAGCCGACAGGGATCAGCACGAGCGGCATATCGTAGGCAAAGGCGAGCGCCGCCACCGTGCCGCCGAGGAACAGCGAGCCTGTGTCGCCCATGAAGACCTTGGCGGGGTGGAAATTATAGATGAGGAAGCCGAGAATTCCCCCGACGAGCGCCGCAGCATAAATGCCGAGCTGCTCATAGCCCTGCCACCAGATGGCGAGCACGGTGAAAAACAGGCCGACCGGCACCGTCACGCTGCCGGCCAAGCCGTCGATGCCGTCCGTGATGTTGACGGCGTTGACCGTGCCGACGATGACAAACGCCGCAAACACCATGTACACCCACCAGCTCATGACGATCTGCGTGTTGAAAAACGGCACGTAGAGGTTCGGCGTCAGCATGCCCTCAAAGCGCATCAGGCAGAGGAACGCGACCGCCGCGGCGAGCTGGAGCAGGAACTTCTGAATGGCCGTGAGGCCGAGGTTCTGCTTGTGCTTCACCTTTTCAAAGTCGTCTAAAAAGCCGATGCCGCCGAAGATCAGCGCAAAAAAGAAGATGTAGAGGTGCTCAAAGTCCCCCGCCATCATACCCTTCCAGCCGCAGATCAGGATAGAGACGAAGATGCCGAGGATGAACATTAAGCCGCCCATCGTCGGCGTGCCGGCCTTTCCGGCGTGCCAAGTGGGGCCGTCCTCGCGGATGCTCTGTCCGGCCTTGAGCTTTCTCAGCTCAGGGACCAGAAATTTTCCCGTGATCGCGGAGACCGCGAAGCTCAGTATGCAGGCAATGATGATCTTCATGTTCGTTTTCCTTCGCCGCGTCGGCGGCGTCCTTCCTTTGTACTTGCGCGAACCTCTCGCGCACGACCTCCCTCTCGTCGAGGTGGTATTTTATCGTTCCGATCTCCTGATAGGTCTCGTGCCCCTTGCCGCAGAGGACGACCACGTCGCTCTCTTTCGCCTCATGGAGCGCAAAACCGATGGCCTCGCGCCGGTTCTCGATGACGGCGAACGGCGTTCTGCTCTCCAAAATGGCGGGGAGCACATCGCGCAGGATGGCGTAAGGATCTTCGGTGCGGGGATTGTCGCTCGTGAGAACAACGAAGTCCGAGAGCGCCGCGGCGATGCGGCCCATGCGGGGTCGCTTTGTCCTGTCGCGGTCTCCCCCGCAGCCAAAGAGCGCGATGACGCGCCCGTCGGCAAAGCCGCAGACCGTGGAGAGAATATTTTTGAGCCCGTCGGGCGTGTGCGCATAGTCAATGATGACGGTGAACGGCGCACTCAGCGGTACGACCTCGCACCGGCCCTTGACGCCGACACATTCCGTCAGCGCCTTCGCCGCATCGGAAAGCGGCACGCCGAGCGCCTGCACGGCAGAAAGCGCCGCGAGCGCGTTATAGAGCGAAAAGCCGCCGGGGATGCCGATTTTCGTCTCCTCGTGGTCGAAGTCGGTGCAGGCGGTAAAGCGCACACAGTCGTTTTCGTAGCGGGCACGCCAGCCGACAAGGTCGTTCGTCATGCCCTGCCCGAATGTAATCCGCTCGCCCGTAAAGCGGGCGAGCAAGCGCTCCGTCCACGCATCGTCACCGTTGACGCAGGCGATGTCACACTGGTCGAAAAGCCTCGACTTCGCGTCGCAGTAGGCCTCCATCGTGCCGTGGTAGTCAAGATGATCCTGCGTCAGGTTCGTGAAAACACCGACGCGGAATCGAATTCCTTCTACCCTGCTCTGCATCAGCGCGTGGGACGAGACCTCCATCACGGCATAGGTGCAGCCCGCATCGACCATCTGGGCGAGCAGGCGCTGCACGGTCAGCGCGTCGGGCGTTGTGCGGTCGGTCGGGATGGTCTTGTCACTGATCAAATTCTGATTCGTGCCGATCAGGCCGACCTTTGCGCCCTTCGTGCGCTCCAAAAGCTGTTTGATAAGATACGTCGTGGTCGTTTTGCCATTTGTGCCGGTCACGCCGACCACGGTGAGTTTTCCCGCCGGAGTACCATACCATACCGCCGCGCAAAGCGCAAGCGCTTTGTGCGCATCCGGCACTAAGATATAGGAAATTTCCGTCTCCGGCGGATGCTCGCACACGGCGCAGGCCGCGCCGCGCGCTTTGGCTTCGGCGATAAACTCGCCGCCGTCCTCCTTCTCCCCCGGCAGGGCGAAGAAGAGGAATCCCTCTTCTACCTTGCGGGAATCGAGCGCAAGGCCTCTGACTATCAGGTCAGGCGGCGCATGCACCGTTTTGTCTTCTAATGCGGAAATAAGCTCAGATAACTGCGTTTGAAAAATTCCTTTCGGAATTGGGTCTTGCTGTCTTTAGTCGCGCACCGAGCTGTCGCTGAACTGGACGCGCACGACCGTACCGGCCTCGACCTCCGTGCCCGCGGCGATGCTCTGCGAGATGGCGCGCACCGTGGACGAGCTTGCGTTCGTCGCGCCGGAAACGCCCATGATGAGCCCCGCGTTCACGATCTTCTGGTTTGCGGTCGCGGCGCTGTCGCCCACGACGTTCGGGACGATGCACTTGTCAGTTGACTTCTCCGCGCCGAGGTAGAGGATGATCTCCGCGCTGTTCGGTACGATCGCGCCGCCTGCGGGCGTCTGGTCGGTGACGGTATCGCCGCTGCCGACGGTGCGGAAGCTGAAGCCGTTCGCGCTCAGGCGCTCGGCCGCCGCGTCCTTGCTGAGGCCGACGACGTTCGGCACAGTCTTATCCGCGCCGACGAGCTCTTCAGCGGTGTAGCTCGGCTCAATGCCGAGATACGGCAGGATCTCGCCCATGACGGAACTCGCCACGGGGGCGACCATGTTACCGCCGGAAACGTAGGTACCGGTCCACTTGCTCGGCTCGTCGAGCGTCAGGAGCATCATCACCTGCGGGTCATCCGCGGGGGCGAAGCACACGAACGAGACGATGACGCCGCCGCCGACCTTATCGGCCGTGCCGGTCTTGCCGCCGATGCGGTAGCCCGCGACCTGACCGTTCTTGCCCGTGCCGCTTGTGACCTCATACTCCATGATGTCGCGCACAAGCGCGGACGTCTCCTCGGAGACGACCTGACGGATGGGCGTGGAGTCGTGCTTGGAGACAACATTGCCGTCCTGGTCGGTGATCTCTTCGACAAGATAGGGCGTATAGAGGTAGCCGCCGTTGACGCAGGCGCACTGCGCCGCCAGCAGCGCGATGGGCGTGACATTGAAGTTCTGGCCGAAGGCGTAGCACGCCAGCGCCAGCGTCGAATATTTAATTTCGCTGTTGACAAAGCCGCTGGCCTCGCCCGTGGTGTCGACGCCGGTCTTCTCCGTCAGGCCAAAGTCCAGCATGTACTGGTAAAACTTGTCGTTGCCGATGCGAAGGCCGATGTTGATGAACGCGGGGTTGCAGGAGTTGGCGAACGCCTGCGTCAGGTTTTGCTGGCCGTGACCGGGCGCGCGCTTGGAGCAGTTGATGGTCTCGCCCTCGATCTTTACGCTGCCGCTGCAATAGAAGCCCGTGTTCAGGTCGACAACGTTTTCCTCAAGCGCCATCGCGAGCGTCAGTGTTTTGAACGTGGAGCCCGGCTCGTAGGTGTCGTTGATGGCCTTGCTGCGCCACTGCTTGTTGAGAAGGTCTCTCATGTTTTCGAGGACCTGCTCCTCCGTCATGCCGGAGGTCAGAAAGTCGTTGTAGACCGTGCCGGGGGAATTCAAGTCGTAGGTCGGCAGCGACGCCATCGCCAGCACCGCGCCGGTGTTGACATCCATGACGATGCCCTCGGCGCCCTTGCCAGTGCCGAAGCGCGCCTCGAGCTCCTGCACACCTTTCTCAAGGTAATACTGGATGGTCGTGTCGGGCGTCGTGTGCAGGTCGCAGCCGTTTTCCGCGTCGAAATACTGGTCGTACTGGTAGAGCACGGAGCGGCCGTCGCGGTCGCGCGCGGTGACGACCATACCGTTCTCACCGGTCAGCTCGTCGTTGTACGTCGCCTCAAGTCCCATCGCACCGCCGAGGTCATTGGTAAAGCCGATGACCTGTGAGGCGAGCGTCCCCTTGGGATAGGTCCTCTTGCTCGTCGGACGAATGAAAACACCCTTCAGGTCGTTTTCATTGATGAATTCGCGCACCTTGTCGGCGAGCTCATCGTCCGCTTTTTTCTTGAGCTCTTCGTACTGCGAGTTCGTCTTCTCCATCTTTTTGAGAATGTCAGCGGGGTCAAGGTCCAGAATTTCAGCAAGGCCGTTGGCGATCAGGTTTTGATCCTGATCGTTTTCGATGATCTCCTTCGGAGAGATGAAAATATCCTCCGCCGAGGCGGACATCGCGAGGATCGTGCCGTTTCGATCGTAGATCGTGCCGCGGCTCGCCTCCACCGTGGTGCGCAGCGTTTGCTGGCGCACAGCGACGGACTGGAGCTCGTCATGCTCGGTGATCTGCCAGTGATAGAGTTGGGTGAAGAGCAGCACAAACGTCAGCACGCCGAACACGCCCAGAAGCAGCAGCGTTCTTGTCTGAATGATGCGGTTTGCGCGGCGCGCGGATTCGGGCCGTCTTTTCTGGTTCTGGGGGCGTGGTGCCACAGTCGTTCATCCTCCTTAAAAATGGAAAAGGAGTAAGGAAGCTCCTTACTCCTTATGTATAGCTTCGCTCATTTGAAATATTCCACCACTGCGCATACGCCGTTGCCAAGCGACGTGAGCACCCGCGACAAAACGTTCTGGCTCTTCTGCTGGTAGACGACCACGCTGTCGGGCTCCGACAGGTCGATGTAGTAGACCTGCGAGGCGCTGGGCTTGGCCATACCGGCTGCGGCCGCCGCCTCCTTGATGGTGGTGAGGTCAAAGGTTTTTTCGTAGCGCGTGAGCAGCGCGACATGCTCGTCCTCGAGCGCGGAGATCTCCTTCTGCACGGAGACGACCTGCGCGGAGATTTCCGTCAGCTGTGCGCGGCACATGATCATCAGCGCGACCATTGCGGCCAGCGCCATAAAGCCGCACAGCGTGCCGAGCGAGACCTTTTCGCGTTGACGGCGGACGGGCGCAGCCTTTTTCTGCACCTTCCGCTGCGGGGGACGCATGAATTCCTCGCGCTGACGCTCGTGCTCGCGCTCGTATTCACGCTCGCGGCGCAGCCTGCGCTGGCGCTCTTCGTAGGCGGGATCGTAAGCGAGATTGCCATTGACTCGTCCGCTGTAGCGGCGGTATTTCATGTTCTGCTCTCTGCGGCTGGCCATGGCGATCTCCTTTCTTTTGCGTATTTTCGGCTGTTGTCAGCACTTTTCCGCGACGCGCAGCTTGGCGCTGCGGGCACGGGGATTCTCTGCGAGTTCTTCTTCGCCCGAAACGATGGGCTTTCTTGTGATAAGCTTGACCTTTGGCTTTCGTCCGCACACGCACACCGGAAATTCCGGCGGGCAGATGCAACCCTGTGCAAGCTCCTGTAATTTCTTCTTGACGATGCGGTCTTCGAGCGAGTGGAACGTGATGACCGCGAGCCGTCCGCCCGGTTTCAGATTTTTCTCCGCCGCGTCGAGCATCGGCGAAAGCTCGCCCAGCTCGTCGTTCACGGCAATGCGGATGGCCTGAAAGCTGCGCTTGGCAGGGTGCTGCTTTTCGCGCAGCGCGCTCGCGGGCATGGCCGAACGGATGATATCGGCGAGCTCAAGCGTCGTTTCGATGGGCTTTTGCGCGCGGTGCTGGCAAATTCTCTTCGCGATGGCGGGCGCATAGCGCTCCTCGCCGTATTCAAAGAGGATGCGGCGCAGCTCTTCATAAGAATAGGTATTCACGACCTCGCGCGCGGTCAGTGCGGCGGATTCGTCCATGCGCATATCGAGCGGCGCGTCCTGCTTGTAGGAAAACCCGCGCTGCGCTTCGTCGAGCTGCGGGGAGGAAACGCCGAGGTCAAAAAGCATCCCGTCCACGCCGTGGACGCCCAGCTCGTGCAGCACAGCGTCGAGCGCGCTGAAATTGCTGTGGACGAGCGTGACCTTGTCCAAATAATCGCCGAGACGGCGGTTTGCCGCTTCGATCGCGGTCTCGTCACGGTCAAGCGCAATGAGACGGCCCGTCGTCAGGCGGCGCACGATCTCGAGCGAATGTCCGGCGCGGCCGAGCGTGCCGTCCACATAGATGCCGTCGGGCTTGATGGCGAGCGCGCCGAGGCACTCGTGCAACAGTACCGGCTTATGGCCGTAGTTCTCTTCCATATCAGAATCCCAGCTCTTCCATCACGGCGGCCAGATTCTCGGGATTGAGCTCCTCGGCCTCGATCTCTGCCCACTTCTCCGCATTCCAGATCTCGGCGCGGTTCGAAACACCGATCACGACCACGTCTTTTTCAAGGTGGGCGTAGGCTCTGAGCTTCTGCGGCAGCACGATGCGCCCCTGCGCGTCGGGCTCGCACTTGGCGGCGTTGGCGAAGAGCGGGCGCATGGCCTTGGTCTTCGTATAGGGCAGGCTTTCAAACTTTTCGGTGAAGCGCGCCCAGGAGGCGTCGGAATAGATGCTCAGGCAGGAGTCCATGCCCATGGTGACATAAAACGTGTCGCCGAGTTCCTCGCGCAGCTTCGCAGGGATGAACAGCCGCCCCTTGGCGTCGATCGTGTGCTGATACTGACCCGTCACGGCGGCTGACCCCCTTTTCTGTGCATTTTCGCATACAGAGGGCACGAAAGCGTGGCCTTTTCTTCATTTTGGAAAAAGCCGTGCCGCGTCCGATCTGATGCTTATGTGGGAAAGTAAGCCATTTTCATGGTATGATACACCACTTTCCCCCACCCTTGTTTTGAGTATACGAGATTCACATAAAAAATGCAAGCAGAAATTTCCCTGAGATTTCAAGCCTTTTACCGCTTTTTCCTGTGAAAATTCGGCCAGTGCACCGTATTTTTAAAACGCATGTTCTACTTTGGTTTTGGTTAAAAAAGGG
>ENA-OPDD01001750-OPDD01001750.1-human-gut-metagenome-genome-assembly--contig:-NODE-1750-length-14095-cov-2.071225_pt1 | contig 14095 bp, 10 predicted proteins | sample MGYA00241574_ERZ501499 | MGnify/ENA primary metagenome ERZ501499 (study PRJEB25962, sample SAMEA2042576) | human gut metagenome | biome: human gut; feature: human-associated habitat; material: faeces...
GAAACAATTGAGCCAAGTGATGTCGGAGCAGATATGACCGTTGGATCTCTGATCAAAAATCCGGGCGGCGGTCTTGCTCCGATCGGTGGATATATTGCAGGACGTGAAGATTTAATTGATGCCTGCGGATATCGCCTGACTTCTCCTGGACTCGGAAGAGAAGTAGGCGCATCGCTTGGTGTGATGAAGGATTTCTATCAGGGATTATTCCTTGCGCCGACAGTATCTGCATCCGCATTAAAGGGCGCAATTTTTGCAGCAAATATTTATGAAAAACTTGGTTTCCCTGTAATTCCAAACGGGACAGAAAGCCGGCATGATATTATTCAGGCAGTAGAACTTGGAACACCGGAAGGTGTCATCGCATTCTGTAAAGGAATCCAGGCTGCCGCCCCGGTTGATTCCTATGTCACACCAGAGCCATGGCCGATGCCAGGATATGACAGCGATGTTATTATGGCAGCCGGAGCATTTGTTCAGGGCTCCTCTATCGAGCTGAGTGCCGATGGTCCGATCAAAGAGCCATATGCAGTGTATTTCCAGGGCGGACTTACATGGCAGCATGCAAAGCTTGGAATATTAATGTCTTTAGAGTATCTGGTAAGAGAAGACCTTGTAACAGAGTTATAATATAAAGTTAAGGAGTTCAGATATGAAAACACTTGCAATTGTCGGAGGCGGTGCTTCCGGTATGTTGGCGGGCATCACCGCCCTTGAGACAAATCCAGACATTCAGGTCATTATCTTTGATCAGAAGGATATTCTTGGAAAGAAAATTTTGTCTACCGGAAATGGGCGCTGTAATCTGACAAATAAAAACATGTCTTTGGATTATTTCCGAAGTGATGAGCCGCAATTGATTTCTTCTGTTCTAAAAGCCTTTGGATATTCGGATACAATTCGTTTTTTCGAAAATCTGGGACTTCTGATGAAATCCAGAAATGGATACATTTATCCAAGATGTGATCAGGCATCTGTCGTCCGTTCTGTTCTGGATAATCGTTTAAAAGAACTGGGCGCAGACATCAGACGTGAGAACGCAGTGACATCCATATGCCGGACAAAAAAAGGATTCCAGATTGAGACCGGCAGCGAAAAAATTCAAGCTGACCGCATCATTTTAGCAGCCGGCGGAAAGGCTTCTTCGAAACTCGGCTCTGATGGCAGCGGTTATACCCTTGTCAAATCACTGGGGCATTCTGTTGTGCCGGTTGTTCCGGCACTGGTGCAGTTAAAAGTAAAGGATTTTGCCTTTCAAAAAGCTTCAGGAGTCAGGACAGATGCAAAAGTAACAGCCTTGATCAATGGGCGTATGGCTGTCTCAGATACCGGTGAACTTCAGATTACCAATTATGGCATATCCGGAATTCCTGTATTCCAAGTCAGCCGCTATATTTCCAGGGCTTTATATGAAAAGCAAAATGCGCAGGTTATGATTGACTTTCTGCCGGAATTAGAGGAAGCTTCACTTAGAGAACTATTTAGCAAAAAACTTCAGCACCTGAGCGAGAACCAAAAGTCAAAACCGGAAGACCTTCTGACCGGAATTCTTCACACAAAACTAATTCCGGAAATACTCCGAATTTCAGGCATCCGTTTTTCTGCGAAACTAAATATGATCAAAGGAGCAGAACTTACAAGACTGTGTGAGGTCATAAAGTCTTGCAGGTTAAACATTTCTGATACCAACGGGTTTGACAATGCTCAAGTTAGCGCAGGCGGTGTCAGCTTAAAAGAAGTAGATATGGAGACGATGCAGTCCTGTATTACAAAAGATCTCTATCTTGCCGGAGAACTTCTTGACGTTGATGGAATTTGTGGCGGTTATAATCTACAGTGGGCATGGGCTACCGGTTATCTGGCAGGAAAACATGCGGCATCTGATCTATAACAATTACTTTAAGAAATATATAAATTCGGCCGATTCATAAAAAAAGTGAGGAAAAAGAATGGAATTACTAAAACTGGTAATTGTGGACGATGAACCAATTTTATTACAGGGACTTTTAGATACCTATGACTGGGAGGGTATGGGATTTGAGGTTGTCGGATCTGCCAAAAGTGGAGTTCAGGCACTGGAAGTCATCAGACGTGAACAGCCACATGTCGTTCTAACCGATATTCGAATGAAGCAAATGACAGGACTTATGGTTATGGAAGAAATTCAAAAAGAACAGATCTCATGTCTTTTTGTAGTACTTAGTGCATACCGTGATTTTGAATATGCAAAACATGCCTGTGATCTTGGCGCCTATGCATATCTTTTAAAACCAATTGATGATGAACAGCTTCGCTCCACAATGACCGGAGCCTATAACACATGTATCAAACAGCTACGCAGTGAAGAAAAATACGAAAGCTGGGAACAACTCCTTTTAAAAGACGGTGACAGTTTTCTGCAGGTTGTAATACAAAAATATGTTCAGAATCTGATTCCGGAGGAAAAGATTGCAGAAGTATTTTCTGTACTTCATGATTTGCCGGATAATCATGATTTTTTTATCACAGTGTGCGCCGATATTGATTTAATTTATAAAATTACAAATTCTTTAGATTATGAAGCATCCAGATATGCCGTAATCCAGGAAATAGAAGCACATGTTTTTGAACATTTTTCGTACTGGAAATTTGAAGGGGAAGACGGCAATTATGTTTTCATTATAAAAACTCAGCAAAAAAATGCAGTAAGGCAGATCAAAACTTTATTAGAACAGGCAAAGAATGAAGAAAAATGTCCGGTCATCGCTTCTATTTCCAAGCCATATAAAGGGATATCCGGAATCAGGAAAAGCTATGAAGAAGCACAAAAATTATTTGGAATTGCCAGTGCTTCCGGTGCCAGTGCGTTTACAATTCCAGAAGATTTAGAAGAACAGGAAGACGATTCGAAGCAGTTTTCTGAAGACAGGGAAATCCGGATTATGAACAGCATACGGAAAAATGATTTTGTGGAACTAAAAGAAACATTTATTGATTTTATTTACCATCTTCCAAAAGAAGAAGCACGGCAATGCCAGTACCTTCATAAAGTTATGCTCCGAGTACAGTTCATGCTTCAGGACACCTATGGTATGAACGAGGATATGAAAAATCAATTTGCAAATTATTATTCTAACCTGAATCATCTGCCGGCTGTAAAAGCAGTAGATGTCTGCTACAAAATTTTATGCCGTGCAATAGAACTGCGTCAGGAAGAAGCCGGAAAAAATGAAACGGGTTATTTTAAAGAATACATGACAGAAGCTGTCGCTTATATCGAAGAACATCTTCAAGAGGAAGACTTGTCAATCATTGCAACAGCAGCTCATGTATATTTAAACCCGGTTTACTTTGGACGTATCTTTAAAAGCACCTTCCATATGACTTTTAAACAGTACCTGGTCAAAAAACGTATGGATAAAGCAAAAAGAATGCTGGAAGAAGGAAATACCAGTATCCGAACAATCTGTGAAGAAGTTGGTATCAGCAATCCTTCTTATTTTTCACAATTATTCAAGCAATATACCGGAAAACTGCCAAGTGAGTATAAAAAGGAATACGAAGTATGAAGCAAAAATATTTAAGTTCAGGTATCCAGAAAAAATATTTAAAATCTACGCTTATATTACTTCTTCTTGCACTTTTATTATCTATGATCGGAGTATGGAGTTATATGCACCATACTTTAAAAAATAATATTATAGAAAAATACGAGTTTGCAGACGAGAAGATGGGAATTTTACTGGATAATCTTTATACGAAATCGAAAGAAGTGACTGCAGAAGCTATTCTTAATGAAACGATCCAAAAAAGTCTGAACGCAGAAGAACTGACTGATAATGAAAAGAATGCCGTTGGCAAATATTTCTCATATCTGGATCTGGATTCTATTCAAGATTATTGTTATATGGATAATAAAGGAAACATATATACCAGATCCTATAGTTATGTAGATGCTTTTGACATTAAAAACACTGTGTTTCAGAAGAAACTTGGTACAGAGTACGCAAAAACAGTCTGGTTCATTGCAAAAGATACACTCTTTAACGGAAAAGAAGATTCCTTGTTCATCACCCGATATGTTCATTCTCTGGACTATCCAAGTGAACCGGGAATTATTATTCTGAAAATGAATCCTTCCTTTTTGAATCATATCGTAACGATGGATTCCGAAAAGGCAGATTCTTCCATTCTAACCGGAATAATGGATCAGAATGGAAATATTTATGCTCTGAATCAGAAAAACACTGCCTTGCCGGACAATGTGACGAAAACTTTGATAAGCGCATGTAAAAAATCCTCTGATACGGGAATTATTCTCAATGGAGAGGCTGTAACGGGTGGTTATCTGTCTGCTTACTATCAAAAGGACTGTTCGTTTTCCATCTTTACGTATGTGCCAAATGAAGTTGTTACAAGTCAGACCACCCAGATTTTAATTGTATTGGTTCTGATTTACCTGATTATTGTAGTATTAGCCCTATTACTCAGTATCTTGTTCTCTAATCGGTTCACCAGACCGGTCCAGGAAATCACCACATATATGACTGGATTTGACGGTGGAGATTATACACATATGCCGGAACTTCACACAAACACGGAATTAGATCAGATTGGACATTCTTACAATGAAATGCTTGGCAATATTGAACAACTTGTCAATGAAATTAAATTACAGGAAAAAGAACTGCGCACCAGTGAATTAAATATGCTGATCAGTCAGATCAATCCACATTTTCTGTATAATACACTGGATACCATCTATATGCTTGCGCGTATGAACAAAGAGGAAACGACCATGCGTATGATCCAGGCTCTTTCAAAGTACCTGCGCCTCTGCCTCAGTAAAGGAAGTGATATTGTATCCGTAGAAGATGAGCTGGAAAATGTGAAAAGCTACATGGAAATCCAGCAGATCCGAAACGTAGATCTGTTTGAGTATGAAATTGACTGTCAGGTCAATGCAAAAGAAAATAAAATCCTGAAGCTGATTCTTCAGCCATTAGTAGAAAATGCAGTAAAATATGGATTCAGTGAAATCTATGAGGGGGGCTATATACGGATACGGATTACAGAAGAAAATGATGTTCTGGTGCTATCTGTCTATAATACCGGCATGCCAATGAATAAAGATATGGTAGAAAAGATCAACGGACTTACGCATTTACCTATTTCTCAGATCAAAGAGGCATTTCCTGACAAAAAACATGGATACGGTGTATTTAATATACTGACTAGACTGCGGTTAAAATACGGTGATAAAATTACATATTACTACGAAACAACCGATGCAAGTACAACTTGTACGATAAAAGTGCCAAAAGGAGGTGAGCAGGAATCATGAAAAAGCAACATATCAAAAAAACAATCCGAAGTATGTTTATACTTCTACTTATGATCTGCCTGCTGACCGGTTGTAAAACATCTGAAAAAAAACTGGCAGAAGAATCCAAAGAACCAGTAAAAATATCCATTATTCTGACCGTGGATCCATCTACCGGAACGAAAAATGAACAGAAAGTAGTGGAAGCATTTAATAAAAAATACAAAGGAACCTATGAACTGGATGTTGACTGGATCGTAGAGACAGAAGCTGACTATCGTCAAAACCTGAAACGATTGAATGCAACCGATGAACTTCCAGATATTATTACAGATCTTCGAATGCTTCCTTCTTTTTATCAGAAAATGATTGCAGAAAACCGAATTGCGGATCTGACTCCATATATTGATGCAGACGAAGAGTGGTCTTCCATGATCGAACCTGTTGTACAGGAAGGCTGCACTTACGCAGACGGAAATATTTATCTTGCACCAATTTCAACTGCGGCTTTTTCCTGCTGCGGCATATTCTGGAATCAGGAATTGTTTAACAAAGCCGGCATTGATTCCTTTCCAACAACATGGGATGAGTTCTGGGCGTGTTGTGACAAACTTACAAACGCAGGTATCACGCCACTGGCACTACATACAGATGGAACGGGATGGGCACCTATGTTACTGGCAAGTGCAGCAGTCGCTTCTTCATCGGAAGAAGGTGCTGAATTTATGAGTCTGATCTATCCGGACACCTACCAGAATGCTTCCGGGCTGGAATTGGCAAATACTTTAAAACGGCTGTTTTCCTATACAACATCGAATGCCCTGTATAATGATTTTGACACGGCATACAATAACTTTTTTACCGGGAAAGCAGCTATGGTTCCAAATGGATATTGGATGATCGACCAGATCCCTGACGGATGGGAACAGTGTGTTCGTTTTTCTTCTTTCCCTGGAAATACACTGGTTTCTTCTCCGGAAACATTTGGCTGGGCACTGACGTCTGGATGCAGTGAAGAAGTAAAAGAAGGAGCACTTGCATTTTTTAAATTCCGGACAGAATTTAATCTTCTGGAAAAAGAAAAGATGTTTTCAATGGAGGAAAAATACATAAGCCAGGTGGAACGCGACTACCTGAAGGCATTTTCGAATTCCCCGACATTTGTTCCGAATTACCAGGTCAAATGGAATTCCGTTTTCCAGGAAAATACTCTCTCCAAATACCTGCCTCAGCTTGCGGAAGGACGTATTACCCCGGAAGATTTTCTAAATTATGCAGATGACAGCATACGACAATTTGAAGAAGAACAATAACGGAAATTTAATTTTTTATATTAGAGGTTTTTTTATTGATACAGTTTTACGCAAATTTCCTGCTAAAATATGAGTAAATCAAGAGAACAAAAAAGATTCTCAGAAAGGCGAGGGAACAATTATGAAAATGCGTAAAGTTGTATCAATTTTACTTGTTGCAGCAATGACTATCGGAATGGTAACTGGCTGCGGCAGCTCATCGGGCAAAAAAACTGCAAAGTCTGATGCAAAAGGAAAGGTATATTATCTGAATTTCAAGCCAGAGCAAGATGAGCAATGGCAGGAACTTGCGGAGCAATACACAGATGAAACGGGAGTTCCGGTAACTGTACTCACTGCTGCATCCGGTGAATACGAAAAAACATTAAAATCCGAGATGGCAAAAACAGATGCTCCTACATTATTCCAGGTAAATGGTCCGGTAGGACTTGCAAGCTGGAAAGATTATTGCTATGATCTGAAAGATTCTGATATAGCAAAAGAGCTGACAGATGATGACTTTGCTCTGATGGACGGAGATAAGATGGCAGGTATTGCTTACGTTGTTGAGAGTTACGGTATCATTTACAACAAAGAGCTTCTTAAAAAAGCAGGTTACTCCGCATCAGATATCACAAACTTTGACAGCTTCAAGAAAGTTGTGGAAGACATTACAGCAAATAAAGACAAACTTGGATTCTCTGCATTTACATCAGCAGGTATGGACGGTTCTTCTGACTGGAGATTTAAAACTCATCTGGCAAACCTTCCAATCTACTATGAGTATAAAGCAGACGGTATTGATAATACAGATGCAATCAAAGGTACATACCTTGACAACTATCGTCAGATCTGGGATCTGTACATCAACAACGCAACTTGCGAGCCAACTGCTCTTTCTACAAAGACAGCTGATGATGCAACTGCAGATTTCGTAACAGAAGAGGCTGTATTCTATCAGAACGGTACATGGGAATACAACAACATCAAAGATATTGGTGATGATAATCTTGGAATTCTTCCTATCTACATTGGTGTAGACGGAGAGGAGAATCAGGGAATCTGTACTGGTACAGAGAACTACTGGTGTGTAAACTCCAAAGCTTCAGAAGATGACATTCAGGCTACTTTAGACTTCATGAACTGGTGTGTAACATCTGATACAGGCGTTAATGGTCTTTGCAAAGAAATGGGATTCACGATTCCATTCAAAGCAAATCTTGATTCTGATAACGTACTTGTAAATGAAGCAAACAAATATCTGGAAGATGGCAAAACTCCTGTTTCATGGAACTTCTCAACAATGCCTTCTGAGGAGTGGAAGAATGGTGTTGGTTCTGCATTAACTGCATATGCAGCAGATCAGACAGATGCGAACTGGGCAAAAGTTGTAAGTGCTTTTGTAGACGGCTGGGCAACTGAAGCAGCAGCTTCCAAATAAGAAATATCAAATATTAATCGTGATATGTTCATGCGGCGGGCAGGGTCAATTCTCCCGCCGCTTTTAAGGAAAGGGGGCGCCTTTTATGCAAAAGGCTGTAAAACGCTATATGCCCATATTCGTACTTCCTACATTCTGTGCGTTTATCTTGGGCTTTATCATTCCTTTTATCATGGGAATCTGGCTTTCATTCTGTAAATTCACAACGGTAACAGATGCGAAATTCATCGGATTTTCCAACTACAAAAAGGCTTTTGAAGACACGGTATTCCGTCATTCTTTCTGGTACACTGCATTGTTTGCAGTTGCATCTTTAATTATTATTAATGCCGTTGCTTTCGCTCTGGCAAGTGCACTTACCAAGAATATGCGTGGTACTAATATTTTCCGTACTATTTTCTTTATGCCGAACCTGATTGGTGGAATTGTTCTTGGTTATATCTGGCAGTTAATTTTTAATGGTATTCTTGAAAAATACGGAACTGCACTTGCATTAAACGAATGGTACGGATTCTGGGGACTGATCATTCTTGTAAGTTGGCAGCAGATTGGTTATATGATGATCATCTATATTGCAGGTCTTCAATCTATTCCGGGTGATGTTATGGAAGCGGCACAGATCGATGGTGCCGGAAAATGGACAAAATTATTCAAAGTCACGATTCCAATGATGATGCCATCCATTACCATTTGTATGTTCTTATCACTGACAAACGGATTTAAATTATTTGACCAGAACTTATCACTGACAGCCGGTGAACCTTCCAAGATGTCTGAGATGATGGCACTGAACATCTTTAACACGTTTTACGGACGTACTGGATGGGAAGGTGTCGGACAGGCAAAAGCCGTTCTGTTCTTTGTTCTTGTCGTTGCAATTAGTATGATTCAGTTACATATGACTCGTTCCAAGGAGGTGCAGCAATAAATGAAAAAGGAAAGAAGTGCTCTTAGCACAGCCGGAACCGGTATATTTACAATTGTAGGAATTGTCTATATACTGCCTATTTTAATCGTACTTATGAATTCTTTTAAAAAGAAGGTTTATATTAATAAACAGCCATTCCAGCTTCCGGATGGAAAAACGATGGCCGGACTTGAAAACTACATGACTGCAATTGATAAATATAATCTTCTAAGTGCAGTTGGCTGGACAGTATTTATTACTGTTGGATCTGTTCTTGTAATTCTTGTATGTACTTCTATGTGTGCATGGTACATTACAAGAGTCAAATCTAAATTTACAAAAATGCTTTACCTTTTATGCGTATTTTCAATGGTCGTACCTTTCCAGATGGTTATGTTCACCCTGTCACTGGTTGCTGACCGTACCGGACTTCGTACTCCTTGGGGTATCATTATTATTTATCTGGGCTTTGGTGCAGGTCTTGCAGTATTTATGTTCTGTGGATTTGTCAAATCAATTCCAATCGAGATAGAGGAAGCAGCAATGATAGACGGCTGCACACCAATCCGTACATTTTTCAGTGTAGTACTTCCGATCATGAAACCGACCTACATCTCTGTTGGTATTCTTGAGACAATGTGGATCTGGAATGACTTCCTACTTCCTTATCTGGTACTGGATCTGAACAAATATAAGACAATTTCTATCGCAATCCAGTATATGAAGGGAAGCTACGGCCGTGTTGATATGGGTGCTGTTATGGCTGCTTTGATTCTTGCAGTTATCCCTGTCATCATCTTTTATCTGTCCTGTCAGAAACATATTATCAAGGGTGTGGCAGCAGGAGCCGTTAAAGGTTAGGTACATGCCTGAAAAAAGGAGTTTATATCATGAGACAAAGTGGAATTTTAATGCCGGTATCTGCACTTCCTGGTGCATACGGAATCGGATCATTTTCAAAGGAAGCTTATAAATTTGTCGACTGGCTGCAAAAAAGCGGCCAGTCACTGTGGCAGATTCTGCCACTTGGCCCGACCAGTTATGGGGATTCTCCTTACCAGTCATTTTCGACTTTTGCCGGAAATCCTTATTTTATTGATCTTGAAACACTGGCCCGGGAAGGACTGCTTGAAGACGACATATGCAGGCAGGCAGATTTTGGTAATAATTCGAATCAGATAGATTATGGCATGCTTTATCAGAACCGATTTCATATCTTAAAGGTAGCTTATGAACATGCAAAAGAACAGCAGATCATGAATTCTTCTGATTACGTGGATTTTCTGAACGAACAAAATGAATGGCTTTCAGACTATGCTCTTTATATGTCTGTAAAAGATTATTTTCATGGAGCTGGCTGGAATCTATGGGAGGAAAATATCCGTCTTCGCAGACCAGATGCAATTTCGCATTATCAGGACTTACTTACAGATGAAATTCATTTTTATCAGTTTCTACAATACGAATTCTACAAACAATGGAACATGTTAAAAGAATATGCAAATCAAAAAGGGATTCAGATTATTGGAGATATCCCAATTTATGTTGCTTATGACAGTGCAGATGTGTGGGCACACCCAGAGTTGTTCCAATTAGATGAAAGTGGACAGCCAACAGCAGTAGCCGGATGTCCTCCGGATGGTTTTTCTGCTACCGGACAGCTTTGGGGAAATCCTTTATATCGGTGGGATTATCACAAAGAAACCGGATTTTCCTGGTGGGTAAACCGGATCCGAGGTTGTTTTAGACTATATGATATTATGCGAATTGACCATTTCCGGGGCTTTGATGAATATTACAGCATTCCTTATGGTGATCCAACTGCTGAAAACGGGCACTGGGAAAAGGGGCCTGGTATGGATTTATTTCACAAAATAAAACAAGAACTTGGTGATCTTCCAATTATTGCTGAGGATCTTGGATTTTTGACAGATTCCGTAAAACAACTTTTAAAAGATAGTGGGTACCCAGGTATGAAAGTTCTTCAATTTGCTTTTGATTCCAGGGAAGACAGTGATTATCTTCCACACAATTATCATCCAAACTGTGTTGTATACACCGGTACCCATGATAATGATACGCTTCAAGGATGGTATCAAGCTTTAAAAGAAGAAGATAAAGAAATGGCTTTGGAATATATTGGAAATCGATTTACTCCGGAAGCAGACATTCATTGGGATTATATTCGGCTCGCTATGAGAAGTGTGGCAGATACATGTATTATTCCTGTTCAGGACTACTTAGGTCTTGGCTGCGAAGCACGCATAAATACCCCTTCTACATTAGGCGGAAACTGGATCTGGCGTTCAGACGCAGACAGCTTCACGGATAATCTGGCAGCAAAAATTAAAAAAATTACTCAATTATGCGCGCGCAGTTTACAACAAAAAGGAGAGTAACAATGAATTACAAAAAATATTTGGAAGACCAGCTTCAGACATCTATTGAAGCAGCTGATCATAAAAGTGTTTATTATGCACTGCTTCATCTGACAAAAGAATTATGCAAAGAGAAAACAGCAAATCAAGGAACATTTACTACATTTCGGCAGAATTTTTGATAGGAAAACTTCTTTCCAACAATTTGATCAATCTTGGAATCTACGATGATATAAAGAAGCTTTTACATGAAAACGGAAAATCTCTGGAGGAAATTGAAGAATTCGAACCGGAACCATCACTTGGAAATGGCGGGCTCGGCCGCCTGGCTGCTTGTTTTCTTGATTCTATAGCAACACTTGGACTTCCGGGATCGGGAATTGGTCTGAATTATCATTACGGTCTCTTCCGACAGGTTTTTGAAAACAAAAAGCAAAAAGAGTTGAAAAATCCATGGATTGAAAAAGAAAACTGGCTTATAAAAACAGATGTTCATTTTCCGGTTCAGTTTGGTTCTTTTACTTTACAGGCGTCCATGTATGACATTGACATTCCCGGATATGGTAACGGAATCAACAAACTACATCTTTTTGATGCAGACTCCATTGATGAATCACTTGTGACAGATGGCATTCATTTTAACAAAGAAAATATTCCCAAAAACCTGACTTTATTCTTATACCCGGATGACAGTGACAAAGCCGGACATCTGCTCCGTATTTATCAGCAGTATTTTATGGTCTGCTGTGGTGCAAAGCTTATTTTAAAAGAACTAAAAGAACAGAATTTTGAACTTACTTCGCTTCCTGAACATGTTGTCATTCAGATTAATGATACCCATCCATCTATGATCATCCCGGAACTTATCCGGCTTCTCATGGAGCAAGGCATTGACTTTGATACTGCAACTGATCTCGTATCCAGAACATGTGCCTATACAAATCACACGATTCTGGCAGAAGCTTTGGAAAAATGGCCGCTCGATTATCTGAATGAGGTCGTGCCGCAACTGGTTCCGATTATTGAAAAATTAGACGCTAAAGCAAAAGAAAAATATAAAGATGAGTCTGTTGCGATCATTGATTCGCAAGACCGTGTGCATATGGCTCACATGGACATTCACTATGGCTTTAGTGTAAACGGAGTTGCAGCCCTCCACACAGATATTTTAAAAAACTCCGAATTAAAAGCTTTTTATCAGATCTATCCGGAAAAATTTAATAATAAAACAAATGGTATTACATTCCGCCGCTGGTTGATGCACTGTAATTTGGAACTTTCGGAATATATCAGCAGTCTAATCGGTGATTCCTGGAAGAAAGATTCCTCGAAACTTGAAAAACTTCTTGAGTATCAGAACGATACTAAGGTATTGAATCATTTTCTTAAGATCAAGCAGAAGAATAAGCAAAAACTATGTATGCATTTAAAAGAAAAGCAAGATTTGGACATTGATCCGAATTCCATTTTTGATATTCAGATCAAAAGACTGCACGAATACAAAAGACAGCAGTTAAATGCGCTTTATGCCATTTATAAATATAAACAGATCAAATCCGGCCAGCTTCCACAGAGGCCGATCACCATGATCTTTGGGGCAAAAGCTGCACCTGCTTATACACTTGCAAAAGATATCATCCATCTGATCCTTTGCCTCCAAAAGCTTACGTTATCAGATCCTGAGGTATCACCTTATTTAAAAGTGATTATGGTTGAAAATTATAATGTTACAGAGGCATCTCATCTAATACCTGCCTGTGATATTTCTGAACAGATTTCGCTTGCATCAAAAGAAGCAAGTGGAACCGGCAATATGAAATTCATGCTGAACGGAGCTGTGACACTGGGAACTATGGATGGCGCCAATGTTGAAATCTGTAATCTGGTAGGAAAAGATAACATTTATATTTTTGGTAAATCCAGTCAGGAAGTGATTCAATTATATGAGACGTCCGGATATCATTCTGACCAATATTACGACAATGATCCACTGATACAAAATCTCGTTGATTTTATTATCAGCAAAGAAATGATACGTATCGGTGACCCGGAAAACCTGTGCCGGTTATACAAAGATTTGATCAGTAAAGACTGGTTTATGACTTTGCTCGATTTAAAAGAATACATTGCTGTGAAAGAGAACGTAATGGCTGACTACGAGGATCGTATGAACTGGGCTGGAAAAATGTTAATAAATACTGCAAAAGCCGGATATTTTTCTTCTGACCGGACCGTTGCCGAATATAACCGGGATATCTGGAAACTTTAATCGTATACTTGTCTGAAACATAAATATGAGCTATACTAAACCAAGGCCATTTTTCGCGAAAGCTAAAATGGCTTTGGTTTTTTCGTTATCGATTACATGTACAAGGAGGAAAACATGATCAGAATCAGTCAGTTAAAACTTCCGGTTACTCATAAAAAAAGTGACCTTGAAAAGAAAATATATACAACATTAAAAATTTCCAGCTCAGATCTTCTGACCTGGCATATTGAAAAAAAATCTCTGGATGCCAGAAAGAAACCAAATCTTTTTTATGTTTACACGATTGCAGCAAACGTTCAGAATGAAAAGCGGATCATTAAAAAGAACCGGAATAAAAATATTACAATAAAAGAAGAAAATGATAGCTATCATTGCACTCCGACCGGAACACATGTACTGACTTACAGACCTGTTGTAATCGGGACCGGACCGGCCGGTCTGTTCTGTGGTTATGCGCTTGCACGTATGGGATACCGTCCAATTCTTTTAGAACGTGGCGCTTCTAT
>ENA-OPDD01001755-OPDD01001755.1-human-gut-metagenome-genome-assembly--contig:-NODE-1755-length-14070-cov-2.814128_pt1 | contig 14070 bp, 13 predicted proteins | sample MGYA00241574_ERZ501499 | MGnify/ENA primary metagenome ERZ501499 (study PRJEB25962, sample SAMEA2042576) | human gut metagenome | biome: human gut; feature: human-associated habitat; material: faeces...
TATTGCGGATACTTTGTGAACTTTATCCTGATACAATGATTATGCTGATGAAAGAGGGCATAGATAACTGAATACAAGAAAGAGACGAAAGCCTCAGTAGTTAAGAAAAACTACCGGGGCTTTTTTTCGTGCCCGAATTTCTCAGCCAATAACTGCGGATATGTCGACATTTCAAGCACCATATAAAGCAGTGTTGGTATCTTTGTATGAATATGCTATACAAAGTGAAAATGAAAAGCTTTGTGGCAAAATCAAAGAAGTATTTGACCTTCAGTTTGATGATTTACCAAACAGATTCAGAAGGCTTGGATTGGATGACAGTCTGGTATGCCCTTCTTATGTCATTAATACATCTTTTTTACAAGAGAAAATAAAGAGGACAAGAGATGAAAATCCGGAACTTCGTTATCATGAAGATAATGAGGAGTATTTAATCAGGAAAACAAAGAAACAATATACGCTCTCGATCCGGTGGAGGAATGGGAGACATGTAAAAATTAATTTTTAAATAATGAATGCAAAAAAAACATTAACGAAATTTGAGAATTAATATTGTTAAAAAATACTAATTGACAATTTCAAAGTGAATGATATACTAAATACATAAAAACGTTTGCGCAAACGTTTATCTACAGAAAGTTCAATCAGGAGGAGAAAAAATGCAGAAAAATAATATGTCTTTTTTAAAAAATCTTACAACAGTAGCAGATGCAAGAACTGCCAGAGCTTCAAGCTGGGATCAGAGTGGCAGAAATAAAGATTACTGGCTTGTAAATGCAGGGGATACAGCGGTTATGGCGGACGTTGAAGGACCAGGTTGCATCAATCATATCTGGGTAACGACTTTTTGCAGAGAAATTCTCGGACCGTCTATTCAGCATCCGGTTTTAAGTGGCTCTGTTGCACCGGTAACTGAAATGGAAAATGCGGAAGGCGTTAACTGGGAAATCAATGATCCGGATTATTACCGTAAGGTCCTGATTCGTATGACCTGGGATGATTTTGATGGTCCCAGTGTGCTGGCACCGCTGGGAGATTTCTTCTGTATTGGTCATTCTATGCCGTCAAGTTTTTCGTCAATTCCTTTTAATGTATCTTCAAGACCGTGTGAGGAACTGACTTTTGGTGGAACGGCTTCCATGAACTGCTATTTTCCGATGCCGTTTAACAAACGGGCCAAAATAGAAGTTATCAATGAAAATGAAAGACCGCTTGGATTGTTTTTCCATATTGATTATGAACTTTATCACGAAGAGACTCCGGATATTGCTTATTTTCAGGCAGCATGGAGACGTGATATGCCATGCAGTGGCTGGGGAAATGATCTTTGCGTAAACTCTCCGGAAGTAAACAGTGTTCCTAATTTTGACGGTAAAGAGAATTTCCTGATGCTGGATACAAAAGGCCGTGGTCATTATGTTGGTTGTAATCTTTCTGTGCTTCATTTCCAGGGCAGCTGGTGGGGCGAAGGCGATGACATGATTTTGATTGATGATGAAGAAGAACCAAGTATTAATGGAACTGGTGCAGAGGATTATTTTAACCATGCATGGGGAATGCAGAGAAATCAGTCACCTTATAATGGTACGATTATGCATGACGGAGATACAAAAGGTTATCAGGTATCCTATAGATTCCATCTTACAGATCCGATCCATTTTAAAAAGCATATTCAGATCAGCATGGAACATGGTCATGCAAATCATCTGTCAGATGACTGGTCATGCACAGCGTACTGGTATCAGGCAGCTCCTGTTACTTCAGTAACGATTCAGCCGGTAGAAGAGAGAATTCCGCTTAAGAGAACTTTTGATATTCCGAAACCGGCTCATCAGGTAGAACTTACACCGGAGATGCAGGAAGCTTACAGAAGCAGAAATGAAAGAATGGAAAAATTTAAAGTTGAAAAGGCTGAACAGATCAGACTCAATGCAGCAAGAACAGCACCGTCAGAAACTGGAAACAAAGAACTGGCACATAAAGTAAAGAAAGAATTTGATAAAGAAAAATAAATAAGCACGTGTGTAGCAAAAGGAGGGGCTTTTTATGAATTTAAAAAAATTTTTATCAATGATTATGGTTTTGAGTATGACAGCAGCGGTATTTACCGGATGTGGAAGCAGTTCAGACAGTACATCAGATGACAGTGCAGTAGCTGGAAAAAAAGGAACAGAAAATAATACCGGTGAAGAGGATTCTTCAGAGGGCGATAAAGAAAAACTTACTTTCTGGGATTTCCATACAGGAACTGAGGCAGATGTTATTCAGGATATGGTAAATGCATATAATCAGTCACAGGATAAAGTCAAGGTTGAATATTCAAGTGTCAATCAGACAGATTATACGACAACACTTGTGACAACCGCATATGCAAATGGCGAATGCCCTGATATCCTCTGGGTGGAACCGGCGACTTTTAAAAAATTCTCGGATGCGGAAATGCTTGCAGATCTTTCTTCTTATTATACGGATGATCTGAAAAAAGATATTCTTCCGTCGTTTCTTGAAGCGGCAAGCGGAGATGACGGAAAAATCTATACACTGCCATTTGAGTGTGAAACCCTTGGACTGTTTTATGATGCAGATGCACTTGAAGAAGAAGGTATTGAACCACCGAAAACATGGGAAGAACTGAAAAGTGCAGCTGAAAAACTCACAACAAAAGACAGATACGGAATTGTTCTTCCGGTAGAAAAAACAGCATATACGTTGTTTAACTGGTGGCCATTTATGTGGATGGATGATGCAGACATTTATGATGCTGATGGAAATGTAACGGCCGGCAAAGACAGCATGGCAGATGCTCTTGATTTCTGGGGTTCATTTTATCAGAATGAATACTGCCCGTCATCATTACAGAACGGACCATGGAGTATTGATAATGTTGCAAATGGCGTCGCAGCTATGCAGATTGGCGGAACATATATGATAAATGCAGCAGAAGAATACAACAAAGATGGGCATAATATTGGAGTTGTACCACTTCCGTCACCGAAGGGAAAAGATCCTGTAACTGTTGCAGGAGGTCAGATGATGGCAGTTTCCAGCCAGAGCAAAGATGTTGATGCAGCAGCTGACTTTATTTTCTGGTGCTTTGGAAGTGATGATACAACTTATGTCACAAAATGGTGTACAGAAGCCAAATTTGCATATCCGGCGCGCCAGTCTGTAATTGAAGAAAATAAAGAACTTTTTCAGGAAGGCATGAAGGCAATATTCACCGAATTTTATGATACGGCAAGACCTGAACCACAGTATTCATCTGAAGTAACTGATATTATGGGAGATACATTGCAGTCTGTGATGTTTGGCGGAAGTTCAGGAGCGGATGCGGCACAGTTGGCACAGGAACAGATTGAGGCATTAAACTAAAATATTAAATCAAGAGGTAGAATTATGAAGCAGAAAGGAAAAATGTCCGGTAAAAAATTGAAACAGATGTTTGTAACATATACATTTGTTCTTCCTGATTTTATTGGTCTTCTGGTTTTTATTATCATACCAATCATATATTCATTTTATATGAGCCTATATGACTGGAACTTCGCTAACATTAAGCAATTTATCGGAATACAGAATTATGTCACAATGTTTAGTGACTCTGAATGGTGGCAGTCTCTGGGAAGAACTTTTAAATTAACTTTACTGTATGTTCCGGCATTATTTATATTATCAATATTATTTGCAGTTTTGATTAACTATGTCAAAAACGAAAAAGCTGCCGGATTTGTAAAAACAGCTTTTCTGCTTCCATATTCTATCACATCTGTAATTGCAAGCTGTCTGTGGATGTTTCTTTATATGGACAGAAGTGGATTTATCAATGTATTTCTGAAGGCCTTTGGACTGAAAGGAGAAAAGTTTCTGGGATCTACTTCTCAGGCAATGGTTTGCATTGCAGTTGTTTTGATATGGATCAATCTGGGTTATAATATTATTCTTTTTCTATCAGCAATAAAAGATATACCTTACAGCTATTATGAAGCAGCAAAACTGGATGGAGCAAATTCCTGGCAGACTTTCTGGAAGATAACGTTTCCGCTATTAAAGCCAACCAGCGTTTTTGTACTGATCACATCAGTGATTGCATCGTTCCAGTGTCTGGATCTTATCATGGTAATGACCGGGGGTGGACCGGCAAAATCGACAGAAGTTGCCAGTCTGTATATATACAAACAGTCATTTGAAATGATGAAGGCTGGATATGGAGCCGGATTGTCAGTTGTAATGTTTCTAATTTTGACAGTGCTTGCCGTTATTATGTTAAAAATAAATGGAAAGGAGGAATGATGATATGAAGAAAAAAACAAATAACATACTTGCAGTAATTCTTATAATATTGGGAATTGTAATGTTGTTTCCGATTTACATTTTATTTATGGTAAGTTTCAGAAATGAAAAAACTGTTTTTGTAGGATCACTGATCACAGCATCTCCTTCTTTTGAAAGTATAAAATCAGCGATAACACCGGATTTTCTTGTTGCAATCGGTAATTCATTCCTTATTGCAGTAGCAGTTACGATTATTGCTTTAATTCTTCATTCAATGTGTGGATACGCATTTGCAAGAATGAATTTTCCGGGGAAAAAGCCAATGTTTACAGTGATCATCAGTACTTTGATGATTCCGGTATCGTCTATTCTTGTACCTTTGTTTATGATATGTAAACAATTAGGAATTACAAACAGTTATGCTGGAATTCTGTTACCGGCATTGTTTAATGCTTATGGTATATTTCTGTTCAGACAGTTTTATATGAGTTTCCCTGCGGATCTTGAAGAGGCTGCAAAACTCGACGGATGTTCTACATACAGAATGTTTTTTACAATCATATTTCCGCTTTCACGACCAATTATTATCCCACTGAGTATTGCTTTTTTCCTGGGGAACTGGAACAATTACCTGTGGCCGTTGATTGTAAATAAGAAACCGGAATATCGAACAGTTATGGTTTATCTTGCTAACATGGTAGGCGGCTATAATACTAAGTGGAATGTGGTTATTGCAAGTGCAATGCTTGCATGCCTTCCGGTATTCTTGATATCACTTCTTCTGCAAAGTCACCTGCAGAACAGTATAAAAATGTCTGGCATCAAATAGGAGGGAAAACTTGTGAAAATCAGAGAAAGTTATGGAAGCAGGCGGTATGAAGAAGAATACAGGGCAGCTCTGGAAAAGTCAGTACATTATTTCAGACAGAACAGCTGTATTACAGAACTCAGAAAAATGGGTTATGCTCAGACGAAACTGCAGGTAGAATATGAAGCAGAAGAATCTGGAAAGCAGACAATCTGCAGTGCGGCAGCAGAAACAAATACTTTTTTTAATTCAGAATCTGCAGAAAAATTTATTGCAGAAAATGATCTTTCGAAGTGTGAAAATGTAAACATTTATGGTGATATCAGGCAAATCTATTGCTTTGGATACGATGATAAAAAAGTGGTTTACGCATTGACAGAGTCTGATGGTATGCAGAACTACATCACGATTCCCTATATTTCGGGAGAAAACGGGGAATTTTGTACAGATATTTCTTCTCACAGGATCTGGAAGCGTGAATTTAGCGAAAAAACATCAAATTTGGATTGTGCACTGAGATTTCGTATAGCACCGGATACATGGCCGAATATAAAAATCAAAGAGGCAGACATGTCTCCCGATGATATTTTTGCACATGCTTATGAAGCCATATTTAACATGGAAATAAACAGTGAAAAACAGGTTGAAATTCAACTTCCATATCAAAAACTTTGCTGGAATTCTGAGAAAAAAGTGCTTACATGTGGAAAGTATCAGATGGAAATAAAATGCGATAAGAAACTGTCTTTTGTCACTATATTTGATCAGTATCTGACGGAAATAATCGCAGATAACAAAGTATTGGTACTGCTAAATAATCTGACTAATAAAGCAAAAGAAATCAGTGTTATTGATATTAGTGGAAATCTTGGGAAAATCCGAGTAGGCGAAGACAATGATCCACATATTCAAGTAGAAACGGATAAAGATACAGAGACTGAGATTGTTGTATATGGACTCAGAGGACTGGCATACAGTAAAGATGCGACAGAAGCATTGCGAAGAAAAAAGAAAGAGGACAGGCTTATTTTCGCAAATGATAAATTCAAAGTTTTCGATAACCATGTTGAAGACAGCTGTTATGGTAGACCAGATGCTTATATCATCAGTCCGGAGGAAATTGTGTCAGCAGACAGGATTCTTGAAGAATTTCAGTGGAGAAAAACGAAATGGGGCGACATGACAAGAAAGTCATGGAGAACTGATAAGTGGACCGCAGATCTGTCACTGAAAAAATATCCGACACTGAAATCTGCTTCAGATATTCTTTCAGCAACATGGAATCTGGCGATGACAGTCTTCGATCGTTGTACGAATGGTGGCTATGCACTCCCTGGGCAGGAGCATCTGTGGCAGGCAGGACTCTTTCAGTGCAAAGGTGAAGGGTTTGGAGTCTGGCTCAGAGACTCTGTACATATAGCAATGCGTGGCGGAAACCTGATCGATCCGGAAACAGCAGGACGCTCACTCTTGTATGCTGTAAAAAAAGGATTTGACAATGGAAGTGACGGACCGGCAATGGGGGCTGTTGGATTGTGGGATTATTATCTGGCTACAGGTGACAGAAGTGCACTTGAAGAGGGATATGAAACACTGTTAGAAACAATGACAGAAATTGAAAACAGATATAATGAGGAAAAAGGTCTTGTACGTGCAGAACAGTCTACTTCTAATGATGCGTTCCCTGAACCGGAAAATGCAGGATATTCACTTGGCAGTGAATGTTATTATATGAAAGCATATGATTCTATGGCCAAAATAGAAAAGCTTTTGCATGGAGAAAATGAAAAATCCAAAAAATGGAGTAAGATTTCCGAACAATTATGTGAAAAAATCCGTGAAGAATACTGGAATGATGAGGCAGGATACTTTACAAGTGGTCCAAAAGGCAGTGAAGCATATGAAAATCAGATATGGGAGACTTCCGGTGAGGAAGCCGCTCTGTGGGATAAGTTCCATATTGCAACACCGGAGCAGAAAAGAGAAATCCTGAACAGTGGAATACATACTGCAATGACTCCATATGGAATACGTTTGTTTCCTCATCGCAAAGAGCATAATCATTTTGTAGGACCAGTCTGGCCGGTGTGGGAATCAGGATTTGCTTCTGCTGCGGCTGAATCGCAGAATAAAGAATTATTGCTGACTATGATTGCACAGCAGATGAGAACAGCTGTTTTGCATAAAAATTTCCATGAAGTTCTTGAAGCGGATACAGGAAAATCCTGGAGATGGCCCGGACAACTTTGGCATGCTTGCGGGTTTGCAGCTCAGATTTTATATGGTGTTTTCGGAATTAGTTATGATGAACAGGGCATGAGATTTAATCCGTGTGTTCCAGAAATATTTAAAGAGATTGAAATACAGAATCTGAATTATCAATCGGCAAAATTAACTGTTAAAATAAGTGGAACTGGAACTGTCGAATGTGTTATACTGGATGATGAAAAGGTTGATTTTATACCATATAGTCTGACAGGAAATCATATAGTCCATATAAAATTAACAGAAACAGAGAGTGAATGTATATGAAAGCAAAGATTACAGATGTGGCTCAAAAAGCCAATGTTTCTATATCTACAGTGTCGCACGTGTTGAATCATACACGTTTTGTATCCGAAGAGACCAGAAAAAAAGTCATGGATGCAGTAGAAGAATTGGGGTATTCACCAGATGCGTCTGGCAGGACTTTTCGTACCGGAAAAAAAATGATGATAGGACTTGTTGTACCGGATATTACAAACTCTGTTTTTGCTGCACTTATTGAAGATGTAGATGATGTGATATCAAAGCAGGGATACAATCTGGTCATTTCCAATACAAGGGACTGCCTCAAGATGGAAAAACAGGCACTGAGAAATCTGGCTTCGGGGGTCGTAGATGGGATTGTAATTGCTTCTACATCAGAAGATTTTCAGACAATAAAGAGGCAGATACCGGACAAATTCCCAATGATATTTATGGATCGGGTGCTCCCGGACAGAAATTATGACAGTGTTATTCTTGACTGTCAGGAGGCAACTGCAAAGATGCTGGAAGAAATGATCCAAAATGGTTTCAGAAAGATTGGTTTTCTGGTTGGATTGCCACAGATTAGTCCGACTTATGAAAGGGTAAAAGTATACCAGCAGATTTTGAAACAATATGAGATACCGGAGACAGAACAGTATGTTCGATATATTGACCGAAAAAAAGACACCTATGATGTAGCTGGCGAATTGGTAGAGGCCGGATGTACGGCAATTATAGCCACAAATACGGCAATGACTCACAGTGTACTGAACTATGTGGAGGATAGAAATCTGAAACTCGGCGAGGAAATTGCAGTAGGTGGTTTTGTGGATTCTGATTTTGCACAGAAACCGTTCTATTTTCTGTAACAGGTTTTGTCATTGTGACATTTCCAGAGCCTGTTTGATTTTGCATTTGTGCTTTTTGAACGTCCTGTTCTTTTTTCAATTTTTCTGCTTGTCTCTTTTCCCGATTTTCCATAATATGCTTCAAAACTTCATCTTCTCGCTCATCAATTTTCTTCCAGAAAGCCATTTCTTCTTTCTGTCTTTTTACGGCAACATTTCTTTTTGCCTGTAACTTTTTCTCAAATTCTTCATAGGATTTTCTTTCCTCTTCACTTAAAAATGCAAGCAGTTCATTTTCTTTTTCTTTACGTTTACTCATTATAATTACCTCCAAGAATTTTATTTTTTTCAAAAGAAAAAAGCGGCAAACAGAATCAGGAAACCTTATGTTCCCATCATCTGTTCACCGCTTTTTTTGTTTCACTTTTTGACAAGCTGTACTCATTCAATAACAGTTCGTCACACCTGTTATTGTCTCAGAAGGTCTTATCCAGTCTTTGCAAAGTGCCTTCTTTTGAGTTTTCGCTCATGAACTTTTTATGTAATTTTCTGTATATAATATAACATATAATCTTTCAAAAATGAAGTCAGATACGTTATATAACTACAACCTGTCACCATATGGTAATGCTTTTATATAATCTTCCATAAACTGCCAGTCTGGAACATATCCATCTTCTGAGTATGTGCAGTTAGGGTCAATGTATGGTGTTCCATCTGGATTATGTTTGATTGGAAGCGTAAAGCCAAAATCAGTTCTGATATGTGTATTCAGTTCTCGTCCAAACGGAAAATATTTATACTTACTTTCATTCATAATAAGACAAGATATAAACAATTTAGTACCATCAGAAACACTGTCCTCAAATTTCAACACCGATACATTCTGAGATGTATAGAATTTTTCATTTTGTACATACGTAGCTCCCAAACTTCCACCTAATGCAACTGTAATACATCCTGAATCATATGGTTCTACACCATCTACAATGTCAACTTTTCCAGCCACACCATTATCATCAGCCGAACGACCAACAAAATTCACTTCGGGATTATCCATGGTCATTGCTGACCAATCCATTTTATTTCCCATAGAAATATCACAGATATTTTTCAAATAAAAATATTTCCATTTGTCCACATTCAAAGCCAATCCATTTCCAACTGTACTCTTTGTTGTCAATGGTTTATGATGCAACGATTTCATATAATCTTCCATGAACTGCCAATCTGGAACATATCCATCTTCTGAGTATATATGGTTAGAGTCAATATATGGTGTTCCATCTGCATTATGCTGAATCGGAAGTTTAATAATAGACACATTCATATTTTCCAATGTCCATTTTCGTCCATAAGAAAATTTATATTTTTCTTTTCTCAATACAGTAGCTATAAACAACCCAATATATTGGTTGAAATCATCATAATATGAATACAAAGCATTCACATCATCTGTTGCCCAGTAAGGTTCAAATTGATAAAAAGCTTCGCCAACTGAACCATTATAACTAAGTGAAATAGTATTACCTTCATGTATTGGAGCTTGCCCAATATGATTAGCCACTCCATTGTTGGAATCAATTGCCCCAATATAATTATTATTTCCATCTTCCTGGTCAGCAGCAGTCAATCTTTTTCCTTTGCGAATATCAAATAGTTTTCCAAGATAAAACTCTTTCCATTCATCCACATTAAGATTCATAAATCTTACCCTCTTTCATAAGGTATGCAAGATAATTGTTTAATGTCTGTTGAAAATCACCTTCGGTCAACTTGCTGTAATCCGTCTTCATGTACGCTTCGCAAAGCCATTCATCCTCACCGGACACCTCAGCAGTTGCAGATAATCCATCCACTGATTTATGATTGCGGAACAATCTCAACCACTCTTCTTCGATTGCTTTCCATTTACTATCCCCATTTTCATCAAACTGTTCTACACGACCAAGAGCCTTTTTCTTCTTAAATCCGTCTTCTTTATAATACCCAAAGAATGTCTCTTTCATCGTCCCATCTGCTTTTACGTGTGGCTCACCAAGCGTAAACACCATGCAGCAAGCCGATACAGAGGCTCCCGGATAAAAAATCTCGTTCGGTAATGTGAAGACAGCCTCCAATGTATTATGTTCCAACATAGCAATCTTCTCTTCTTGAATCACATTTTTCGTTCCAATTGCAGTAGATACAGGAAGTAACACAGCCATTTTCACAGTCTTGCGTGGAAGTCCATTCTTTTCTCGTTCCTCATTCATTTCTTGAATGATATCGGAAAGATAATGAATGAATACAAGTCCCTTTGTAGGGTCTTCCTTTCCATCTTTTGCTTTTCCCCAATTTGCTTTATATGTCGCAGGAATACCAATCGGTTTCGCATTATACGGTGGATTCATCAAAATAATGTCTGGGTCTGCCTGTTTGATAAAATCTTTGCAATCAAAACAACTTCCAAACTTAATATTGCTATTTCCATCTCCGTGTATCAGCATATTTGTCGTTGCCAAACCATACGCTTTTTCCTCGATTTCAATCCCATAAATATGTTCTTCTTTTACTTTTTTCATCAAATCCTTCGCTTCTGCTTCTCGTTTCCCACGTCTACAATCCGCAAGCTCTTTTACCATCGCTTGTACAAGAAACGAACCACTTCCACAGGTCGCATCTAATACACATTTTGTTCTATCCACACCTGTCACCCTACACATAAACTCTGTAATATGGTCAGGTGTAAATGCTTGATTCTTATCCGCTTTTCCCGTGTATTTATTAAATGCAATGAAGAACATATTCAAAATATCCTGTCCTTCGGAACTATCCGTATCAATATATCTGTAAATATTTAAAATAATTGTTTCGAGAATGTCCATCCAATCCGTAGTTTTTAATGCTCGTACTTTTTGATTTCCAAGAACATTTTTCTGAAGCAATTCAATCTTCTTTGTTTTATTATCCGAACCATCCAATAAATCGGATAATACACCTTCAATGGCTCCTCGAATCCCCTTCGGTGTCATTAAAGACCACATTTCTTTCAACGAATCTACAAATTCTTTGGTAATCGAAACAACGCCTTTCTTTTTTACAAGGTCTTTGATGTATAAAAGGCTGGTTCCTACAAACTGACTACGGAGATTTTCATCAATATCTTTTTTATGCAAAAGTTCATTCAAAGCATATGTATTTTTAAGAACCGTCTCACGGTCGTTGGACTTATTGATTTTGAACAATTTCACGTAATGTTCCATTCTATCCAACATACTCTCATCTTTTAACAAGTGCTCATCATCTACAAATGATTTCCAAACTTTAATTTTGTCATTGTTTGTATTTGCAAGAATACAAATAGCCTTTCTTCCCGGATGAATCGCACGTTCCTCTTCTAAATATTCACGAAGCTGGTCTTCATCACTAGAAACAAAATTTTGTTTCGTTTCAATCAAAACCACTACATCTTCACATTCAAATCGAATATCTAATTTGAAATGAGAAATAGAGTGACCAACTTTTGCTTCTAATTGTGATTTACCACCTGCGGCTTGTACATAGCTATACTCGCCAGCCTCAATATTGCTTGTCAGAAATTCTTTTCCGACAGTGTCTACCATGTCATGTCTCAGCATATCCAGTCACCCCTTTCTACTCCCAATTATGTTCCCTAATATACTCGTTTGCAGCCAATCTAAAAAATGCAGATAAATTCAAACCATGCTCTTCTGCAATTCTCACAAATCGTTCTTTATCTGCCGGATTCATATATACACTAGTCTTCCCATCTACTTTACGAGCTGACTTCGTTTTCTTTTCTGTATCTCCCATATCATCAACTCTCCTTTTCTTGTATCATTTTCCCTTTAATATATGGTGTTATACCACTATTACACCATACATTATACTAAATTTCACATGTCTGGTCAACCACAAAAATTTCCTACCCAAGTTTATATGTTATAAGATTATAGCCTTAAAACGTATTTAAACGCTCATACAAACGATTTAAGATAAAACCTAGAGAAGATATCCTAAAACGCCTTAAAATAGCTAGAATATGACGAGAAACTGCTCATAGATAATTTCCTACCCAGTTTTGATAATTAGAATACACACGTGATGTGAATACAACAAAAAAAGACAAGCCATTAAGACTTGTCTTTCACAACTTTTTTTAGTTTTTTCTCATATGATACAATCTATTATAAGTTATCCGATGACCTATGGAAAGAAGAAATCGCTCTCACTTTCTTACCAATTATGATTTGCCATATATTCATCCGCAGCCAGACGGAAAAAAGCTGACAGGCTCAAACCATGTGCTTTTGCCTTACTTGTCAGTCTTTCCTTCTCTGCTTTCGTCATAGAAACCAAAGCAGTTGCCCTTGAACTATCGGCTTGTCCTGTGGCTACTGCCACAGCATCATCATGTTCCTTTGTTGTATCACTTTCAAAGCTGTCTAACATACTTGCCATATCTTTTTTTGCCATGTGTACCTCTCCATTCATTGTAAATACTCAATATCTATATATAGCTACATTATAGATATTAAATATCTATTTTGCAACCAGTTTCTTACTCTTTGTCTGTCGTTTTTCCACTGGAAGACCTGTAAGAACACTGATTTTATCGCACAATGCATTGACTGCCTGTGTTGCTGGTGATGTACGGTTGATTTCATTGACAGAACATCTATAATTTTCTGCCTGTACCAACACTTCGGATTGTGGAATCACTATAATGGCATCCAGCTTCTCTTTTGTACGAAACTTTTCCAACCACTCCATAAACGATGTGGTTGCACTGAACCGATTCGCCCCATTTACTACAATCATCACAGGACAATTCGCATGGTCTTTTACAAGAGCAATCGTTCTAGTAAAAGCTTCGATATTTCCACCTGTTGGACGTACTGGAACCACCACCATATCAGCACCTCCAATGGTCTGTGTCGTTTTCGTATCCATGATACGCCCCGGTGTATCTACAATCGCAACATCTGGATTCGATACCTTTTTATCTGTATTACGGTTCTTATACTGTCCATCAAAGGAATACAGCGAAGCCGGAACACCCTGGCGGGTATAATAAAAATACAGCTCATCCGAAAGACGGGTCTTTCCCACTCCACCTTTCTCTGACACAAAGACAACTGTTTTCATAAGATTCTCCTTTCTTAGTATCTATTTTGTATATACTTAGTATCTATTTATAGATATATTATAGATACTGAATAACTATTTGTCAACCTATCAAGAAAGAAAAATCCAATATCACAGACCACATACAATGTAAATGGCAAGGGCTACGCCGTCCTCGGACCCATTGACATTGTATTTGCCTGTGAATAATGGTAATCAAGCAGAACATAGCGTTGTTCTGCTACGCTTAATCTTAATGTTCTAAAAGGGAAAGTTGTAAGGAAGGGGAAGATAGGCGATGCTCTGCCCAGAGGGCAGAGCATCAGGTAATAAGCAGTGATACAAAGTAAATCCCGAAATGAGGAGTGTCTGTGAAAATATTTTTTAAGAAAAATACCCTTCGGTGACATTTTTGATTTTAAAAAAGTCACCCGGAAAACCGCACCAGCACTAGGAAAAGTGCTTCGGGGACACTTTTGAAGCATTTTTTTCCTATAATAT
>ENA-OPDD01001764-OPDD01001764.1-human-gut-metagenome-genome-assembly--contig:-NODE-1764-length-14010-cov-11.754640_pt1 | contig 14010 bp, 8 predicted proteins | sample MGYA00241574_ERZ501499 | MGnify/ENA primary metagenome ERZ501499 (study PRJEB25962, sample SAMEA2042576) | human gut metagenome | biome: human gut; feature: human-associated habitat; material: faeces...
GGGGTTGCCGTGGCTTCATAGATCCTTTGTATCTCCACCACTCTGAATAAAAGGCTATCTTTTATGAAATTTGCTGCAACACATACAATATACTTATCATACCAAAATGTCAAGAGCAATTTTCGAGAAAAAATATCACCCGCTGCTTTTTCATCCCCAATACGTAAATATTTCAAAAAAGAACCGGGCGTCCACATCGCCCGGTTCTTCCATCGATCATCCTTCAGAATGATCCGTTATTTATTTTTTCTTCTTTCTCTTAACTCCATAAGCTGCACCACCGCCAACAATGATCGCTGCTGCAAGGATTCCAACCCATACGCCGATCGGTGTATCATCGCCGGTCTTTACAGAACGTCTTGCTGTACCGCTGGTATCGTTCGGAGCAGTTCCGCCCGCTGTACCGTTATTCGGGATCGGAGTGATCCTATCATTTCCACCATGATTTCCACCAGGTGTAACAGTCGGAATCGGTGTCGGCTCGGAAGAAAGACTGTTGGTGATCTCTTTTGTTACAGTATATCGGTTATCATTATTCAGTGTAACCTCACCCTGACCGGTAACTGTATACTTAAAGGTATCATCATCAACCGGATTTCCATCCTTATCCGTCTCCAGAACAGTATACGTAACACTGTTGATCTCCTGATCCTTTGGAAGATCCAACATTACCTGAACACTATCATTCTGTTTCAGAGTCACTACCTTCTCAAGCGTCAGCTCACCGTTACTCTCAGTGGAGAACACACCTGCATAGAACGTATCATCCACAGTAGAAGCAACACCATCGATCATCACATTCTTCTTAATGTTGATAAATCCGTTACGGCTGAATATATCCGGAATCTTTGTATAATAGTTATTTACATAAGCCGCAGCCTCAGCAGCACCACTATCTCCACCGATCACAACCTGATTGGACTTCTCTTCATTCTCACCATTCGGCTTCGTTACATCGTAGTAGTAAAAATTCTGATCATCCACCTTGATCTCCGTATTCTGCTGAAGAAGATTTCCATCCTCATCCAGCTCAAATACATAATAGGTGCCATCCGGAACATCCGTCCATGTAGCTGTACCACTAGAAGCATTCTGGATATGGATATCCTGTAAATAATCATCACGGAACGGGATCGTACCTTCCTGATCCGAAAAAACGCCAACCTTATAAGTTACATCCTCTTTCGTTTCCAGAGGAATCACATTGTCGTTCTCATCAACATTATAGATCCTCTTCGTAACCTGGATCTGTGTATGCTTCTGCGGATTACTTACAGACTTCGGATAAGCCTGTACATCGTACATCCAGCCCTGCTCCTGATCTGCAAAAGGAACGGAGATCAGCATCGGTGAAACCGTAACACCACTAACATCACTGTTTCCATCTGTCTGCACCACCAGGTACATACCCTCAGCCAGATCGGTAACAGTAATATTACCCTCTGCATCAGACTTCTCCAACTTGCTCCACACATCCACACTTCCGCTGCTGATCATATCTGCCAGCTGCCCTGCTGCTTCATACCAGCCGTCAGCCGTCGTGATGGAATCAAAATCGATCGCTGCGGCAGCCAGTGCCTCATCCAGCACGAAATGCACATTGCCATCAAAATTCACACTGCCAACCTTATAGATTGTCAGCCCTACATTCGGCAACGGAGTCTGGTTGCCCTCCTCATCCGCCTGCTGAACCGTCAACGTCAGATTACCTGTTTTTCCAGCTTCATAATCCCCGGCGAAAACCGGCTGCAAAACACTCGTGACCAGCATAGCCGTCAGCATCAGAACAGCCAGAAGGCTCCGGAATATTTTCCCTTGCTTTCTTCTATTTTTCATCGCTCTCTGCCTCCTCTTTCCTTTCTGAAAGCTGCTTCTTTTTCCGTTTTTTGTCCCTATGACGGACGATCAGATAAATCAGCAGGATCAGAACAACAAGCACTGCAGCGCCGCCGGCCAGAACCCTCTTCGGATCCACAACAGCAAGCTTCTGCGGTATCGTTTCGTCATTCTTTGTATCTTCCACCACATATTTCGTCCGCACTCCCCGGACAAGAAGCCTGTGGGTGTTAACTCCATAAGGGGTACACGTGATCAGAGTCACATGATCTTCACCCTCGATAATATCCAGGTCACTGGTCTCATCCGGAAGCACCGTCTTGATCTGATCCACCTTGTAGGCCAGATGCTTGCCAAGAATGTGCAGGATAAAAATATCTCCCTTTTCCATCTGATCCAGATCTGTAAAAAGCTTTGCGTTAGGAAGACCTCGATGCGCCGCCAGAACCGCATGGGTGCTCTTGCCTCCGATAGGAAGACTGGTGCCCTCCACGTGGCCCACACCCTTTTCCAGCACGGTCTTGCTCAGTCCGTGATAGATAGCCAGCTTTGCTTTGATCTTCGGGATCTCGATACTGCCCATCAATCCGTCACCGTTAGGATCCAGGACTCTGTCATAAGGATGACTCAGCTCATAAGTATCCTCTTCCTCAAAAGCATCTACAATGGCATTCACCGGATGCTCGGCATTATACTCCTTCGCCTCTTTCCACAGCCTGTCATAGTCATTGTCCGAAAGCTCTGTTACCGCTTCCTCGTACTTACTGACCAGCTGTGCGTTACGGTACTGGTTCCACATATCACTGATCGTAGGATAAAGGAACACACCCGAACCTGCCAGAAACACCAGGGCGATAAAAATGTTCAGGACAACATTACTCTTTTTCTTTTTTTTCTTTTTAGCCATAAATCATTTCCTGCGTCGTTTTTTGTTCTGAACAGAATTGATACCGGCAACCAGGATCACCGCGATCACAATTCCGATCACAACACAGAGAGCAAGCATCGGAAGCGTCGGATTGGTGATTCCGGTAACCTTCTTCTCTGTTTTCTGAACCGCCTTCGCAGCCTTCATCGGAACTCTGTGTCCCCTCACCAGAAGTCTGTGCGTATTCACCGCATAAGGCGTACACGTAACCAACGTTACATAATCATCCCCATCCGTGATACCCAGAGACTCTGTCTGCTCCGGAAGAACGGTAAGAATCTGATCCACCTCGTAGGCAAGAGTCTTACCCAGCACATGCAGGTAAAAAACATCTCCCTCTTCCACAAGATTCAGATCTGTAAAAAGTTTCGCACTTGGAAGTCCTCTGTGTGCCGACAAAATACAATGGGTACTCTTGCCGCCAACCGGAAGACTGCTGCCGAACAAATGACCGGCACCTTTCTCCAGAGACTCATCTGTCGTGTAATGATAGATTGGAATGCTCACATCGATCACAGGAATCTCCACATACCCCATCATTCCATCACCATTCAGGTTCAGAAGAGACTCATATGTACTGTCCGTCTGGCCATCCCTCACGGAAAAGGCATCCGGCACACTTTCCTGCTTGATCTGTTCGTTATACTCCTGTGCTGCCTTCCACATGCTGTCAATCTTCTCCGAATTATCATCCGAAGAAACACTGCTGCTATAATTACTGATCAGCAGGCTGTCCCTGTACCGGTTCCAGGCATCACTGACCATTGGATACAGCAGTATGGACAACCCTATCAGAAACAGCAAACCAAGTCCAATATAATTTTTCTTCTTATTCTTTCTCATAGGTTTCTCCATACTGTTGTATTACCATCCGGCCCCCGAAGGGGCCGGGCGGTAATGATTTTTTCAACAGAATAATCAGAAACTATTCTGTTTTAATACTTGCTTTGTCGTTGCTTATAAATAATTTTTGAATTGAATCGATCCGGCAATCAAACGATTACTCCTCAGATCCTTTTCTGCGGCTGATGAAGAAAGCACCAGCAGCACCAGCCATAACTACAACACCGATGATAGTGAAGATGTATGTTCCCATGCCACCTGTATGTGGAAGCTGACCAAGTTTTGTATCTGATACATTTACTGTAACCGCTGGATTATCTCCGTTAGCAATTGTTGTATCTGGTACTTCCACTACAGAATATCCAGCTGGAGCTTTTTCCTCGACAATCTGATATGTTCCATCATCAAGTCCTTTTGCTACTACTACACCATCTTTTGCTACAATATTTGTTACTTTAGTAATATCTTTATTTGCAATTTCTTCTTCAGTTGCTTTTTTATAAATAGACTTTCCGTCTTTTTCCTCAACATGTACAAACTGAATTGTATTTCCATTCTGTGCAATACTGAACTCTGCACCTGCTAAGAGTTTACTAGTAACGTTTACCTTACCATAATTTTCATCGTATTTGTTGATTGTAATAGAACCTAAATTACCCTTTTCTTCTGGTACATTGTTTCCCTTGTCACTTGACGCTTTGTTTACAAAAGTATCAGCATCTGTAATCTGTGCCTTTACTTCTACTGTTACAGTCTGACCAGCATGTTCATTCTTTGATCCAATGTAGTTAGGAGAAAATCTTACTCGTACTTTCTGATTTTCTGCTGCTGGTAATGTTATTGCACTACCATCAGTCTTATTCTCATCATCATTCACGCTTACTAATGTATAATCAGTGCCTGCTACTAATGTCTGCTCTCCAACTTTTACAGTTACTTCAGTTACTTTCATACCTGTAGGTTCGTCAGTAATCTGGAATGCTCTATCCGTTGCATCTTTATCATAACTTGGGAAAGTAGCTGTAATAGTAAATGGAACTTCCTGTCCACGCTCTACAACCTGGTATGTTGTTTTTCCTTTTTCGCCTGAAAAAGCTTTTGTAAGTGTATATGTTGAACCCTTTGCATCAATTGTTTTATCTGCTGGTTTCATTAATCCAGTTGTTTCATCATATGCATAAACAGCTTCGCCCATTGGGTTGTAAGTTGTTTTTTCAGACTGTGCATAAACATAGTAAGCACCAATCTCAAGTCCCTGGAATGTAACAGTGCTATCTGTAACCTGTTCTGTTCTTACTTTTACAAGCATGTTTTTATTCTTAGCAAGCTCCCCCCAATTAAAAGTTACTGGGTTTGTGTTAAAATCTACCATGCCAGCTATTTCATCATTTACAAGTTTCCAACTACTATTTGCAGCATCCCATTCAACTACTTTATAAACTTCCACCGTAGTTGTCTCTCACGAAACTAATCCCTGTACTGTAAGAGAAGCTGTACTAGCTACTGGTGTTTCCTGTTGTTCATCTGCAAATACTGCTGTGCACATAGACAGTACCATAACCGCTGCCACTAATAATGCACCAATCTTTTTAAATAAATTTTTCATAAGGTTTGCTCCTTTCTTTCTCTGCATTTTTCTTTTTCGCCCTTCATCGGCCATTTACAATTAATGTGTTACGATCTCTTTGCTTCTTCCTCCCTTCGTTTATTATTTATAAACAACAGGAGTGCAGTTGCAAGAATCGCTACACCACTGATTGTAAATCCATAGGTTCCCGGACCACCGGATTCTGGTAAGGAATAAAGTTTAGCATTGGTAAGCTGGTAAATCTTTTCATTACCATTTGGATTAACAGTATCATCACCATGTGTTACCGTTATATTTCTGTCGCTTCCTACTATGATTTTCCATGGTTTTGCAGATAACTGATATCCAGCTGGTGCTTTTCTTTCAACCAATACATAATTTCCAATTGGAAGGTTCTCTATAGAAACCTTTCCATTTTTGTCAGATACATACTGCTTAATCGGATCACCTGTTTGTTCTCCGTCCGTATTAGCTTTATATAAATCAAATTCAGCACCTGACAACTTCTTTGTATTGGTCTCAGCATCAACTTTCTCAAAATCAATATTCACAACTGTTTTTTTATTAGTGAATTCGGCAATTCCAACTCGTCCGTCTGTTGTATTTCCATTCTGTGGAACCTTATTTTGCTTTTTGTCTGTTCCCATAGTGAATGTAATACCATTTGACAAATCTTCAGCAATTGCACTGTCACAATTGGTTCCTTTACCTGTTACAATACTCTGTAATTCATAACTAGTGTTGTCTGAAGACTCTTTAACTACATAATCACCTCGGGACAGTTCACTTAATTTCTTATTATCAAGTTCAAGTTTTGCGTTGGCTTCACCTACAAGCTCAAATACTGCAGTTGCTTCTTTTCCGCCTTTTGCAATCTTTGCAGTTGCAGTTGCAACATCTCCATTTTTGTCTGTAATTGTGAATCTAAATGTTTCTTCCTTCTCAGCTTGTGCATCCAGTTTTTTAACGATCTGCAATTCACCAGCAATCACCTTCACAGTATAAGTGCCTGTTGATGCTACACTTGAATCAACACTAATTCCACCCTTTGGTTGTTCAACTAAATCAGGTTTTGGAGCATTTTCAGCTGTATATACTTCTTCATCCGGCTCCTTAATCTTAGCTAGTTTTTGTTTTCTTACTTCTTTTGAATATGGATGATAAGTAACCGTTAACTGATACTCCTCCACCTTTTCTCCAACTGAATTAGCAAGGTGCTCATCAGCATTTCCCCTAACTATTTTATAAGTATAAGTGAAATATCCTACTGCATCCTTAGAACCAGGATATATATACTGATATCGTCCTTCACTGCCAATGGTTAACTCTTTATCCGTATTTAATTTCTTAATATCAGCATCTTCCAAATCAGGTAATTTAACACTATTCTTACCAGCATCCATAGGCTCCACAGCCGTTAAAGTTTCCTTTTTATTGAGCTGTACAACTTTTATCGTTTCAGCAAGTTCATTTCCAAAATTCTTTGCCGTTATTGGATCACCTTTGAATACTGTTATTTTTTTACTGCCGATATTTAAATTAAGAAGCTTAACATTAACAGATGGTTGCTCAAACTCTTTAATACCACCGCCATTCAGATAAATACCTGAATCTGCACCATTAGTAGGAATCATGTTTCCACCAATGAAGTCGTCTTTCGCCTGAATCCGGAAACTTGCATTCCAACCTTTGTCATTCTCGTTCTCTGTGGCTGCATTTCCAATTCTGGCCGCCTGTTCTTTCCAGGTAATTTTAGTTGTACCGTCACCCCGTTCAACAATCGTAACTTTTCCCACTACCGAACCTGTAGTACTATCTGTCCAGATAATTTCCTTCGATCCGTCGTTATTGGTTTTAATTTTTCCTGTTCCCAGCCTACTGTTAGTTGCCAAATCATTTAACCCATCATCCGTAAGCTTAAATCTTGCATCAATCACATCTACGATTTCTTTAGGCTGCACTGTAAACAAATCACCAATACTACCAGCAATAACATTAAATGTGTTTACTAAGTCGTTTAGACCACTAGTATCATACGCATACTTCTTAGTACCATCGCTAGATTTAGTTGCTATATATTGGCTCAGAAATTCGCTTCCGGTTATTGATTTATGACGGTAGTATTCGTATTTGTATCCGTGTCCGCTGTTACTTGATGTAGAAGAATGTCCTAATTTCCAGTTAAAACTACCCGCATCATTAAGCCCAACACCAACCGTATACAAAGTTGCCTGTTCTTTTATAGAATTCGCATTATTAACTGCATTATTGGCAACCATACAATTCCAGTTATCATTATTATTATGTCCTGGCAAACCATCTGTCATAAACACTACATACTTATTTTTTTCGTGCTTTGCACTTGATAACTGATTTCTAGCAGTCGCCAATGCAACTCCCATTGGTGTTCCACCGGAAGCATCCTTGTTATCAATTGTACGCTTTAAACTTGACACATCTTCATTGTTGTTTAATTGCTTAAATTTCGAATTCGTTATTGAAGTATTACCTCCCTCACTTCCACTATACCAGATTATTGCTATTTCACTCTCCGGTGATTTAGACTTTAAGGTATCTATAAAAGTGTTCGCTGCATTTTGTAATGCTACAAGCTTGCTAGTATTAGTATTAGCTATGCTATCATTCATAGAATCACTAGCATCCAATACCATTACTACACTCGCACCTTGTGCCTCCACATCTCCTTCGCGTCCAGTTGTTTCTGCATTCAGATTAATCTTATAAATTCTATTCTCATAATCAACAACTTTGGCTGTTTTGCTACTGGTAAGATTATTTTCGGCTTCTTCCTTCTCAGTGTAGTTAATGATCTGTTTGTTCTCAATTTCATTCGTACCATCTGCTTTATAAAGCTTAGCAGTTGCCTTATTATTTTCAACTGATACTTTTACTTTATAACTCTCTGTAGATTTAACATAGCCAGACGGTGCCTCTGTTTCTGTCAATGTATAAGTTCCGACTGAAAGATTTTCAAACTTCAAAAGACCATTTTCATCAGATGTTACATTATACGTTTTCGCTGAATCACTATCCACCGAATCACTATCCAATGTAAGAGTGAATTTTGCTCCAGGTAATGACTGATTCTTTGTATTTACCTTTGTAATTTCGAGACTGGCTACATTGTTGCGTGTATTAGTAACCGTTACCTTCGCATCACTACCTAACTTAATTTTTCCTGATGCTTTATTAGTTGTATTAACATCCTCTGCCGCCTCAATACTGTACTCAGGATTTCCATAATCCGTTGTAAGATTGATCTCGTTAACCTCAAAACTTGTTCCAGCTAAAATTTGTTCAAGAACTACTGTGTATCCTGCAGGAACTGAAGAAACAACACCATTAACTGCTTTTCCACACACAGTCTTTTCCGCTGCCTTATTTAAGGTTTCATTTTCACTTGTATAATAATTTCCTTCAGAATCTTGTAGATAATAATTTCCTGTATACAGCTGATCATTCAACTTTATCTTAAAATCAAATTTATCATTTACAGGAATATCACCTTTAATCTTTTTGGTAATACACAGCTTACGACTATTGTTCTTACTACACTTGTTAGTAAAAATTACCAATGGTCTACTGTCAACTGTAGCTTCCCTAGAAATAACATTTCCATTCTTATCTGTTGTCTTTGTCCCTTCATTACTGATTAAAACCTGATCATATCTGTCATTTGATACACCAAGTTCTTTAATCTTATACTTCGTATTTGCCTTAAGTCCAGAAAAAGTTGCGTACTGACCAGGTTTCAACGTAAATACATTTTTGTAGGAAACGTTATTTATTGTTTCACTCTTGAACTCAACTTTGCTATTATCGCTTAAAGTACCATTAGTAGCTGATGGAACATAACTTTCTTTTTCATCCTTAACAAGTAACTGAAATTTAAATCCTACATCTGCATACTTCTCTTTATCTGTATTACTTAACTGTTTCTGAACCGTAACAGACCCATCCGGAACTGTTGGAAGATTGAACTTAAGCTTACAGTTGGAATCACCCGCACCTCTTTCGAGATAATAGAAATTAATTGTATGCATTGTATAATCTGCGAAACGATTCTCTCCGCTAACAAAATCTTCTGTTTTATTTTCTTCTTCAAATAAAGTTTTTAAATTTTTCGTCGTTGTACCAACTGTAGCTGTACCATCAGCAAAATTAATAGAACCAGATGCTGCATTATGAATACCACCAATATCCAACACCAAAACGCCATCGATGTAAACCCATACATCATCATCTCCAGAAAACTCAAATACCATATTATTATCTTTAATTTTTCCGTCTTTTGGCTGAATGAATTTAGCTGACATTGTCATACCAAAATGGTAATCTGGCTTCGTTGAAATTCCATAAATATCAGAGCCGTTTGCTGTATGTTCTATAACAGAATTACCTAATGTATTGAACGGGAAGAAACTTCCATGCTTCGGATTTTGTAGGCCTGTTGCATCTCCATGACTTCCTGGTACTTTATATACAGTAAATTTATTTGTCTTTTTATCAAACTGTGCAAAATTTGTAGCACTATCATATTCATAGTAACCATTTGCATCTTTTTTTAATAAGTAATTTGCATCAGGATAAAACTCCTTGCCCGTAACTGGATCTGCTGAAAATAAATATCGAGTACTCTCCTTATTCCCCTTATTTAATACCGGATATGAATCTGATCCCAATGTATTTTCCATAATGCCAGTACGGGTAGTAGCCGACCCAGTCCAATTGTTATATTCATCTTTTTGATCCATTCCATTGCTAAACTGCAAAGAATGCTTTTTATTTATTTCAGTGTTATTGTAATTAAACATATTGATAGTAATACCACTTTCAGCACTATCAACAGTTTTCTCCACACCATAACTACTAGTTGTCTGTACAGAAGTAAAATCATCTGCCAACCATACAACTGAGAAAGTAGAAAAACTCTCTGTTTCAAAGTTTGCACTTTCAATCTCTCCATTGTCGGTTGTACTTACTTCAGCCTGTCCATCGTTGCTCATATTAACAACTTCTGTGACATTACCATTTGCATCCTCCACAAAATGTACCAGAGATACATTCATGTTTTCCTGTGCTGTATCTGTTTCAGCTACATCTTCTGGGATTTCTGCTTCTTTGTAGGCTATAGATACCCTGACACTTCCGTTCTGCGGTTCGATCTTAGTTCCATCGTCATTCAGAAAACTAATATCGTATGCAAGAAAACCTGCTACTGTATAACTCTCATTTTCTGCACCCTCGTGAAGCTGTTTCTCGATATCTGCATACTGGTCAGAACCTTTCTCGATCGGAGTCACAACAAACTGTGCACCTTCCGGAATAACGCCCTTCGCTGCTGTTGCAGTTACAACTACATTACCAACTTCCTGGGAATAAGAAACTTCTTCGCTTTCCAGAACATCCTCAGGCTCTTCTGCCTCATCACTGCTGTCAACAACCTGTGCCATATCACTTCTTATGTAAGCCTCGGTTCCTTCCCAGGAAACCTTGTACCAGGTTGCTCCGTCCTCTGCTGTTACGGTATCCAGAAGTGTGAACTGTGTTCCTGCGTTTACAGTTGCCAGAACCTCTGCCTCGATAGATGGGCTGACGCGAAGATTCGTATCGTCTCCCAGAACCTCGATCAGGCTTGTCTCACCATTCTCATCTGCTGCCGGAACCTCCTCCGGGCTCGCAATATCCTCTGCCGGTTCTTCCACCACATCCGGATCCTCTGCCGGCGCTTCGGTAGGTTCAGCATCCGGATTCTCTGCTGCCGGTGTCTCAGCTGCATCCTGCTCAGGCTCGTCCGAAATATCCATTCCGTCCGTAAGCTCCTCTGATGCGATAGGCACCTCGTCCTCATTACCGGAAACAGCTTCCGCCTCGACATCTGCTGTCTCAGGAGAATCCCACATAACGGCAAAAACAGCTGCGTTGCCAGTCTCAACCTGAAGTGTCTGGATCTGTTTGCCCTCGTTGACATTCAGAACCTTCAGATCCTCGTTGGCCTGTAAGGTGTTAACATCAGTATCACCGGTACTGCTGTTATAATGAAGCTTCTCAACGGTTACACTCGTGCTGGCTGCATCGGTAAGCTCCGGTGCTGCCGGTGTCTTGTACTCAAAAGTTACTCTGACTCTGCCGTTCGGCTCGACTCTGTTTCCGTCGCCATCAGCAAAATACACATCATACGCAAAAAAACCTCTCAGGCTGCTGCCCTTGTCTGTAGCTGCTGCTGAAAGCTTCTGAGAAACTGTATCATAAGATACGGATGAATTCTCGTTTACGCTGTCAGCCTTCAATGCTGTATTCTGCGGAAGAGCTCCGTCCTCCAGTGCCTCTGCTGTTACTTTAACAGAATCATTTTCATATGTAAGCGTCGATTGCTGCGCCTGTTCCGTTTCCTCCTGGTCAGCGCTGCTTACATCCGGTGTCGATTCTTCGGCCGCTGGTTCAGATGTAATTTCGCCATCTGTAAATATATCCTCCGTTCCATCTCCGAACGCCTCACTCGCGGAGATCGTATATGCACTCGGCATACAGGATACCATCAACGCCAAAGCCACCATAAATGCCAGGAGTTTTCTGATCTTATTATTCCTTAATTTTTTCATACCTTTCCCGCTTTCCTATGTGTGCATTAACGTGTACTGTATTTCTTATTACTTTACTTCTGTTTATATTCCTTTCTCTTAAAAAAGCTTCATGTTTTTAGCCGGTGAGTAAACAGGTTACACCTTTTCAGTATTTTACCCTTATGTGATTGTAGTGTCAATATACCAGGCATTTTTGGTAAGGATATTGACATTATCAGATGCTATCGAAAATCAGTCTTCAACTCCTCCTTCTTAACTTACTCGTTTACTGGTTCTTTTCGCCTGATTTCTCCGATAAAATCTGACTATTCGTGATATTTATTATACAACACTACCAGTTGTTTTGTAAGGCCCGTTTTTTCAAAAAAAAGTGCCTCTGTCACTATTTTAACATGAATTTTTTCAGCTCATCCCGCTTCTTGACATTCAGCTTGCAAAAGATATCCGTAAGGTAATGCTTGACAGTATTAATGGAAATCCCCAGATGCTCTCCGATCTCCTTATTGGTCCATCCCCCACTTGCCAGCATGGCAATAGAAAACTCCATCGTCGACAGCTCCCCCGTAACCTTTCTCCGGTTTTCCGGATTATGAAGCGCCATCCAGCCCCTGCTGAAAGAAATCACACCCTCCGTGATCCGCTGATACGCCTCCGGATCCCGGTTCCGGATACAGGCCTCGATCAGCCCCCGCAAAAGCCCATGATGCTCAATAAAAGGCTCCAGAAACCCATCCATCTTCGCCAGCTCCCAGCTCCGGAGCATCTCCTCCTGCGCCTCCTGCTTATGCTTTCGGTTGATCGCACACACCGCCATCATACAATGGATATACGTCATACTGATCGGATACGGCCTCTCCGCCATAAACAAAGCAGCCTTACCCATCCCATAAGCACTCCATATCTCCCCGTTAAGATAAGTATGGTGAGCCATCACATACGTGGCAAAAAGCCTCAGCCCCTCAGGAAGCATCCTGCTGTACTCCCCAAAAGCAGGCATCCCATCCGTAGGCAGATGAAGCAAAACCGCCCCCACATACCCCGCCAGAAGACAGGACGCATAAACATCCTTAGGAACCTTCTTCTTCATAGCAATCTTCACACAGGACTGGATCCCCTCCATCCCCCGCTTAGCCGCCGCCACATTCCCCAGCGACAGATTAGAATACCCATACAAAATACACGCCGAAAGCTTCAGCTCAATAACCCTGCTGGACAGATACCTCCTCGTTATCTCACAACACTCCTCCGCCTGCCCCGTAAAATAAAAAAGCTCAGCCCGCGCAATATTCCTCAAATCCACATCCACAAACCCCTCAACAACCTCCCGAGCCCTCCCAGGCTCAAAAGACGAATTCAAAAGCGGCAAAACCACATAATCACACATACAACCCACTCTCCTCCAAAAACCAGGCAGCCCCCATAAGACCACCCTCAAAACCAAACCAACAAACCTCCGAAGCCCTCACACATGCCACATCCACACACATCCGAAGCCCATCACACAACCCTCATCAATACACATCCAAAGCTCTTCTCTCAACCCTCATCAGCACACATCCGAAGCTCTTCTCTCAACCCTCATCAGCATACATCCGAAGCTCTTCTCTCAAGTCACACAAAACAGTCACCAAAACTCCGGATATCAATCAACCAGTCAATCAGTCAACCAATCAGGCCAACCATCTTTTTCCATAATTATAATCCAAAATACTCCAAAAATAAATTTAAATATTACACAAAAACACCACACCCTATCCAAACCAGCCTCTATTCCCCAATCCCCTCACGACAAACCGCAAAAAAACTCACCCCACCCACATCCAGCGCAGCGCCGATGCCACACCATCTCCCAACACACCACAAAGAAACTCAGCCCCTGCAGCCATCCAGCGCAGCGCTGATGGCTCACCCTTTCTCGGCAAACCACCACACCTCACACCCCAAAAACCAGAACGGACAGACTGCCAGCGGGACGGCTGCATGGTCGGGACCCGGTGCGTCGGAGTAAGCCGCTGGTCATACTTGGCGCCTGGGGCTTCTGACGGGAAGGTACTCTGCGGCCACAAGCCGCAGAGTAAGCCCCATCTGTCTGAGCCAGGTACGCATCAGCGTACATGGCGAGTTATGGGGCGCCCTGCACGGCAGAAGACTCAGACGCTTAGTATGACCCGGCGAAACGACCGCACCAGGCACGACCATGCAGCCGCCCC
>ENA-OPDD01001765-OPDD01001765.1-human-gut-metagenome-genome-assembly--contig:-NODE-1765-length-14002-cov-2.975120_pt1 | contig 14002 bp, 16 predicted proteins | sample MGYA00241574_ERZ501499 | MGnify/ENA primary metagenome ERZ501499 (study PRJEB25962, sample SAMEA2042576) | human gut metagenome | biome: human gut; feature: human-associated habitat; material: faeces...
AGGGAGAGGCCTTGGCAAAGAGATGAAGTTTGCGTGGACTGCCAAGGGCTCCCCCCTCGGGGGAGCTGGCGCAATAGCGCCTGAGAGGGCGAGGCCGCTACCCTGAAGCCGTTTTTCTCTTATTTTTTGCTGTAATCCCGCTCGCCGTAAATGGCGGTGCCGATGCGCACCAGCGTGGCACCCTCGCGGATGGCGTTTTCAAAGTCGCCGCTCATGCCCATGGAAAGGGTCTCCATGGCCACGTTCTGGTAGCCGCGCTCCCCGGCCTGCACGAACAGCTTGTACACCTGGGCCAGATATCGGCGGTTCTGGGCGTCATCGTCGTTCACGGGCGGGATGGCCATCAGGCCCTTCACCCGGATGTGTTCCTGTGCGGCGGCTGCGTCCAGCAGGGGCCAGAGGGCTTCCGGTGCCACACCGGTCTTGCTCTCCTCGCCGCCGATGTTCACCTCCAGCAGCACATTCTGCACGATGCCGGCCTTAGCGGCTTCCTTTTCAATGGCGGCCAGCAGGTGTTCGCTGTCCACGCTCTGGATGAGGCTGGCGCGGCCCAGCACCTTTTTGATCTTGTTGGTCTGCAGGTGGCCGATAAAATGGCTGGGCTTGCCGCAGTAGGCTCCGGCGTCAAAGTTTGCGCACAGCTCCTGCACATGGTTCTCGCCAAACACGTCAATGGGCAGCGCGGCACTGGCGGCCACCGTCTCAGCGGTGCGGGTCTTGCAGGCGGCGCACAGCTGCACCTGCGCCGGGTCCCGGCCTGCTTCCCGGGCAGCAGCGGCCATCTTTGCGCGGATCTCCTCCACGGCTTCCCGCATTTGCTCCAAAGTCTTTTCTGCCATGGTATCTCAGTCCTCCTCGGTATACTTGGCGCGCTCGCCGCCAATGAGCTTCGGGCGGGTGCGGGCGCACAAGATATTTGCTTCGCCGATCTTGGAAAGGCTCAGCCGCACCGGCACGGCCACCCGCTTCAGGTGCATGCCGATGAGGGTGCCGCCGATGTCGATGCCGACGCGGAAGCGGTCGGCAGGTGTCTGCTGTGCTGTATCCTGCACTGTCATGTGTTGTGTCCTTACGTAACAGCGGATATGCGCGGTTCGCACATCCTTGACGAATATGTGGGGCAAGGCATATCGTCATGCCTTGCCCCACCGATGGGTCTGAGTGCCAGGGCCTCCGGAGGAAGGAGAAGGAAAGCACGGAAGCCCTGATCCTCAAGTCTTGCTGTCCGATCCATCTGTCCCCGTCCGTCCCGCATCATGCCGCGGGACGGACGGGGACTGCACAGATCAGAGGTTGCGCCAAGCGATGGCGCTCTGGTCGAGGTCGAAATGCTCGACCGAACCGTCAGGCAGAGCCACATCCGTGGACTGCGGACGGTCGGTGTTGTTGATCACGCAGTACTGGCCGGCATCGGGGAACACCGCGACCTCGCACTCGGGGTTGGTGGAGCTGTATGCCGTGTACTTGTCCTCGTTGTGGGAGGCCCAGAACAGGGCACGCTCCAGCAGACGGGCGTTCGCGGCCGAGTAGGGCAGACCGGAGATGTATACGCCGCGGCCCTTGCCGTACTCGTTGACCGCGAGCTGCACCTGACCACCGTCGGCGCGCAGCAGCGTCACGTCCTCGTTGACCGGGAACGTGTTCGCGACCGGCTCGCCGAAGTCGATGCCACCAAGCTCGCCGATCGCCTGACCGCCGCCGCAGCCCGACAGGGGCTTGCGGTATCCGGCGTCGAGGAAGCCCTGCAGCACACCTTCGCCCAGATGCACGTCGGCGGTGATGAAGTGCTCCGGCGTGACGGTTGGGAAGTACTTGTCCACCGACAGCGTCTGGTAGCGTTCCTCGTCCACGCCCAGCACGTCGGCCAGCTGGAAGAAACGACCAGCCTGGAAACGGGCCAGCGAACTGGGCTCTCCGACGCCGACGAATGCTCCGCCGCCGCGCACCCAGGCGCGCAGGGTCTCGGTCAGCTTCGGGTTCTTCCACACGTCTCCACCGGTGAACGCGGTGTCGACCGGGCCACCGGTCACGATCACGTCGATGTCGTCGGCGACGCCATGCTCCAGCACGTCATCGAAGCTGATGAACCGCACGTTCACGCGCATGCCCGACAGCGACTCCAGAATGCCGTAATACGAATACGTCTGCTTGTTCGGCAGCGCGTGGGCGACCGTGAACGCCATCCACGAACGCATCTTGCCCCAGCAGTTCAGGATCGCCACGTTGAGCACGCCGCGGGCCGCCTCGCCGTCGGTGCGGTCGTGGATGTCGCGGAACTCATCCGAGATGTGCTCCACCGCGTCCACGAACTTCGGGAACTTCGCGGCCAGCGACAGGTATCCGCCGTAGCCCATACGCGAAATCGGGGAACGCAGGATGGCACGACGCGCTTTACGCCAGTTGTCGAGACCTTCGATGCTCGGATCGTTGCCCTCGTAGAACGTGTCGGGGAAGAAGTACGGCAGGAAACGACCCTCCGTGTACTTCACGCCCGGGATGTCCGCGATCATGCGGGTCGTGGTGCCGTCACCGATCGAACCGACGACAGCATCCAGGCCCAGATCCTCGAAACCATCCTTGTACGGCTCGGTACCGATCCACTGGTCACCCAGGAACATCATCGCTTCCTTGCCGGCCTCGTGCGACAGCGATGCGAGTTTCTTCACGTTCGCGCGTACGAAATGGCTCAGGAAGTCGATCCAGTCGCGCTGCGGCTTGCGCGGCACGCGCCATGCGGAGTTGTACGAGCCCTCGTTGACGAAGTCTTCGGGGCGCAGGCGGTAGCCATACTCCTTCTCGAAGTCGTCAAGCGCGGCCGGGCTCACGGTGCAGGCGCAGCCGAACCAGTCCACGACCTTCTCGCGCTGCTTCTGGTCGAACAGCAGCGTGAACTGGTAGAAGAACGTCGTGAAACGCACGACATCCACCTGCGGGTTGTCCTTGAGCCACTGCTCGAACGTGTCGAACACGAACTTGCGCGTCGCCGGGTGGTAGATATCGAACGGAATCTCGTGCTCCTTGTCGCCCCACCCGTTCGTCAGGTGGTTGTACATCTCGACCGGATCCCAGATGATGTACGCGAGGAACGAGACCGTGTACTCGTGCATCGGCGTCGCGCCGGAGACATGCACGGTATCGGTGTCCTCATCAAGCGTCCACAGGGAGGCATCCACGACCTCATTGGTGGTGCGGTCCACGACTTCCCAGTACTTGTGCGGGTCGGCGTCACGGTTCGGCTTGAGCTGCTCCTCGAAGAAACCGTCCATCAGAGACACGTCCACCGTGTCGCTCTCCGCCAGCGCACGCTTCGACAGCAGGTACACCTGCGGGGTCTCGTCCATGTGCAGCGTGATCCACTCGTTGTGCGCGCGGGTCGGGAAGTAGGCCGTGTAGACCTTCATACCCAGCGCCACGACCTCGTCGTCCAACTGCGTGCCATCCGAGTTGCGAACCGCGTCGGCACCCCACAACCGGGCCAGTTCCGCGGTCTTCTCCGCGAAGTTCGATTCACTCGGAATCGTAAAACGGCCAGAAGTTGACATCAATGTTCCTTTCTGTGCTCTGGAACGTTTCTTCTATTTTGTCTGCCGCGGCGTTATCGCAACGGCAAGACATCCATTATATCCATCGTACCGGCAAAGGCCGGAGCCGGCACATAGTTACCGGCCCCGGCCTTTACGGCGTGTCATTCAGCGAGTGGCACGCTTGCGGACGATCATCGTGGTGCCGGCGGCGACGGCGGGCACGGCCTGTTTGATGACGGCATCAGCCTTGCTGAGGTCGCCGGCGGTGATGCCGTCGAGCACGGCCGAGAGCTTGCCGGACACCTGCTCGGCGCTCTGGCCGGAGGTCACGCCGTACACGGTCTGGCCGCTCGCCGACCACGGGTGCGCCCAGACGAGCGCGCCCGCCACAACGAGACAAATCACGGCGATCAGTGACGCTATGGATGCGGCCGGGTGGCGGCGGAACACGGACAGGTCAGGCCTCCACTGCGATGGCGGACGCGAGGTGCACGCGCGTCCGGAATCCTGGGATGCGGATGACGACCTGCCGGGCGGTGACCGGCTCGTCGAACCGGATGATGCGCTGGTATCCCACCGATTCGCGGTGCGCCAACAGTTGTCCGTCGACGTAGACGTCCACGGCGTCGATGCGCTGGCCTTGGGTGATGTCCTCGCGCAGCACGACGGCGGAGAGCGAGCAGGGCGCGTCGAAGTCGAGCGTCACGGTCGGCTCGGCGTCACGGCACGTCGGCGTCCATGCGGAACGCGCTCGAATTGTCGAGCAGCGCGGCCGGCTCGAAGCCACGAGCCGTGCAACGCCTGCACGTGCTGGAGACGCTGACGGTAACGCCATCGGCGATCATGCGACCCTTGAAGTCGGCGACCAGCTTGCCGAGCCCGGCGAGCGCCTTGACATCCGCGTCGGCGATGAGCCCGCGCGGCGTGGGAGGCACGTTAAGCAGGAAGGTGGCGTTGCCGCCGACCGCCGAAGCCCAGATGTCGAACAGCTCTTCAGGCGTACGCACCTGCGCGTCCTCGTTCTCGTGGTAGAACCAGCCCGGACGGGTGGACGTGTTGACTTCGGAGGGGTACCAGGCGAGCGGGCCATCATAGTCGGCCAGCGCCTTGCGGCTGCCCAGGTCCTCTTCGTCGGAACGCACGAGACGGGAGAATTCGCCGTCGTCGGCCTGCTGCGACTTGGCGGCGGTCAACTCGGCGGAACGCAGGCGCTCAGGTACGACGCTCCACTCGTTCTCACGGGTGTGACCGGCCTCGTTGCCGCACCAGCGCACGTCGGGGCCGGAGACGGAGATCACCGCTTCCGGCTGCAGGGCGCGCACCACGTTGTAGTAGCGCCGCCAGTCGTACTGCTGCTTCTTGCCGTTGGGACCCTCGCCGCAGGCGCCGTCGAGCCACACGGTGAAGATCGGCCCGTAATGGGTCAGCAGCTCGATCAGCTGGTTCACGTAGTAGTCGTCGTAGTCCTTGCCGGAGCCGTAGGCGGCTTCGGTGCGATCCCACGGAGAAAGGTACACGCCGAACTTGAGGCCGTGGCGGCGGGCCGCGTCCGACACCTCGCGCACGACGTCGCCCTTGCCGTCCTTCCACGGGCTGGAGGCGACGGAGTGCTTCGTGTAGGCGCTGGGCCACAGGCAGAAGCCGTCGTGATGCTTGCAGGTGAGGATCACACCGGTCATGCCGGCCGCCTTGAGCGCTTCCATCCACTGGTCGGCGTCGAAGCCCACCGGGTTGAACAGTGCGGGGTCCTCATGGCCGAGGCCCCATTCGCGGTCGGTCATCGTGTTCATACCAAAATGCGTGAAAGCGTACATCTCCATGCGCTGCCACTGCAGCTGGCGGTGTGTAGGGCGGATATTGGCGAGATAGTCCTCGTTCATGGTTGCCTTTCGCGAGACTTGGGATTGACTTCCGTCGGCGGCCACCGCCGGAAGGGCGGCGACAACGGATGAAAGCGGTAGGAAATTGCGGGAAGATACACAAAAAGGAGGGATTCGGGGCGTGCGGGCACGTTTCCCAGAATCCCTCCCCTTTGTGGTGTTGACTGATATGTTGCGGTATCGTTGCGTTGCGAGCTATGGAGCCCGCACGGTCACTTCTGGGAGCGGTTGTAGACCCAGAGCATGACCACCACGCCGAGCAGGCCGACGCATTCGAGGCCGAGGCTCGCCCAGGTAGCGGTTCTCGCGCCGATGATCGTGATGATCACGAACACGATGTACAGGATGACTTTGATGGCGGCGATGATGCCGCGACGAGTACGATCACTCATTACTTCAGGCCTCCCATGGTCGAGGTTTGCAGAAGCTTCTTCTGCACGATCGCGTAGAAGATCAGCACGGGCACCATGACGATCACCATACCGGCGTACAGACGACCGTAGTTGGTGGCGGCCTTCTGGGTCTGCATCAGGTTGAGCAGGCCGACCTGGATGGTGCGGTTCTCGCCGGTCATCAAGGTCATCGAGATGATGTAGTCGTTCCAGTAGCTCAGGAAGTTGAACAGCATCGACATCGAGATGGCGGGCATGGCCATCGGGAAGAAGATCCTCGTCATGATCTTGAACTGCGAGGCACCGTCGATCAGCGCGGCCTCCTCGAAGTCCTTCGGGATCGAGGCGAAGAAGTCCTGCAGCAGGAAGACCGTGAACGGCAGCGACGTGGCGGCGTAGACGACGGCCAGCATCACCGGGTTGTTGACGAAGAAGCCGTCGGGGAAGATCTCGTACACCAGCTTGTCGGCGTCAACGAGCATCAGGAAGATCGGGACGACGATGTAGTTCACATTGATGAACAGGCCGCCCTGAATGGCGATCTTCAGTATCTTCTTGCCGGGGAAGTCGAAGCGGGCCATCACGTAGGAGCACGGCAGCGCGACGATCAGGCACAGCACCATGGCGAGCGCGGTGACGAACACCGAGGTGCCGAAGTATTGGCCGAGGTGCGCGTCCTGGAACGCGTCGACGAAGTTCTGCCAGTGCAGGCCCTTCGGCATCATCCACGGGCTGCCATAGAACTCGCTCTTGTCCTTGAAGGACGCGAAGAACACCCACACGACCGGCACGAAGATGGTCAGCGCGCAGATGACGAGCACGATCTGCCCGACGGTACGGCCGACGGTCCACGAGTTAACTGAGCCACGGCCCTTAGCCGGCTTAATCACTTTGTTTTTGCTTGCTTGTGACATGTCTGATCTCTCCTACAGCTGCTGCACGATCTCGCGCTTGGTGACCTGGCTGACGACCAGCGACAGAATGAAGCTGAACAGGAAGATCACCACGCCGATGGCCATGCCGTAGCCATACGTCGAATTGGTGTACGCCTGCTGGTACATGTAGCCCAGAATCGTCTGCGAGGCGCCGTCCGGGCCGCCGTTGGTCATGGCGGTGGCAAGCACGAAGCTCAGGTTCACGGAGCTGATGATGAAGAAGGTGAGGGTGGTGCGGATGTTCTGCCAGATCATCGGGATGGTGATCGAGAACAGCTGGCGCACCTTTCCTGCGCCATCGATCTGCGCGGCCTCGTACAGGCTGCGGTCGACGCCGGCCATCGAGGACATGTACATGACCATGTAGTAGCCGAAGGACTGCCAGACCATGGCGAAGGCGATGGAGTAGATGACGATCTTCTGGTCGCCGAGCCACACCCGCTTGAGGGCGCCGAGCCCGAGGAAGCCGAGCGTGTTGTTGAGCAGGCCGTCCTGCTGGTCGTAGATGGCGGAGAAGATGGCGGCGATGACGACGGCCGACAGGATGGACGGCACGTACATGACGAAGCGCAGGAAGCCGGAGCCGATGATCTTGTCCTGCGTGAGGATGGCCGCGAAGATGATGGCGATCGGCATGGTGATCGAGGTGACGACCACCAGCAGCAGGATCGTGTTCTGGCAGGCGTGGACGAAGTTCATGTCGCCGGCCAGCGTCTTGAAGTTCTGCAGTCCGACGAAGGTCTGGTCGCCGGAGAAGCCGCTCCACTTGAAGAACGACATACGGAACACGTTGAACGTGGGAACGACCATGAAGATGATGAAAAGAATTGCGGTGGGCAGCGTCCACAGGACTCCGAACCTCGCCCGTTTCCGTTCGAGTACGGTCTTCTTGCCCTTTGCCGCACGAGTAGTCGATGACGACATCGATGTTCTCCCGATGATAGATATTTGTTTGCGATGCAGCGATATGGATGTCAACAATGTCAATGACCACCGTGAAACCGCAGTTCGATGAAAGGAGTAGGAGAAGCCTGCGGCTTCGCGGCGGTCATTGAAGTTTGTGTGTCGAAGTGGATTCGCAAAGGGCTTCGGACGGGCCGTCGCCCTTTGCGAGAATCTTGGAGATGGGCCTTGCCTTACTTGCCGGCAGCCGCGTTGAGCGCGTTGCTGGTGTCGTTCAGGGCGTTCTGCCAGTCGGCGAGCGACTTCTTGCCGGAGGCGACGGAGTCGACCGCGATGTACAGGTCGTCCTTGATGTTCTTGCCCTCGACGGAGACGGTGGCGGAGAAGGAGCCGGCGACGGCCTTGACGTTCTCCTCGTTGTAGGCGTCGTAGAAGACCTTCATCGTGCTGTCGACCTTGTCGGTCATGCCCTTGATGGGCTGCACTGCGCCGGTCTTGTTGAAGATGTCGGCGGCCGTGTCGGAGTACAGGAAGGCCATGAACTTCTTGGCCTCATCGATGTGCTTGGCCTTCTTCGGGATCCAAGTGGCCTCAATGGTGGTGTTGATGTAGCGGGTGCCGCCTTCCTTGGTGGTCGGCACGGGCGCGAAGCCCCACTCGAAGCCGTCGGTGCGCGGGGCATCCTTCATTTCGTTGACGATCCAGGTGCCGTTCGGCATGAACAGGGACTTGCCGTCAAGCACGGACTGCTGGTTCTTGGTGAAGTCCTGGCCGTTGGCGTAGCCCACGGTGTTCGGGTTCAGGTACTTGGTGACGAGCTTCTGGACGAGGCTCAGGGTCTCCTTGGCCTCCGGGGTCTTCCAGATGTCCTTCTTGTAGGTCATCACGTTGGTGTAGAACTCCTCGCCACCGACATCGGACAACAGGGCGTTGAGGAAGGCGTCGAAGTAGCCGGCGGTCGGGTAGGTGAACAGCGAGATGCCCTTGGCCTTGGCCTCGTCGCCGAGCTTGAAGAACTCGTCCCACGTGGTCGGGACCTTCCAGCCGTTCTGGTCGAGCAGGGTCTTGTTGTAGACCAGGCCGGAGGGCGAGTAGTACATAGGCATCAGGTAGGTCTGGTCATCGCCGTACGGGTTGGTGTACAAGCCGATCATGCCGTCGACGAGCTTCTCCTTGACGGTCTTGGACTCGCCGGGGACCTTCATGTCGAGCACATCGGTGACGTCCTCGACGGCCTTGTCCTTCAGCATGGTCTCGGTCAGGCCGGACTCGGTGCCCTGGCCCAGCTCGATGATGTCGGGGTAGTTGCCGGCCTTCATACCAGGGGTAATCTCGTCGGCGATCTTCTTCGAGGCCTGCAGGTCGATCTTGACGTTCGGGTTCAGCTTCTCGTACGCCGCGACGACCTTCTTGTACATATCGACGCCGTAGCCGCCTTCGAACGCAGCGAACTTCAGCGTGACCTTGCCGCCGTCGCTGGAGTTGGTGCTGCCGCACGCGGCCATCGAGGCCATCATGGCGCCCGCACCGACGATCGCAACGATCTTCTTTGCCAAAGCGATGTTCTTCATCTCTTTGACCTCCTTGTCCCCTTAGTAAGTAGAGGAGGCCGCAAGCCCAAAGCCCGCATCCCCGGATGCTGTCGTCAGCACCCGTACCGTTTTGTACAATCCGCGAGTATACAGTATGTTTCAAAGAAGAGTGAAATCTAATTGAGTCTTTTTTGAAATTTTCTTTATATTACTTCTTGACATGAGTACAGAAAATGACTAAATCGTTGATTTTCCAACGTTTTAGTCATTTAAAATTTGCACCGCAGTTATGAGCCGATATTCCCAATATCCCGTAACATTGGTAATACTGTTTATCGATTTGTTACATTCACCATGTTTATATTTATACGCTATGTCCATATTTTAAGCGTTTACGACGGGCGGGTGGACGGGCACAGGCCGGGCGGAGACGCCCGCGGTGAACAGAGCGGGTCACGGCGAACCCGGTGAGTGCAGCGAGCACGGCGAACCCGATAAACCAGAGACCCGATATCATAGCGTCCATAAGTGCGCGCCGATGACGTCGAAATCATCCCCGTCATCGCGAACGCGGGTGTTCAGGGCGTTCATCGTTCCTCCGGTCACGCGAGGGCGCGGTCGAGATGGACGTAGCCGCCGTCCACGTACTCCCATTGGCCGGTGGTGTGCGAGGAGCAGTCGGACAGCAGGAACGCGGCCTCGTTCGCGATCTCCTCGACGCTGGTCATGCGGTGGCCGAGCGGGATGCGGGAGGTGATCTTGTCGAGCTGCTCGCGCTGGGCCTCCTCGTCCCCGAACGTGGTGATCCACTTTGCGTACAGCGGCGTGAACGCCTCCGAGACGACGATGGCGTTCACGCGCACATCGTCCTTGGCGAAGGCTGCGGCCCACTCGCGCGTCAGGCCCAGAATCGCGCCCTTCGCCGCGGCGTAGGCGCTGGTCTTGCCCTGGCCGGCCAGCGCGGTCTTGGACGAGATATTGACGATCGCGCCCTTCGATTCGCGCAGGTACGGGGCGCAACGGTGGGCGAGCTCGTAATAGTGCGTGAGGTTGCCGTGCAGCGACTGCTCGAATTCGCGCCACGAGGTGTGGTCGAGGTCGAGGTTGTCGTTGCGGTCCGCGTTGTTGACCAGACCGTCGATATGGCCGTAGGTCTTCACCACATCCTCGACGATCGGCGCGATGTCGTCGGTGTCGTTGAGGTCCATCAGATACGTGCGGTAGTTGTCGGTGATGGCCTTCATTTCGGCGGCGAACTGCTCGGCGGCGCCGTCGTCTCGGTTGATAACCGCCACGATGGCCCCTCCTTGGCCAGTCGCAGGGCGATGCCCTTGCCGATGCCCTTGAAACCGCCGGTGAGGATGACGACCTTGCCTTCCAGATGCAAATCCATGATGTTTCAGTGTCTTTTGTTGCGTTCGTGTCCGTGCGAGCCGCGGCACCGCGGCGCTGCGATCAGCCCTTGTACAGGCACCGTTCGGCGGCTTCGAGTTTCATCGACGCCCGAGCCCGGAGCGGTCGGGGCCTTGTAACGACCATTGACGATCTCAGTGGGATGCACGAAGTATTCGTGCTGGTTGTCCACATATTCGGTGACGCGATCATCCCATTGTCCACTGACCGCCAGGTAATCGAACATGGCGAAGTGACGCACCGCCTCGCACAGGCCGACACCGCCGGCGTGGGGGCACACGCGCACGCCGAACTTGTTGGCGAGCAGGTATTCGAGCACGATCTCCTGCGGCCCGGCGACGCGCGTGGCGTCGATCTGCATGACCTTGAAGCTGCCCGCCTGCAGATACTGCTTGTACATGATGCGGTTCTGCATCTGCTCGCCGGTGGCGACCGCGATCGGGTCCATGGCGCGCTGAGCACTGCGCCGATGGCCATGTGCTCGACGCCCTTCTCCGGGCCGAGCCAGCGCAGCTGAGAGTCGTGGACGAACATGTCCCATGCGGCGCGCATGTCGTCGAGCAGGTTCTCGACGTTGCGGCCGACGAGCACGCGGGAGAGCGAGTCGACGGCAGCCACGACCACGTCGTTGCCACGGCCGACAGTGAAAACGAAGCCGCTGCCGCTCAGGCCGCCATCCGCGTCGGTGGTGATGACGACGTATGCCGAGGATAATCGGGGTCCTTGTTCATCGCGTCCGAGCCCGACAGCGTGCTGGACGTGGGGAAACGCAGGTCGTAGGTTTTGACTCCGATGATGGTGCTCATGTTGGCCCCTTCGCCTCAATGGTTCTCGATGTATTGCGTTTCGTTCCCATCATACACTTTTTTAGAAAAATCATCACTTATTCTAGAAATTTTCTTTCATCTATCTCGAAACGCTTTACTATAGTGTGAAGTGCGTCTGCAACGAACGCAGACACACCCACAATGAAGTACGGGAGAAACGGAGCAACCGATGGCAGGCGATATGAAAAAACCGCGGGTCAGTGAGATAGCGAAGCTTGCCGGAGTCTCCACCGCGACCGTATCAAAGGTCATCAACGGGCGAGAGGGCGTATCCAGCTCCACAAGGGCGCGCATCGAGAAAATCATGGAGGAATCCGGGTACTCCAAGTCTCTCGTCACCACGAAGACATCACAGACCATCGAGCTCGTGCTCACCGAGGTCATGGCGAACGGTATCAACGCGATGATCGCGGAGACCTCCGAATATGTAAAATCGATGCCCATCGGCATCACCATCACGCAGACCGGGCGGGGCAAGCGCAGCGAGGAAAGCTTCCGGGAAATCCTCAACCGCAATCCCCTCGGCGTCATTTTGCTGCTGTCCAACGCGACCGAACGCGAAAAAACACTATTGCGTTCGCGCAACATTCCCTTCGTCATTATCGACTCCATCGGCGAAGGGTCGCAGGACACGCTCGGCGTGGGCATCGACAACTGGACCGGCGGGCTGATCGCCACCGAGCACCTCATCAAACTCGGCCATCAGCGCATCGGCATCATCACCGGCCCGCAGAACGCAGAATCCGCTCAGGCCCGCTACAGTGGCTACGCCACCGCGCTGCGTCGCGCCGGGATCCAGCTGGATCCCGAGCTGGTCGCCTACGGCGACTACATGCCGGAACGCGGCTATGAGTGCGCATGCCAACTGCTCGACCTGCCCGCCGCCAAACGGCCGACTGCGATCTTCGCATGCAACGACGTCACGGCGCTCAACGTGTACCGCGCTGCCCGCCAACGCGGCTTGTCCCTGCCCGCTGACCTGTCGGTCGTCGGCTTCGACAACGTGTACCCGGCACAATACCTGTACCCGGCGCTCACCACCATCAGCCAGCCGTTCGACATGATCGCCCGCAAGGCCGTGGACATGATTCTCGACGCGCGTGCAGGCTCCGTCGCCGACCACTACCTGATCCTGCCCACACGCCTGGTCGTCCGCGAAAGCACCACCGCCCCCAAGAAGAGCTGACCGGTCGCGAGGCGGAGACAACCGCCGCGACCGGCTTTCGCCGCAACATCTCCTATCTGCGTTTCGAGGGGGTGATTTTGCAGTCTGGGGACATCTATCTGCGTTTCAAGGGGTTGCCAGAACACGATATGCGGAGTATTCCGACCTGTTTCTTGCTGGAATCATGCGGTTCCCGTAGCGTTTATACTTGGCTATCAACCCCTCGAAACGTAGATAGATGTCCGGCGCATCCCGAATCACCCCCTCGAAACGCAGATAGACCACGAAAAAAGGCTCCATGCCGATGGTATGGAACCTTTGCTGGTGGGCTCGAAGGGATTCGAACCCTCGACCTTCTGTTCCGGAGACAGACGCTCTATCCACTGAGCTACGAACCCGAGACATCGCTCGCCTTGCGGCAAGCAACTGTATTACTGTACACCATCCCACTCCCAACATGTCGACAATTTCGCGGAATTCCCGGGTTTACGCGCTCCCGCACCGACTACACTGGAGTGGTATGGACATCGCCATGAACGATTTCGAATATGAACGTCGGTTCTTCTGCAGGGCGCTGCCGCCGGAACTGGATGACGGCGAGCCGATGCTGATCGTGCAAAGCTATTATGTGCACGACGGTAATTACGCGTTGCGAGTGCGGCTACAGACACGCGGGGTGCGCATCGATATGAACGCCGACACCGATCCGATAGCCGTACTGAGGCAATACCGAGAACGGTTCACCGAGGCGTTCGTCACCGTCAAGGGGCCGTCGGTGGGCGGCACCCGTTATGAGGCCGAACGGGAGATCGACGCCCGCATAGCCGCGGAACTGGTGATGCGCGGAGGCCGTCCGATTATCAAGAACCGGTTCTCCGCATGGATCGGCGAGGATGGATGGAGCCTCGATATATTTGGCGGCGCGAACGCCCCGCTGGTCGTCGCCGAGGCGGAGCGTAGCGGACCCGTGACCAATCTGCAGATTCCATCGTTCTGCGTGACGGAGATCACCGATCAGGCGCGGTTCAGCAACGACGGACTGGCTTCGCGGCCGTTCTCGCAGTGGGCTGCGGACTTCGACGCCGAGCTGCACCGGGACGGGCCCCGATTCCAAACCCAGTTCGGCCGTAACCGCATGGGACTATAAGGCGTAGACCACAGGCCCAAAACCGCTGAAACCCGCCACGATGCAAGAATTGGCACCGCGGCGGTTTCAGCATAATGACATATTTCGGCGCGATGGCGCTCAGTACATCAGCGTGGCAAGGCGGCGACGGGCACGCTTGACGCGCTCATCGGTCGCTTCGGGAATCATGAAGTACTCCAGCAGACGCTCGCGTACCGGCTCGACCTGATCGGTGTGACCGTCCGCCAGATAATCCAGCAGACGGGAGAAGGCGTCCTCGATCTGGCCGCCAATCATGTCCACAT
>ENA-OPDD01001767-OPDD01001767.1-human-gut-metagenome-genome-assembly--contig:-NODE-1767-length-13998-cov-1.971742_pt1 | contig 13998 bp, 16 predicted proteins | sample MGYA00241574_ERZ501499 | MGnify/ENA primary metagenome ERZ501499 (study PRJEB25962, sample SAMEA2042576) | human gut metagenome | biome: human gut; feature: human-associated habitat; material: faeces...
GGTTCAAGGAAGGCAATCAATGCCAGACTTTACTAGGGGTTACGGGTTCTGGAAAGACTTTTACGATGGCAAATGTGATTCAGCAATTACAGAAGCCGACGCTTGTCATCGCTCATAATAAGACGTTAGCAGCTCAGTTGTACGGAGAATTCAAGGAGATGTTCCCTGACAACGCAGTGGAATATTTTGTGTCCTAGTCTGTCTGAGTGTGAAAAAGCTTGATGTTTGGTACTTTTTTGTGTTGTTTGGTACGGATTTTGCGGACGAAATAGCAGGTTACGGACTAGATGATACTAGGTGAACAAATGGAATTTGTGACTTTTTGCAGGAAAAATTCGTAATGGAGAAAGAGGACGATAACATGATTTACTTTACAAGTGATTTGCATTTAGGGCATCGTGGAATTATAGAAATGCAAAATCGCCCTTTTGAAAATATTCAGGAGATGAATCAGGTTTTGATTCGAAATTATAATGCCGTAGTACATAAAAATGATACAGTATATATTCTTGGAGACATCAGTCATCATCTACCGAGGGATAGAGCAAATGAATTGATTAGCAAGCTGAACGGAAAGAAGATTCTGGTTAAAGGAAATCATGACAAGAAATATGATACTGAATTATTTGAGGAGATTTGTGATTTCAAAACAGTGTCATTAAATGGAGTGTATTTTGCATTAATGCACTATCCAATGTTGTCATGGCCGAAGAAGAACAGTGGAAGCATTCAGTTGCATGGACATATACATGCACGTGAGGAATATAATTTGCAGAATAAAGTAGATGGAATTACAAGGTATGATGTAGGTGTGGATGCTAATTGTTATTATCCCGTGTCAGTAAAACAGATTATAAAGTTTTTTGAGAACAATGAAGGAAAATGCAAATTGTGAACTGTTTAGGCAAAATTTGCCTAAACTGCGTCAATTAGGGAAATTGAATTCCCCAATTGAGAAAAACGTAATTATTACAGTTGATCTGAATTAGTGATATTAGATAAGCTTGAAAAGAATAGAAAGGATAGATGTACATGATTCAAGAACATGAAATTGTTTTGTATCAAGTGGAGGATACTAATATATGTGTTAATGTTGTTTTTAAAGATGAGACATTCTGGATGACGCAAAAGGCAATGGCAGAATTATTTGATGTCAATGTACCGGCGATTTCAAAACATTTATCTAATATATTTGAGGAAGGAGAACTTTTTAAAGAGGCAACTGTTTCCAAAATGGAAATAGTTCAAATGGAAGGAAATAGAAAGGTCAAGCGAGAACCGGAATTTTATAATCTAGATGCAATTATAGCGGTCGGATATCGGGTTAATTCTAAGAAAGCTACAAGGTTTCGTCAATGGGCAACAAAAACATTAAAGGAATATATTACTAAAGGATTTGTTCTTAATGATGATATGCTTAAAAATGGTAAGCCGTTTGGAAAAGATTATTTTGATGAATTATTGGAACGTATTCGTGAAATACGAGCCAGTGAACGGAGAGCATATCAAAAAATTACAGATGTATTTGAACAGTGTAGTTATGATTATGATAAAAATAGCGATATCACAAAAGCTTTTTATGCTTTTGTTCAAAATAAGCTTCATTTTGCAGTTACCGGAAAGACAGCGGCAGAATTAGTTTATGAACGAGTAAATGCTGAGAAACCTGCTATGGGACTTACTACGTGGAAAGATGCTCCGGATGGTAAAATTTTGAAAAGAGATATTAGTGTTGCAAAGAATTACCTAAATGAAAAAGAATTATCACGCTTAAATAGGCTTGTTACAATGTTTATTGATTATGCAGAGTTGATGGCTGAAGATGAAGTATTGATGAGTATGCAAGATTGGGTAGAGCAGACAAATCAATTTTTAAGAAATAACAGAAGAGAGGTACTTGAAGGTAAGGGGAAAGTATCACATGATATGGCTATGAAAAAGGCGGAGAAAGAATATGAGATATTTCGGGTAAAGCAAGATCAGGAGTATGTTTCTGAGTTTGATAGAGAAGTGGAAAGATATCTTAAGGGAGAATAAGTAAACGTGAGAAAGAAAAAGCCTTAGACTTTTTATAAGCATTCCTATAGAACATGAAATTTGACAATTAAAAAAATCTCCCAGTATGATGTAAGAAAGTTTGGCGACTTTTAAATACATCAAAACAAAGGAGATTTTTAACAAATGAAAAAGAAAAACCATTCCAACGAAAAACTTGCAGCAATTACATTTAAAACTTTAATTGTCGGAGTTGATATTGCAAAGCATAACCAGTGGGCGAGATTTGTAGACTGCCGTGGTATCGAGCATAACAAGGCTCTTAAATTTGAAAATAACAGAAACGGTTTCAATGCAATCTTAACAAGGATTTATGAAATCTGCAAGAATGAAGATTTTAACAAGGTTATTGTGGGGATAGAACCGACCGGTCATTACTGGAAGGCATTTGCAAATTTCCTGTTGAAGCAGGCAAAAATTACAGTTGTGCTGGTAAATCCGTATCATACCAAAAAGGCAAAGGAATTGGATGATAATAGTCAGACAAAATCAGATAAAAAGGATGCACTGACTATAGCAAGACTGGTGAAAGACGGACGATATTTTGAAACATATTTGCCACATGATGTTTATGCAGAACTGCGTGGTTTGACAACAACCAGGCATAACATGAATAAGAGAAAAACAATTTCTCCTGTGGAAGACGCTTATATAGAGACTATTAAAGATGCAAATAAAAATGCAAAACAGGGTACTAGAAGAAAATAAATAAAATTTTAGATATACGGAGGAAAGATGGATTTATCAGGAATTTTTCAAAATAATATAGTTATAGTGTATTTTTTTATGTGCTTAGGACTATTTATGCATGACAAAATGAGAGAATGTCAAAAAATAGCGATATTGTATTTAGTCTCTTTTGTGGCATGTATATTACGAATAATACCGATAGTCCAAATGACAGTTGCTGTGATAGTGATTCAATTTATCTATTCTGAATATTTATCAGAAGATAGTATGAAAACAAAAATTATAACAAAAGTACGATATAAAATATTAGATTATATATTTCAGTTTTTTATAAATTATGCTACATGGATGTTTGTAATAGCTCTTGTTTTGTGTTCAAATCGTATAGGGAATAAAGCAGGAAAGTATAAGTATATATTATTGATGATGGCAGCTGTTCTAATTTTTTTATTGATTCAATATATAGTATCAAAGAAATTTGAAATTAAGAGTGTTGATAAAATTTATAATTATTTTGAGAAATATCCGATTAACTTTATGCCATCTAGTATACAGGAAGAAAAATTTACTATTCTTTCAAATATGGAAGATAAAAGTTTTTTTGAACGAAAAAATACATATAATATTTTTTCTACGCTGCCTCGCTTTTTGCTGCGGGTGTAGAGCTTTCCGTCGGAGTAAGCTCCGGCTCCACCTTCTCCAAAGCTGTAGTTTGATTCAGCGTCTACCTTGTGCTCCCGACTGATACGGGCCAGGTCTTCTTTTCGCTCACGTACATTTTTTCCTCGTTCCACTACGACAGGCCGAAGTCCTAACTCTATTAATCGTAAAGCTGCAAACAGTCCGCCCGGACCTGCTCCTACAACTATGACTTGTGGCTTTCCTTCTACCTTATTGTATATAGTGCGGATAAATTCCTCGTCCTGCGGAACTTCATTGATGTACAGACGCACTTTCAGGTTTACATAGATAGTACGCTGACGTGCGTCTATGCTTCTTTTCAGGATACGAAGGGCATGAATGGTACGTATATCCAATCCCTTGTCACGTCCGATGAATTGTTTCAGTGACTGTTCATTAGCTGCCTGTTCAGGCAAGACTCTTATTTGAAATTCTTGTATCATGGTTCTTGTTTAGGTTATTCGCCTTCCGGCATTAATTTTTTGCGATAATAGGAATTGGCGGTATATAATGCGGCGGCAGGATTGTGTCCTGTCACACGGTCTTTGGTCACCAAAGTTGTAGTATAGGCATTAGAGTATTTGTAGAACAGGCTGTCATGTCCTACGCACAGTCCGATCACCACATTTAACTCTGTATGTGCTTGGTTGAGAAGACGTGCCTGCAGGATAGGGTTACACATAGCAGCACCGATATTCTCACATTCTTTGGGGATTCCAATAGAGGATTTGGCTGCTCCGGCTACTTTGCAGATTACTGAGTAAACCTCAAAGCCGTTAGCACGGAGGATACGGGCAAAAATACGGGCTTCATTTACCAACCCGATACAATAAGCAATTCCTATTTTTTGATATCCCATCTTTCGTGCAAAAGTCATGATTTCTTCCACACGGGTTAACCGGCAATAACCTTCATATTCCACTTCGGCACTGGCCACCATTACGTTGTGGTTTTCGTTATATCGTTTCAGTGCCCATTCCAAGTCTTCTTGTTCCAAATGGGTTGTCAGGCAAAATTCGGGGTAGGTGCGCTCTTTGAACTTGCAGTTCTGTGTGCCGCAATCTACGCAGGTAGGGGTGTGAGATTTATCTTTTGTCATTTTATATCATTCTTCAAATTAAGTCTTAAAGGAGAAAATAGATTTTTATCCAAACAAGGCCCGGAATGCTTCTTCCACTTTTCTGACCGGAATAATTTCTATTTTCAATTTTGATGTATCCATTCCTTGTAAATTATGTTTTGGTATAAGGATTCGTTTAAAGCCTAACTTTTCCGCTTCTCCGATTCGCTGTTCAATACGGTTTACAGGTCGGATTTCACCACTTAGTCCCACTTCTCCGGCCATGCAGGTATCGCGTTCTACCTCTGTATCCATATTGCTGGATAGAATGGCACTGATGACAGACAAGTCGATGGCCGGATCATTCACTTTCAATCCACCCGCAATGTTTAAAAAGACATCTTTTTGTGCCAGTTTGAATCCTACCCGTTTTTCGAGTACTGCCAGAAGCATATTCATACGTCGTAAATCAAATCCGGTGGCAGAACGTTGCGGATTTCCATATACAGCCGAACTGACTAAGGCTTGTGTTTCAATTAAGAAAGGACGGACACCTTCTATGGCAGAGGCGATAGCGACTCCACTCATTCCGTCATGGTCTTGGCTAAGCAACAGTTCGGACGGGTTGCTCACTTGGCGCAAACCATTTTGTCGCATTTCATAAATGCCCAGTTCGGCAGTGCTTCCGAAACGGTTCTTGATGCTGCGAAGAATGCGGTACATATAATGTTGGTCACCTTCAAATTGCAATACGGTGTCTACAATATGTTCCAGTACTTTCGGTCCGGCAATGCTTCCTTCTTTATTGATATGGCCGATTAAGATGACCGGCGTATTTGTTTCTTTGGCAAATTTCAAAATAGAGGCAGAACATTCACGCACCTGTACTAAACTGCCGGGAGAAGAGTCTATTGTTTCAGTGGAGATGGTTTGAATAGAGTCGATGATGACGAGATCGGGTTGTGTATTCTTTATATGTATATAAATCTGCTCCAACGAAGTTTCACAGACGATCAGGCAGTCGGAAGAATTATGCGGGATACGGTCTGCACGTAGTTTTAATTGTCGTGCACTTTCTTCTCCCGAAATATACAATACTTTTCTGTCAGGCAGATGAAGTACGGTTTGCAACACCAAGGTAGATTTGCCTATCCCCGGTTCACCACCCAGTAAAACGAGTGAGCCCGGTACTAAACCACCTCCCAATACCCGGTTCAGCTCTTCGTCTTGCATATCAATTCGAGGCTCGTCTCCTCCGGTTATGTCATTCAGTGTGACAGGCTTGCTTTTTACGGGCTCCAGACCGGATACCGGTCTTTTATTTGCAGGTTCCTTGCGTACAACTTCTTCTACGTATGTGTTCCATGCACCGCAAGACGGACATTTCCCTACCCATTTGGGTGAATCCTGCCCACAGTTGGTGCATACATATACAGTTTTTTCCTTTGCCATATTCTTACGGGATAATTAAAACAGCACAACTTGAGGCTGAATTTGTACAAAGGTAAGGAAATAGTTCTGCATACCAATTATGGGCCAGATAAAAAAGTATTAAAGGTTTTTTCTCTTTTCAGAAGTAGCTGGATGTTTCAGGCTTTTCAAGGCTGCTTTCTTATCGAAATGAAAAATACCTGAACAAATGGAAAGATTATTCCGTTTTAGTTATTAAGACGTCTTAAAGAACTAAAAAATAAAACTGAAATGAAGCGTATATTCTTTTTAATATTACTTGCCGTTATGTCAACCGGCATATATGCTCAAACCGATGATAAAGGATATAAGGAAGGGGCATGGGTACTGAATGGTGTTACCGGTCTGAATTTGTCACAAACCGCCATGACTAACTGGTCGGCCGGTGGTGAGAATGCCTTATCGGGAAACGCTTACCTGAATGGTTCGTTGACTCATAAAAATGGAAACTGGCTATGGGTGACTAACCTGATATTGGATTATGGCCTGTCCAAAACAAAATCGCAGGGAATGAGAAAGACTACCGATAAAATAGGCCTTTCTACCCAATTAGGATATTCCACTAATAATGTATGGTATTATACTTTAATGGGAGACTTGAATACACAATTTGCCAAAGGATACAACTATCCGGACAAGACTCACTATATCTCGAACTTCTTTGCACCGGCTTATTCTAATATCTCATTAGGTATGGAGTATCGCCCTAAGAGTAACTATTCTGTTTTTCTTTCTCCGGTTTCTGCAAAAATGACTTTTGTGGAAGATGATTATCTTTCGGAGATAGGAGCTTTTGGTGTGGATCCGGGAGACCGTTTCAAAATAGAATGCGGCGCTTATCTGAAAGGCAGGGCCGAGATGCCACTTATGGAAAATGTGAGCATGATTACAACAGCCGATTTCTTTACTCCTTACAGTAGCCAGTTTGGTAATGTGGATGTAAATTGGGATGTATTGATCAGCATGAAAATTAATAAGTTTTTGTCCGCCACCATCAATACGACTTTGAAATATGATAATGATGTGAAGACTTTTGAAGAGGATGGAACTAAAAGAGGGGCGAAAGTTCAGTTCAAAGAAATATTGGGGGTAGGTGTTGCTTATAATTTCTGACGGGGGATAGTTTCACCATAGATTACACAGATTCACAGATTATGTGGATTTATAACGGTTCACACGGATTATGACGATTGATACTAAAGAGTTGGGTCAACTAAATCTGTGTGAATCTGTGTAATCTGTGGTGAATCCTCCTGTTTTTCCTTCTTTTTCACCGCTATTTTGTCTTATTTCTGCCTTAATAAAAAGTATTCTTATATTTTATCGCAAAAAAATGGGAAATTGTGATAGATTGTAGGAAATTGTTTTTATATTTGCATCGTTCAAATAAAAAACAGAAGAAGAACAATTATAAAATGACGATGTACTATCTCCATACAACCACCACATTAGGGATGGGGCACATGACAACTACAATGTCCACATCCACAACAATGACCCCTCGGGGTTAAGGATAGTATATGTGTTTCTACGTGATACACGCTTACGGACGTAAGCAAAAACAGCATTTAATTTTATTTTATTGTAAACAGATACGGCTTATTCCGTTACTGAAGACGTGTTATATAGTGTCCTGAACTAAATAAGGAGATGATAATGCAGGGGAAAAGAGCCGGAACAAAATAGGTAATTGCATGAAAGTAATGAAATTCGGCGGAACATCCGTAGGTTCCGTAGACAGTATTTTAAAAGTCAAACAGATAGTAGAGGCTGCCGAAGAGCCTGTAATCGTAGTGGTATCTGCTTTGGGCGGCATCACTGACAAGTTAATCAATACCTCACAAATGGCAGCCAACGGCGATGCAGAGTATGAAAAAGAGTATCGTGAGATAGTAAACCGTCACATCGAAATGGTGTATACCGTTATTCCGGCGGGCGAAGGACGCACCGTATTGCTGGATAAGGTCAATGAACTGTTGAGTGAGTTGAAAGATATCTTTCAAGGTATTTATCTGATTAAGGATTTGTCTTCCAAAACTTCTGCAACTATCGTGAGCTACGGTGAACGTTTGTCGTCTATTATTGCGGCAACGCTGATAAAGGGAGCGGTGTGGTATGATTCGCGCAACTTCATCAAGACCGAGAAAAAACATGCCAAACATATTCTGGATTCGGAACTGACAACTTCGTTGGTGAAAGAAACATTTGATGAAATTCCGCAGGTAGCACTGGTGCCCGGTTTTATATCTACCGACAAGAACAGCGGAGAAGTGACAAACTTGGGACGTGGCGGTTCGGATTATACGGCTTCCATCATTGCCGCATCTTTGAATGCCGCCAGTCTGGAGATATGGACGGATGTGGACGGCTTTATGACCGCCGACCCGCGTGTCATCAGCACTGCTTATACCATAAACGAGCTGAGTTATGTAGAAGCTATGGAGCTTTGCAACTTTGGTGCGAAAGTGGTTTATCCGCCGACTATCTATCCGGTGTGTCACAAGAATATTCCCATTCTGATAAAAAACACCTTTAACCCCGAGGCTCCCGGAACCATTATCAAGCAGGAAGTCGATTCGGGCTCAAAAGCCATTAAAGGTATTTCTTCTATCAATGACACCACTCTGATTACGGTTACAGGTTTGGGCATGGTGGGAGTGATCGGCGTAAACTTCCGCATCTTCAAGGCATTGGCGCAGAATGGCATCAGTGTGTTCATGGTGTCTCAGGCTTCTTCGGAGAACAGCACTTCCATCGGTGTCCGTAATCAGGATGCTGCATTGGCTTGTGAGGTGTTGAATGAAGAATTTGCAAAAGAGATAGAAATGGGTGAAATCAGTCCGGTGGTGGCTGAGATGAATTTGGCCACCATTGCGATTGTAGGCGAGAATATGAAGCATACACCCGGCATTGCCGGAAAGCTTTTCGGAACATTGGGACGTAACGGCATCAGTGTGATAGCTTGTGCGCAAGGTGCTTCGGAGACCAACATTTCTTTTGTGGTAGAGGCTAAATCGCTTCGCAAATCTTTGAATGTCATTCATGATTCATTCTTCCTGTCGGAGTATCAAGTATTGAACTTGTTTATCTGTGGTACCGGTACGGTGGGCGGCAGCCTGATAGAACAAATCCGTTGCCAGCAACAAAAGTTGATGCAGGAACGCGGCTTGAAGTTGAAGGTGGTGGGCATTGCCGACGGGCACCGTGCACTCTTCACACGTGCGGGCATTGACCTTGCTTCTTATAGGGAAGAGATGGAAGAAAAAGGAATCCCGTCTTCTGCCGCTGTGCTGCATGACGAGATTATCGGCATGAATATTTTCAATTCTGTTTTTGTGGATTGTACGGCAAGTGCCGAAGTTGCCTCTCTTTATAAAGAGTTCCTGATGCATAATATCTCTGTAGTGGCTGCGAATAAGATTGCCGCTTCATCGGATTATTCCATTTATAGCGAGCTGAAACAAATAGCCCGCAGACGGGGGGTGAAGTTCTTGTTCGAGACAAATGTAGGTGCGGGGCTGCCGATTATCAATACCATCAATGACTTGATAAACAGTGGTGATAAGATTCTGAAGATAGAAGCGGTACTCAGTGGAACTTTGAACTATATCTTTAATAAGATCAGCGCAGACGTGCCTTTCAGCCAAACCATCAAGATGGCACAGGAAGAACGTTATTCGGAGCCCGACCCGCGTATCGACCTGAGTGGAAAAGACGTAATCCGCAAGTTGGTTATCTTGGCGCGCGAGGCCGGATACAAGTTGGAACAGACAGATGTGGAAAAACATCTTTTCGTGCCGAGTGACTTCTTCGAAGGACCTTTGGAAGAGTTCTGGAAGAAAGTCCCGTCGCTGGATGCCGATTTTGAGGCACGTCGCCGGAAACTGGAGAGCGAGAACAAACGTTGGCGCTTCGTTGCGAAACTGGAAAACGGTAAAGGTAGTGTGTCTCTGCAGGAAGTAGACAGCAAACATCCGTTCTATGGATTGGAGGGCAGTAATAATATTATTCTGCTTACTACCGAACGGTATAAAGAATATCCAATGATGATACAAGGATACGGTGCCGGTGCCAGTGTAACTGCTGCCGGAGTATTTGCCGATATTATGAGCATCGCAAACGTTTAATGCCTTATGAAACATATTATCATATTGGGAGACGGAATGGCCGATTGGCCAGTGAAGTCATTAGGGGACAAGACGCTCCTGCAATATGCAAAGACGCCTTATATGGATAAGCTAGCTCGCATGGGACGTAACGGCCGCCTGATTACTGTGGCGGAAGGTTTCCATCCGGGTAGTGAAGTTGCCAATATGTCCGTGTTGGGATATAATTTGCCAAAGGTATATGAAGGTCGCGGACCGCTGGAAGCTGCCAGTATTGGTGTGGATCTGAAACCGGGTGAGATGGCAATGCGCTGTAATTTGATTTGTGTGGAAGGAGATATTCTGAAGAATCACTCCTCCGGACATATATCTACGGAAGAAGCAGATGTATTGATTCAATATTTGCAAGAAAAACTGGGCAATGACCGCGTACGCTTTCATACAGGAGTTCAGTACCGCCATCTATTGGTTATCAAGGGAGGTAATAAAGAACTGGATTGTACACCTCCGCATGATGTACCTTTGAAACCTTTCCGTCCATTGATGGTGAAACCATTGGTTCTGGAAGCACAAGAAACGGCAGATCTGATTAACGACCTGATTCTGAAATCACAGGAATTGCTGAAAGATCATCCATTGAATCTGAAACGTATGGCAGAAGGTAAAGATCCTGCGAACAGTATTTGGCCCTGGAGTCCGGGGTATCGTCCGCAAATGCCTACCTTCTCCGAAACTTTCCCGCAAGTGAAAAAGGGAGCGGTAATCTCGGCTGTTGACTTGATTAACGGAATCGGTTACTATGCCGGTTTGCGTCGTATTGCTGTGGAAGGGGCGACCGGGCTTTATAATACGAATTACGAGAATAAAGTAGCTGCCGCACTGGAAGCCCTGAAAACGGACGATTTTGTTTATCTTCACATTGAAGCCAGCGATGAGGCGGGGCACGAAGGGGATATCGACCTGAAACTTCTCACGATCGAGAATCTCGACAAACGTGCCGTAGGACCTATTTACGAAGCAGTGAAAGACTGGAACGAACCGGTAGCGATTGCCGTTCTGCCCGATCATCCTACTCCCTGTGAACTTCGCACGCATACGTCCGAACCGATCCCGTTCCTTATCTGGTATCCGGGCATCGAACCCGATGAGGTGCAGGTATACGACGAGGTAGCTGCCTGCAACGGTAGTTACGGTGTGTTGAAAGAAGACGAGTTTATAAAAGAATTCATGAAATAAGTCACCACAGATTATGAAATATTATAGTACGAATAAACAAGCACCTGTTGCCTCACTGCAAGAAGCGGTGGTAAAAGGGCTTGCTGCCGACAAAGGGCTGTTTATGCCTATGTCTATCAAACCTCTTCCACAGGACTTTTACGATACGATTGATAGTTTATCCTTTCAGGAAATTGCTTATCGCGTAGCCGATGCTTTCTTCGGTGAGGATATTCCTGCCGATACGCTGAAACAGATTGTATATGATACATTAAGTTTCGATGTACCTTTGGTTAAGGTGGCAGATAACATCTATTCACTTGAACTTTTCCACGGACCGACGTTAGCATTTAAAGATGTAGGCGGTCGTTTCATGGCGCGTCTTTTGGGATACTTCATTAAAAAAGAAGGACAAAAGAATGTCAATGTATTGGTAGCTACTTCCGGTGATACGGGAAGTGCTGTTGCCAACGGCTTTCTGGGTGTGGAAGGTATTCATGTGTATGTGCTTTATCCGAAAGGAAAAGTCAGTGAAATTCAGGAAAAGCAGTTCACGACTCTGGGTCAGAATATTACAGCGCTAGAAGTGGACGGTACTTTTGATGACTGCCAGGCATTGGTTAAGAATGCGTTTATGGATGCTGACTTGAATGCACACATGAAGTTGACTTCTGCCAACTCCATCAATGTAGCCCGTTTCTTGCCGCAGGCATTCTATTATTTCTATGCTTATGCACAATTGAAACGTGCCGGAAAAGCTGATAATGCTGTAATCTGTGTACCTAGTGGAAACTTCGGAAATATCACCGCCGGATTGTTTGGCAAGAAGATGGGTTTACCCGTGAAGCGTTTCATTGCTGCTAATAACCGCAACGATATTTTCTATCAATATCTGCAGACAGGTAAATATAATCCCCGTCCGTCTATCGCAACGATTGCTAATGCTATGGACGTAGGCGATCCGAGTAACTTTGCCCGCGTACTCGATTTATATAGTGGTTCACATGCTGATATCTCTGCCGAGATTTCAGGAACAACTTATACCGATGAGCAAATCCGCGAAACGGTGAAGGAAACCTGGAAAGAACATCATTATCTCCTTGATCCTCATGGTGCTTGTGGATATCGTGCGTTGGTAGAAGGCTTGAAAGAGGGAGAAACAGGTGTATTCCTTGAAACGGCTCATCCTGCCAAGTTCCTCGAAACAGTGGAAAGCATTATTGGAGAAGCGGTAGAAATCCCTGCCAAATTGCAGGAATTTATGAAAGGCGAGAAAAAAAGCCTTCAAATGACAAAAGACTTTGCGGACTTCAAGAAGTATTTGTTGACGCTTTAATCCTCTTCTTCCTATGAATGAATTTGTGCCACCTTGTTGGCACGGTTGTGCCATCGAAGTGTCACGGTCGTGCCAACAAGGTGGCACAATTGTGACAATAGGGTGGCATAAACCGGATAATTGCAATATAGTTTATATAGAAGCTAAGAATACTAAATATTCTCCCGTACAATGAACAGTAAACTCATTTGCTGTTGCTTCATTAAGCGTTCCTTGCCACCAATTAGTAAAATCACTAAGAGGATAAACTAATCCCTCTCCTTGCAATCCTTTCGCTCCGAAATTGATAATGGATACTTGCTGCCCGGCGTGGGAAACGAAAGTCTGCGTGCCATTGGCGGGAATAAATACCCCGTAATCCGTAATGGTTCGTACCTCGATACCATCTTTCATGTAGTCGATCAGCAGACTGATGTTTCCTAACGTATGATCTTCCCGTTTGCCGGTGGCTCCGACGATGGCAATTCTCCGGAATCCTTTCTTTTGCAGGAAATGAACGGCTTTGGTTTGGTCGTTCGTTTCTTGATCCGCTATCTGATGTACAATAGGGGAGAAAAGTTCTTTATATTCCGGGGAAAGAGAATCCCCGTCACCGATAATTACATCGGGGGTATGCCCACGCAGGATATATTCATTGGCAGCCCCGTCACAGCAAACTACAAATTCTGCATTTTCCAGCATTTGCAGGGGAAGAGGATGGCTGGGATATTCGCCATTGGCAAGTATCACGGCTTCGGGAGTATAGTGTTCGTATTTCATTGTATGCTCATTAATTTTTTCCACTTAAAGTAGCCAAAGATAGCTATAATGGAGTAAAGTCCGTACAAAGCTGAGGTGAAATAGAGGTCTTTATAGATATAAAGTCCGCAGCAGACGATATCGACGATAATCCAGGCAAACCATTGTTCAATGTATTTGCGTGCCAGCATCCACATTCCGACAATACTCAAGGCAGTGGTAAAGCTATCCAGCCACGGAACGTTACTGTCGGTATATTCGATAAGTATCCATGCAATGCCGATAAAGGCGACAATAAATACAACTGCCAGTGGAAGGTAACATTTCCATGGAGTGTGCACGATAGGGAGGTCTTTGGAGCGACCGGCGGTTGGCTGGTCTGCCGGCCGGCACTTCTTTTTCCGGTGTCCCCACATCCAGAAAAACCAACCGTAGACAGCGGCTATCAGATAATAGATATTGATGCCAAAGTCGGCATACAGTCCCGCCTTGTAATATACAAAGATGTAAATGGCAGGCATGACGACACCTGCTATCCAAAGATAGATACTAGCCCGGTATTCCAACCAAAGGTAGACTAAACCGACCAGCGTACCGAATATTTCTAAAAAGTCCAGTTCCATAATCTGCTGATGTCATTAAAAGCG